>Ga0315914_1004012_pt1 | contig 22126 bp, 11 predicted proteins | sample MpolenodulesMG_FD_203920 | JGI IMG/M metagenome (GOLD analysis project Ga0315914, IMG submission 203920) | Medicago polymorpha root nodule microbial communities from Los Angeles, California, United States - elongated nodules | ecosystem: Host-associated > Plants > Roots > Nodule | place: USA...
TATATATATATATATATATATATATTCATATTATGTTTGTTACATTTGTTTTAATATTTAAATTTATTCTTATTTATTTGTTACATGTGTTATTTGTATTGAAAATTGAGGGTATTTTTGAAATGAAAATTTCAACCCAAAAGTGTTGAAATGGGTAGTTTTCTTTATCCTAGCGAAAAGACGAGCACTCACGTGCACGTCTTTCCATTTTTTTATTGTGATAACGTTTGAAAATTGTAAACAACGTTTTTTTTATAATATTTTGATTTTGATTAAAACTAAAAATATAAATGTTTGTTGCTTTCAACTTAAAACAAACCAAACTAATTATGTTTATCTATTTCAATGACACCAACAATATAACAAAAAATAATAATCTAAATTCTTTTGTGTTTTAATGACACTAACAACAATCTTTATTATAGAAAAAGTTGTTGTTTAAGGGTATAATTGAAATAATGAAGATGTAAGTATAGTTAAACTTGTCTAATTTGTTACACTTTTAAAATGATTAAGAAGAAAAAAAAACGAAGATTTGTGTTTGTTACACTTTTATTTTAATATTTAAATTTATTCTTATCTTTTAGTTACATGTGTTATTTGTATTGAAAATTGAGAATATTTTTTGAAGAAAAAATTCAACCCAAAAATGTTGAAAGGGATAGTTTTCTTTATATATAATATAGATATTAACTGATGAATGTCTTAGGTAGTGGGTTGATGAGAAACGAAAAATGGATTATATACTTTGCTGGAAAAGCGTGATATAAGTTAAGAAAGATGAAATAGCGTCTTCCGATTGTTTCATGGTTTGTTAATCATTATTTTTTCTCGACTTTGTTGGTCTTTTTATTTTTTTGAGAGAGCATTGTGGGTTTTATTTCTTAATTCATGGTTAACCGTAGTTTATGGGAGACTGAATTAGGTTTCATTTTTAAAAGTTATTAAAATGTATCCATATGGGTGGTTATGCAAAAACTTTTCTTAAAGGGGTGTAGAAACTTATTTTACAAAGGTAATCTTTAAAGATTGAAATAATAGTAATGAGTTATACGGCAAACTTCTATTTGAGAGTAAGGACGTAGCCAAGGATAACATAAACTCCCAAAGACATGAAGGTTGTGATAGTTGGGTTTGGATCCAAAGAGAAGTTCACGAGGACATTTATTATTGTATTGAGGGATGGACATACAATTAATGAGATACACTGCCATTTGAAAAGCATAACACCATAATTTTTATGGGACAGAGGACTGGGAGAGGAGAGTAAGAGCAGTCTCTACAATATGGTGATGCTTGCATTCAGCAATGCCAATGTGCTCAGGGGTATAAGGTGGACTGACAAAATGGGAAATTTCATGATGACTGAAGTAAGATTTTAGTTTGAAATATTCAGTACCCCGATTAGTATATGGACTTGACTCTGCGAGTGAAAAAGGTTTCAATTTTGGAGTGAAATTGAGGAAATATGACAGCTACATCTGTTTTACATTTTAATGGATAAATCCATTTTAATAGATATTACGTTCTCCAAAAATCTCCAAACATGCATATAAACAATTTCTCAAAAACTTCGCAGCGGATAAATAGCGTACATCACCAATTAGCCATAGTATAAATATCAAATACAACATCAAATAAACTTCAAACATTCACATATGGATAAAGTCTCAACATCATAAATCAATCCAAGATAACATAAAAACTGACATCCTAAACAGAGCATAATCTAAGATTCTAAACAGATAGACAGAGGAAGCTCCCGCTATCCCCAAGCAACTCACCAAGCAAGCTAAAAGATCAATCATGCACGCTGTCTACCCATTCATACAAATAGGTAGGCGGTCCACCACAGACCACTAGGGGTTAGCTTCACATCAATCATAATCAAACATAAAGATTCAAGGATTTCATGCATGACACATATACATAATCATCCCTCTTAGAATATTAACATCACATGAATATTGTTCCCCATTCCATACACATCATGCTATCACAATTCTAACATAGCATTGCAAACATATTCAATCTCTAATCAAGTCATTGACATAAACTCATTATTCATCAACATCAATCAATGAAAGGATTACTCGCCTTATTTTCATTTAGCCTAATCAACTCAACAAATACAATTCATCATTTCAAAGCATAACAAGAAAGTCATCATCACCAAAAGATCATAAGATCACATTCATATAAATTACACATCATTAGTTTCACCGAAATAAACACCATCAATTCAAATCATCAAATGTACAAGTATCACCATTAACAACAAACATCAACAAGTACACATCTTCACATATTCACCAAGTGTACAATTCACCAAACACACCGATGCAAATAAAACACCAAAGTTCACCAAACACATAATCAATTATGACACATTTAACAATTTCATCAAATGTATGTAATGCGCCTAGACACGATTTCTATATGCACACGGTACCATCAATTACGACAATGTCGTCAACTCATGATGCAACAAAAACATCATCAACGCCATCGATACAGATTTAAAATCCATCACCATCAGTCATGTATGCATTAATATATGACTCAACACCAATACATATATTCACACTATCAATTACGACAATGTCGTCAACTCATGATGCAACAAAAACATCATCAACGTCGTCAATATGGATATAAAATCCATCACTATTATTTAACATATATGTACTCACCAACAATATCACCATCATTTAGCATATATGCAATTAATCAACATCAACTACATCATTACGACTCAACAACTTCATACAATTTCTCACAATTCAAGTAAAGGAGAAGTACATCATACTATGATAACATCATATTCAACACCTAGAAATCATTCACACATCTTCATATAATCATATCAAACTATTCACAAAAGATTTGCAAGATATTCGGTCTTAAAGATCATTTTTGACAAAGTCAGTATATTGTTTCACAACTTAAAACAATTATGGAAATTAAATCAAAACTAGGCAAACAAACTCTAATGTCTCGACTATGAATACCTTAAGACTACATATAAGTGCAGTTGAGTATACATGTGTGTTTCATCGGCCAAATACGACGAAATCATAAAAATCACAAAGTTCGTTTCTCTTTATCATTTTTCACAAAGAATGTCATTTTCAAAGCAAAACAAGTTGAAACTCAATGAACCCATTCACAACCATTTAAAAATCATGTATTGAAAACAACCTTAACCTTACCCATTTTCTTTGAGAAAAATGAGTTTTGGAAAAATCGACATTCTTGGACGTTTTTCAAAAGTTTAATTCAATGTCATAAAATCAAGCTCAATTCAATTCATAAGATGTTCTAGTAGGTTAGAAGGCTCGGATCGGCCCTTGAATACCCGAAGCAACAAAAACGAGGTGTGTTGTTTCTGCAAATCTTGCCCGGGCGGGATGCACCAGAACAACAACCATATTCTTGGTGTTTTCTCTTACGGGAATCCACTATTTTCCACCCAAATACCTCAATTTTGATTCCATTGACCCCAAATTCGTCCCCAGAGTTTGTCCATACATTTATGAACTTAAAAAGGCAATCAAAATAATATAAAACTTGAAATCAAAACATCTTTCCATCTCAAATCATCAATTCACCCATTTTTCATAAAACTTTCAAAAAGACAACTCAATTCACACCACAACTCCATAGTTATGAATACCCATAGCATTAATCATCAGCAACAACATCTCATAACAACAACAACATCAATTAACCATGAATTCATCAACAATCCAACAACCACAATACCACACTTCACTAATTTTAAGCAAAACACAAAGTGTGTATATATATATCACTAGCATGTAAGTTCAATATCAACAACTTAATTATCATCAAATTCACATATCCAAACATAGCACTAAAATAAGAGCACGAATTTCATCAATTAAATTCATAATAAACATTTTTCACGAATAAACACTTTTGAATATAAGTAGAAAAGGAATTATAACTTAAAGATTATGATAGAACAATATCCCCCTTACCTCAATTGAACAAAAACCTAGCCTTAACTTCAATTTAGCTCCTTGAATCTCTACCCTATTCTTGATCTTCAAGCTCTTCTCTTCTAACCCTTTTCCTCTTCCTCTAACTCTTTCTCTCTCTACCTCTCTCAAATGTTATGTTAAATAAATGTAAAACCCTATTTCCTCTAAAGACTAGAGTTTATATAGGTCTACACTGATGGGCTTAGTCTTCAAAACGTCTTAATGAGCTAAAAGCTCTCATTAACTAACTCACAAAGTTTCCACTCACTTACGGTTAAAAATAACAAATAGTTACCGGCTCTTAACTAATTACTACAACCCAGTAGTAACTTAGTAAAAATAATGGTTCCCACTTGAAACATTAAAAATAATCCTCATATTGAAATTACTAATTTACCCTTGCTCACATAATGACCAAAATACTCATAAATCCAAAATGACTAAAATATCCTTCTAATACCGAATTCCAATAATCCCAACCGAAATACACACATAGGCAATTAATCACATACGCGTACATATAAACACATAAAAATTAATTAAAATAAATCTAACGAAAATCGGGTTGTTACATTATACAATTGAAAATACTGTTATCAACTAATATAACTGTTGCCACACACCACAAAACATTTTACAACATTTCAGAATAAACTATAAAGCATTATACAATTGTAAATTTGTGTATCAATCTAAAAAAAAGTAGATGTGACAGTAATAAAAGAAATTAGTTTATAACAATAGATAGTTTATATCTTTTTTTATAAACCAACACAATTTAAGAACATTAAAAAACATAGTGCGTGAATATATACATCGGTTGTGTTTTTTTAATAATATTAACACAAAAGTTGTTCGAAATTTCATATGAAATTTGTTCATTTTAATTCATTATCTCAAAAGTTGGATCATATGTTATTGCAAAAATATATGAATATTTTGTTTGAACATTAATCATGATACATAGTAGATTTTTGTTGTTGTGCAACTATGAATTTCAACCAAAAGGATGTTCATTACTGTTTGTTAATAAAAAGTCATTTTAACATACTTGAAAACAATTTTGTTGCAACGAAGTATTATACTTTAGAAGCCAAAAGTTAATGTATTGTTTAGCCTAATGTTATTCTTGTGTCTTTTTTTAAAACTCTTTTATCATATTTTGATTTTCATTGTTATAAACTCGTTGCACCATTGTTATAAATTCTTTTATCATTGTTATAAACTCATTACCTAAAAAAAAGGAAATAAAATTATTTCTAAAGAATGATTAAGTTTTATTTTTAAAGAAGGTGATGAAACTAATAACATATTTAAGCTTGTTAATGTTGAAAAAGATAAAAAATAATTATTACAATTTAAAAGTCTCAAATATCTAATATAGAATGATTTTTTTTTTATAAATTAGAATGCTTTGAAAATGTTTTAAAAAAAATAGAAATGTTTTTTTTTAATAATTGAGTGACCTTCATAAATTATTTTGATTTTTTTGTATAAATAGAAAAGGCATTCACGTGTATTTTACTCTTCACTCATTTTTAATTTTCATTTTTACTGAGTTACTTTTCACTCACTCTCAATTTTCGTTCTCGCGCGCAATTTCATTCATGGCTTGGTTCTTGAAAACTGAAAACAGTTGCTATTGAAGCTGAAAGAGTGATCGGTGAAGACATTTCTAAAAAATTGGAAGGTATTAGATAATTCATTAAATTTTCATGCATATTTTTAATTTTTCTGATATTTATGTTTGATTTTTCTATTTCATTTCAGATCTTGATGGTTGCGCAATACTCAAGCAATTTTAAGTTATCGTTATTTAATCAATTTTGTGATGTGATGCGTTGTTATCGCTATTTAATCAATTTTGTAATGTGATGTGCGTTTTTTTTTTTTTTGGATATTGTTGTGTTTCAGATGATAGTGCTAGGGTTTAAGTATTGTTTTTGTTTACTTAAATCCTGAAAAATTTGATTAAAATATTTATGTCATATTTTTTTAACCTAGAAGACCAACACCTAAAGAAATTCACTCGGCATTGTAAGTTATTGTTATCATGTGTTGATTTTAAATTATTATTATTTCATTTTATTATTATTTAATTATTAATACATATGTTTAAAAATTCAAAAGAGGCATGGAAACTAAGAAAGTAACCATAGCTGCTGTTGATTCTACTGTTTGCTGGAACAAATAATACTTCTCTTAGGATTTCAAAATGGAGCTAAGGTTAGTGTCCATGCATATGTTAACACAATAAAATCAATTATATAATAATTGTTGGAAATTGTTTTATATTTTTCATATGTTATTTTTCTCAATAAATTCAATTATATAATAACTGTTTGAAATTCAAAGAGAAGGAAAAAAAATAAAAAACTCCTATGAAATTGATGGAGACCATGCAACATTGTAATACTGTTTATGACGACATTGAATTTTCCTTTATTTAGATAATGAGTTTATAACAATGATAAAAAAATTTATAACAATGGTGCAACGAGTTTATAACAATGAAAATCAAAATATGATAAAATAATTTTAAAAAAGGACACAACAATAACATTAAGCTAAACAATGCATTAACGATTGACTTCTAAATTCTAATACTTCATTGCACTAAAATTGTTTTCAAGAAGGTTGTAATGAGTTTTTATTAACAAACAATAGTGCACATTCTTTTGATTGAAATTCATAGTTGTACAGCAACAAATTCTAATTTGCATCGTGATTAATGTTCAAACAAAATATTCATATATTTTTGCAATAACATATGATCCAACTTTTGAGATAATGAATTAAAATAAACAAAGTATATGTGAAGTTCCGAGCAATGTTTGTGTTAATATTATTAAATAAATACACAACTGATGTATATACTCATTCACTATGTTTTTTAATGTTCTTAAAATGTGTTGGTTTATAAGAAAGATAGAAACCACCCATTGTTATAAATTAATTTTTTTCATAATTGTCACATAATTTTTTTTTAGATTTATATACAAATTTATGATCTCCTACAACAAAAAAAAAACTTATTATCATTTGATATACAAATTTATGATCTCCTACCGTAGAAAAAAATACTTATTATCATTTGGAAAAAAATTACACAAATGTTGTATCTATTCATTATGTTCTTCAATATTTTTTAAATTGTGTTAGTTATGTTAAAAACAATCCCTTTATAATTGCATTTGTAGAAGATTGCATGGAAGTAGATTGAATGTACAATTTTATTTAAAGTAATTAAAATTTAATAAAATTTAGTGGAACTTGTATGTTGTAGTAGTAGGAAAAATGTGTTGAATTGATTCTCTACTTGTTGCGTACAAACATATATTCTCCTCTGTCAATAAATTAGCAGATGTATAATAAATGTTGTTAAATGATCTGTGGTGTATGATAGCAGTTGTAGTGTGTAAGGCAGTAGTTAATTTTCTTTTAATAACCGACAATGTTTATTATTGTAAGGGTATTATGGTATTTAAAAAAAAGGCTAAAAAAAGTATTGTCTTTTATTAATAGTTATAGATTATTATGTTATACATCTATGTAAACCGAAAATATCCATATGAAAAAACATATTGACTAAAAATATTTTAAATAGAGAGTGGATTTATAAGAAGAAATAAAGATGTAATATGTCTAAAAGACAAACCTCATTCAGTGTTCATAAGTTTCAATTTGAACAAAACAAAATCTGACTTTAAATCAATCACAAAAACAACTTAAAAGTCAAAATTACATTAAGGAAGAAAATAGTTGAACTCAAACAACAATATCACAAAGAAAATAAACATAATTCAATATCCATTTGCAGTTTCCTTGGTGTAATACAACTATGATGACATCCTCTATGTTCTTGTGGAAGCAAACAATCCCATTGTTAACAATATAAAGGAATTTGATAAAATCTGTTTGAATCTCTCCCTTTTTTATATGAATTTTACTCTCCAATTTTTTTTTAGATGAATTTTACCCTCCAATTTTGTAAGAGAACAAAAAAGTTCATTATCCCAAGAAGTAAATGCACGCTAGATAAGAGACCATGCATAAACCAATTTTTCCTCTCCTTTTGTTTATGGGAATATATCCTCTGCAGTGGCTACAAGGTCTAGTTAAATCTCAGCTTTTGAAAGAAAAAAAATCAATGCTTAAAAATATAAATGTTGAAAAGTTGAAAATATACATTTAATGGTGTAGATTCTACACCGTAGACAACTCGAAAAAAACACACGAGAGGAAATCCATTCCCTTTGTTTATTTGCAACTGATGCCTTTTTCTTTTAAAAAGCGGTGGTTACAAAAGGGTAAATATGGAAGAAAAAAAAGGCTACACCAAAAAAATATTTTTCCTTTATTTATAGTTATAGATATTTCGAACTGATGCATTTTTTCTTTTAAAAAGCGGTGGTTACACCAAAAAAATGTTTTGTCTTTATTAATAGTTATAGATACTAAACAATAGTTTTTACTTCTCTAATATCAGGATAAGCAAAAGCAGAATTAACGTATACAACATTTTGCAGCATTCTATTGTGCACTATCCTTAGAATCAATGGTGGATTTTGCCATTTCAAAGCTTGGGATCAATATAAAGATAATTTCGAGTTCTTTTGTTCAAAAATATGATATTGTATTGCCACCGAGTTAATGTAACAACAACTTACATTGTACCATTTTAGTCACAAAAATAAAACTTACATGGTACCATTGATGACTGTTGATTGAACTAAAGCTAATGTGCTTACTATCTACCACCATGATGCAGGTGGTATGAATCCTAATGTGCTTTATGATGTTCTCAAAGTAAAGCCTAAAATCGTGATCCCTACTGATAGAACTAATTTGCCTAGGGGGGTGTATTAGTGTAATTATTAATTAAAGTTTAAAAGTTTGAAGTTTTGACCCATGATCCTAGCAACGCTGCTGGTCTTAATCTTCTTGTCGTGACTTCCTCTATAGTTCTTAATAATGGTTTGTATTAATTATTATTCATTTATGTTGTCTAAAATAAGGCTTCCTCCGCCCTAAAACAATTGACATACTTCATCATTTCACACATGTTAAAAAAATAAAAATAAAAATTACTAAAGTACTTTTACATGTATTGGTGTATTTATGAGTATCATAAATGTAAAGTAGAAATGTTAAATTGGAAATGATGGATGCATGTACTCATAAATTGGGAATGATGCATGTAGTAGTAGTATTAATATTGTGTTGAAAATTGAAAATGTCAATTATTTTGGGACACATTTTGTTGCAAAATGTCATTTATTTTGAGACGATAGAGTACATTGTTAATATTTTCTAAAGTACACATAAAATCTCTAAGTTATGTTCAGAACATCACAAAATCTCTAAGCTCTGTAGTAAAAAAAACCAATCTTAAGTTATTATGTGAAAATAGCAATGACAATGACAAGTTCCTAAAATAACATATTGACAAATAAAACTGAAATATATGAAACATGTCCTCGTATCTTATGCCCAATATTTTTTTTTTAAGGAGTTAAACTAGTTAACCTAAATTGATATCAGAGAAAATCATACCTATTGAGAGGAGCACACTTGAATGTCTCAAGTTAACACCACTAGACCAACCAAAGTGGGTTCTCATATCCAATAATTTTATTTTCTTTTAATTTAAATTTAGGATAATGAGATAATACTTCAATATACAAGGGAATATTTTCTTTAAAAAAAATAGGGAAGATTGTTTATAAATTTATTTACATTTATATTTTTCAAAGATCCATTAGCAAGACTCACTCAAAACATCTGAATCTAAAACCTGTCTTTTTATCATCATCATTAGAATAAACTCTTGATGTATTTCTTTAATAAAAGGCTAAATTGAGATTATATTACCACAAAACCCGAGTTCCCCAAACACAAGGTGTGTCAGGAGGAAGGTGCAAAATCAAGAGATTACAAAGTCAATATCACAAACAAAACAAAACAAACAACGAGCAGAGAAAGAAATGAGCTGACTAAGTTATAGCACTCAAACACATAAGAGGATGAGACCACCAAGAATGGTAATCAAAAGCAAAAGTAACGGATTTCACTTTCAACCACCAATACGTTAATAACTTGATTTTATCGAACAACTAAGTCATATTGTGTTTTTTGTGCTTAAAAATTCGTCTATTTCTTTCATTCAGATCACCCAAACGCAAAAAGTCATAAAACATTCATTAGAGATTGAAAACGTTTTGAATAAACTCTTGAAGTTGAATGACTCTAATTTTTCCATCACCAATTATTAAGTCCTTTCATTATCACCCTAGATCTCTTTGTCCATTTTGTTTTTTCTCTTCATCTATATCCATTTTATCTACTCATCCCCCACAAAAGTCTTTTACCGAAAATCCATAAAAGGTAGGGTCAAACAAAGCGCAAAAAAAATATCTTAATCTAAACCCATCATCACACATTTTCCCGCTTAATAAATCCATAGATCCAATTATCCACAACATAATCTCATTTTCCCTTCATAATTCAATTTTCCCGGAAAAAATTGAAATTTTCTCGCTCGATTTTCCCTAACAAAAAAATTCAAGCTTTCTCAATGACTCTTCTAGTACACTCCCCGGAAATTCACGTTACCCCTCAATTCGCACAAATTCCTAACCCTAATTCGCGAAAATTCTACAATTTCAAACCCTATGCAAAATTGAACGCAATTGGGTCAAAGAACAGGGTGAAGATTTCGTGTGAAATAAAGGATATTGCGGGTTTGGATTTGGATTTGGATCGGAACGTGAAGCAGTATGGTCAATTTTCGGTTCCGGTGAAGAGTGGTTCGAAATCGAGCAAAGAGGAAGAAGAAGAAAAACAAAATTATTACTTGAATATGGGTTATGCTATACGAACTTTGAGGGAGGAGTTTCCTGATCTCTTTTATAAAGAACTTAGCTTTGATATCTATAGGTTTGTATTTTTGATTCATTTATTTCATGATTTTGCTTAATTTTGTGTTGTGATGATTTTTTTAGTTATGATTTTGCTTAATCTATTTCTAAAAGTATTTAAGTGTAAATACTAAGGGTCTGTTTGGATTTACTTATTTGAACTTATCTACTGACATAAGTTTTGTGAAACTATTTGAGAGAACGAATGAAAACAGCTTATGACAATTTTCAAAAGTTTTTTTAAACTTATTTTCATAAGTTCTCTAATATAGCTTATAAAGACAACTTATAGCATATACAAAAAAAATAAAAAAAATTATCTTTTGCTATAGAAATAGCTTATGTGAGTTTATACGTAAGCGCTTATCATGATAAGTGCTTGTGCTATAAGCTAGTAGCTACACATACGCTGTTCTTCCAAACTGGCTCTAAATTGTCAAACTTGTCATGGAAGGTAGTTATGTAAGCTTATTAATGATAGAAATCAAGATTGGGTTTTCAAGGGAGTAATTTGACAGATAAATATGAGTAAATAGACAAATGGATTCTTGAAATTGTGATCATCAGTCAAAATAATCTTTGAATTTTATGAATTGGCAAATGATTCCTGGAAATGTAATGTGTTGGTCAAAATGGTCCCTCTATTAACTTTGGTTGTTAGAGGCTATGATGTGACGCAATAAATGTTGATTTGGCCTTCCGTGTGGGTGCCACATCAATGGTCCATCTAATCATTTGGGGAGCTAATTGTGTTGGTCCAGGCGTTAACTTATTAAAGAGTATGCCACATGGGGTATTGTAATAGGCACAAAAATCATAAAGATTGTGCCAATGAATCTTGTTCTGTTATTTATAGTTGTGATTTTTTGGTAATTACTATTTTCTTATCAATTAAAAGTGAAATGATTGATACCCTTTACTTATAGCTTACTCACTTTGTTTATAACCTATATTGGCTATCATGAATTCATGATGGAAGTTCAAGTGTCATACTCTCAAATTTTGCTTACATTTATCTTGGTGGCTAGTTGAGTATATTGAAGTTGTGATTAGTTTAACTCTCAGTTTAAGCAATTCTCAGTTTGAGTCCTAAGCATTGCATTTCTGTATTGGCTAGAGTGTATTGAGGGAGATTATTATACTAGCCAAAGTAATAATAGGACCTGTTACTCTTTTAATTGGGTTAATAAGATTAGAAAAAAGTTTCTTCTTGCCCCTCATTTTATATTTCAGAGGAGTTGCAAAATCATATACTATCCATTGGTTGAGTTAGGCAATGGGTTGTTAGAAGTTAGGAGTAGGACTAACTGTTCCCATAACTGGATGGATGGATTTCCAAATGAGAAAACAACAATTGTTTGAGTTTATTGCAGCAGCAGGGTAGGGAGGGGTAGAAAGAGAGAGATGTTAGGGAATTATGGGGAAAAAAATATAATACTGTGAGTAAGTGTACACATCAGATGTTTACATCGAGAATAGAGATTTGAATGCAAGCAGGATCAGCGAGGCATTGCATGGCCTCCTTGTCATGCTCAATGCTGTTTAGTGCAATTTAGAACCCGCATATTTGGAAGGGATCAATAGGGTCAAAGACATTCTTAGGGCCTTTGTGTTTGGACATGCTTGTTTTTCAGAGCTTCAGGCCTAAGCTTCTTTCCACCCCATCCAATATATGAAATCGAATATGTTTAACCACTACTTGCTTTGAATATGATAGGTTGGTTACTTGGTTATGTTATGTGCTTGTGTTAAAATAATGAGCTCCATATTAATGTTTTCTATACTCTGATCTGCTAATAATGAGCTCCATATTAATGTTTTCTATACTCTGATCTGCTAAATTTGCCTGCTATAACATCTCTTTTGTGTTTTTCAGAGATGATATTGTATTGAAGGATCCTCTGAATACGTTTATGGGTATTGAGAATTACAAATCGATCTTTTGGAACCTTCGATTCCATGGCAAGATATTTTTCAAAGCTTTGTGGATAGACATAAACAGTGTGTGGCAGCCTGTTGAGAATGTCATTATGGTTCGCTGGACGGTTCACGGGATCCCACGAGTTCCATGGGAAAGCCGCGGCAGGTTTGATGGGACCTCTGAGTATAAACTTGACAAACAAGGCAAGATTTATGAGCATCGGGTTGACAACATTGCTTTTAACAAACCTCCTAGGTTTAAAGTGATGGCAGTGGAAGAATTGATTCAATCTCTTGGCTGTCCGCAGACCCCAGGACCAACTTACTTTGAAATATCTTCATCTACTAAGAGAAAGTAAAATCTACTCATGCTCTTCAAAAAGTTTTGGACTAAATTGTGCATATTATGTATACACTGAGCTAGATATCTAGCATCTTGTTGTAACATATACAACCTTTGAGAAAATGTCTTTTTCTGTAACATATACAACCTTTGAGAAAATGTCTTTTGCTGTAGCTTAATGGTTTGTCTGTATCTGATGGTGTCCTGATCTGCTGTAACTAGTTGAATTTGAAAAGCCGTGTATATATTTATATTATAATTATGTAATTGTTCAGTCTTTACTCTTTATCTTCATAAAAGCAATTCATGTACCAATCTTGCAAGAATTATTTATAATTTTCTTAAAACTCATCTATCAAGTCTCCTGTGTTTGATTGTTAAAAATGTCTGGTGTTTATGTTATGTTTTTTTTATTGAAGAACACTTACAATACCATAGGTATGTTCCCTGCATACCCGCGTTACCAATATTCGGTTTTCAGACACTGGTTTTGAGACACGTGGATAGTGATGGGAACAGTGGTGCTTCTATGGAACTCAAACAGATTTAGCTATATGATGGGCAGAAACCTAGGATGAGGAATCCTTGAATTCTGTTAGAGGGTGGAGGAATCCTTCCTTGAATTTTGCTGGAGAAGGGCGTAGCTTTCAAATATTTAAGATCCAGAAACACATTTAAAAGGATAATAAACTACATATTTATGTGTCAACGAATGTTGACTTAGTTGGTAAGAAGTTGACTCATATGTAAGGTTGTAAGTGTAACTCCTGATGTCACGTAAGGACTTCTTTAGTGGGTGAAATGTACCTTTGTTAACGCTCATCAACACTTGAGGCATGTCCTGACTCTGGTGAGCCTCGGAGTCCAATTCACTTTAACTATAACAAAAATAAAACTACATATTTATGAAACTTAATATTCACTTGAGGAATGCTAGCAACACTCACTTTTGAACACTCTCTCTAACACTCACTCTTTTATTGGTTTAAATCATTGTGAGTGTACACTTTGAAAATAGAACCCACATAAAGTGGTGGGACATGCATGAATTTCATCCAATAAAAGAGTGAGTGTTAGAGAGAGTGTTTAAAAGAGAGTGTTGCTAGCATTCCTCATATTCACTATTATGAAAGTATTAATAATAATTTTTTATGAATAAACGGGGCAAAACGCCCAAACTGAAAAAGCAGATCATCTTAGCATCAACCAACGGGGGATACATCCTTAAAAAAAACCCAAAAGGATACAAATAAAAGGAAAGTAGAGATTAAAATCATGTTTAGCCAAAGCATCCGCCATTTGGTTTGCTTAAGATTCCAACGAACTTCACAATCACCTTTTGATAAGGTTAAAATACGAGATCATTCACTATTTGGTTTGTTTAAGATTCCAACAAACTTCACAATCACCCAACCTGACTTAAAAGTTGGTCAATAAGGTTAAAATAGAGAGATAAGGGGATAAAAAGGGTGACAACAACGAACCTGACTTAAAATTTGGATAAAAGCAAGAGAATCACTCTCAATAATGTGATCAAATCCTTCCTCATTAAATAAATAAATGTATTATCATATGATTGAATAAATCCCTTAAAAAAAGATTGAATAAATCAATAAATAGATAATCACAAATTTTGGAAAATTTGCTTTTTTACTGAGTTTTTGGAAAAGTTATTAAAAGGATAAACAATCTATTGTCTCGGAGGTTTTATCTGACCAAGTTGTTGAAACATGATTCGAAATTAAACTGATGGACTCAAATAACTAAAGGCAAATTATCAGAGATCACATGCATATCACTTCTAAACAAAGAAAACGTTAATATAGGAATAGATAACAATCACCTAAGTGTTAGTCTAATTAAAGAAAAAGATTTGGATATATATGTGCACATAACAAAATATTCTCTCACTCTATATATATATATATATATATATATATAAACACTCTCCACACATCCTTAAACAAAATTAATAATTCTCTTCCACTCAAAATCCAAAAATGTTAAGAAAAGCCTTTGAATCCTTATTTCTTCTTCTCCTTGTTTTCATCTCTTCATTACATTTATCATCACACCATGCAAATGCATATCCTTTATCAACACATTCAAGATGGATCATAGATGATACAACAGGTGAACGTGTGAAACTTGTTTGTGGAAATTGGGCTGGTCACCTTCAACCAATGATCCCTGAAGGTCTTGATAGAAGACCTATAAAGGAACTTGTTGGTGAGTTAGTGAAAAACAATTTCAATTGTGTTAGATTAACATATGCTATTTATATGTGGACAAGATATGAAAATGGCATTGTGAATGATACTTTTAAGAATTTGGACGCACCTGAGGTTGTGGAAGGTATTGTCAAGTATAATCCTTCTGTTTTGAAAATGACTCATATTGAGGCTTTTGATGCTGTTGTGAAAGAACTTGGTGCTCAGAATGTTAGGGTTTTGCTTGATAATCATGTTAGTGAGCCTAAGTGGTGTTGTCATGATGATGATGAGAATGGTTTCTTTCATGATAGACATTTTGATCCTCAGGAATGGATTCAAGGACTTACTTTGGCAGCTAAACACTTTGAAGGACATCATCCTGTATGCATTACTAACTACTTAATCCTTTTTTATTTGTATCTTATTTTCACTTGATTAATTAATTAAATAAATAAAATATATTGAGATCCCTGTTTAGTTCTAAGATGAATTAATTAAATTGATATCCCTTTTAATTTGTGTTTGTGTGTTTAGGGTTTAGGCTTTGGAGAATATATTATTAGCCCTTTTTTTATTATATCATATATATGCCCTTTTTTGTTGAAAAACAGTTGTTACTTGATATTGATAACTAATATTTTTAGAAGGGGTAAAAAGCCATTTTGATCTTTAAATATGTGAAGGGTTGTGACATTAATCCTAGAACATTTCGAAATTACAAAAGTATACCTAAACGTGTCTTTTGCTAGTCATTTTTGTCCTCAAATGTGTCTTTGGTTAGTTTGTTTAGTCCTCAATTGTTTTTCATTAGTCAGTTTGGTCTGTAAATTTACTAACAGATGAGAAAGTTGATGATATGTTTGTAATTACGATATATTTAGGGACTATATTAACAACGGTCGCCAAAATAAGTGTTTACCATTTCACAAGCAAAGAAAAATTTGTAAAATTGAGTAAATAAAAGATCATATAATTTTGTTGTGATTCAAACTATCAATAAAAGCGTTAGGATTTGGACATCGTCAATCAGAAAAAAGAAGAAAAAACAAGAGATGAACAATGCTTATTGAGAACCTATTAGCAGCCCTTTTATTTTTTGGTTTCGTGTTTTAATTTCAATGCCAAATTGAATATAACAGAACATAACTTTGATTGGTTTTTATTCACTAATAACAGATTGTGGCAATGAGTTTGAGGAATGAATTACATGGTCCGCGCCAAAATCTAAGAGATTGGTACAAGTACATGAGCCAAGGAGCACTTGCAATCCATAAATCAAATCCAAATGTTCTTGTTGTTATCTCAGGTTTAAACTATGACACTGAGTTGCAGTTTTTAAGGAATAAACCAATGGACATAGACTTAGGAAAAAAAATGGTATATGAGACACATTTGTATTCATGGTCTGGAATTGGAACACTCAAATTGAAAGAGATTTGGTCAAAGCAACCGTTGAACAGAATTTGTGCCGAGAGCATCATCGGTTTAGACCAAAGAGCTGGATTTCTTACCATGGGTCAGAAGGCAGTTCCTTTGATCTTTACTGAGTTTGGATTTGATCAAACTGGTTCTACAGTTGAAGATAATAGATTCTTGACATGTCTTCAAACATATCTTGTTGGAAGAGACTTGGATTGGGGTTTGTGGGCTTTTCATGGTGGTTATTATGTTAGAGAAGATAAAGTTCAACTTGATGAGACTTTTGGTGTTGTAGATGCTACTTGGCATAAGCTTAGATACCCTAATTTTACTGACAAGTTCCAACTTTTGCAAAGAAAGAATCAAGGTAAGCATTCATACTATTCATAAAACATGGTTAAATTATCCGCACTTTGTATGCGGTATAGGAAAATAAATCCTTCATATTCACCGGTTTCCACCCACCTCTGCTGAGCATAGGGTCCCATCCAGGGTTTTAAATGGAGGAGTCAAATGTGGCCGATGATTCCTTAATTGCGGCCGCGCTGCAGTTTAAGAAATATCGAAAACCATTGCATTGTGACGTAGACCACAGTTGCAGACCTTTATTCGAAACCCTCGTCCCATCTACTAGTTTGAATTATTATAGGAAACAGTGTTGCAGTGTTGTCAATTGCAGAATGCAAAAAATAGCGATATGCTACAGAGTTATAGCCGCTATATAACAACATTTTGTTCAAATTTCACTGTGCTATAGCATTATAGAGGCACTATTTGACAACACTGCAATTGTGTTCTAATTTTACACGAAAAAGCAGATATTTATGTTAATAACAATATTCATTTTAATTGAATTTTCTTCTTTTCTTAATGTAGATCCTACTTCCAAACGCTCCAAAGCATACATCATGTACCACCCTCTTACTGGTAAATGTGTACAAGTGAATGAAAACAATAAGCTTGAAATTGGTAGCTGTGAGAATCAAAAGAGGTGGACTTACAAAGGTTCTCAAATCTTTCTGAAAGAGAGTAAAAAGTGCTTAACTGCTTCCAGTGAAGGGCTTCCAGTTTCTGTTTCTGATGATTGCGAAAGCAAGAATAGTTCATGGAAAACTGCATCACTTTCTAAACTTCATTTGGCTACTGTTGATCAAGATGGCAAACAACAACTTTGCTTGCAAAAGGATTCTAATTCATCTGCTGTTGTGACTTCAAAATGTATCTGCATACATGATGATTCACTTTGTCTTGATGATCCTCAGAGCCAATGGTTTCAACTTGTTGCCACCAATGTTTAGTTTTTAGTTATTATGTTTAGGGCTTTATTAGGTAGGCAATAAAAGAATTTTCTTGCGAATAATTTTATCTTAGGTTCTTTTTTTATTGAATTGCTCTATCATTATAGAGCTCTTAATGTTATGTTTAGGTTTTAAGAAATGCAATCAAATAAGAAAATCAAGACATTTTTGTCATTCTCCCTATCCATGGAAATCAAATGAAAATTCAAAAATCAACAGCTTGACTATGGGGGTGGCTGTCCTAATCAGAAAATATCACTTTTGACTAATCAATTTACTTTTGTCATTTCGAGGAATTGTTTTAAGTTTCACCAATGTCTAGTGGGGTTGGTTAACTAATCAATATTCTATACGCAAATTGTAATGTTCTTTTTTTACTTAACGACACTGACATCTCATATATTGGTGTCTGACATGTGTCAGACACTAACACGGCCATTGTCAATAGTATCGACGTGTCATTCTCAATATCGTATCCGGTGTATGTATCCGTGCTTTATAGGTCTCAATCATTTCAACTTAAACAAGTCCATTTATTTATTTATGTATGTAACTCTTTAGTGTCACAATAAAGTTTTGCTTCTTCTACTCACTCTTCTAGTTACCTCTTCTAGCTACAGAAACCACTATAAACAGAAAGAAAATGGGAACTACTAATACAACCAAGCCTAACCTTGATTCTGTATTGAATGAACGCAAAGCATTTGATGAAACAAAAGCTGGTGTAAAAGGACTTGTTGATGGAGGACTTAAGAAGATCCCTACCTTATTCCATCATCGACCTGATAAATATGAGTTAGCTTACAACACAAGCCATGTTATTCCTGTCATAGACCTTGTAGATATTGATCACAAAAATCTAAGTATTCACCAAAAAATTGTTGACAAAGTGAAGGAAGCATGTGAAACATGGTTTTTTTTTCAAGTTGTTAATCATGGAATCCCTTTGAGTGTTCTTGAGGAGTTGAAAGATGGTGTTAAGAGGTTTTATGAGCAGGATACAGAAGTCAAAAAAGATTTGTATACTAGAGATAGACATAAATCCTTTATTTATAATAGTAACTTTGATATTTATAGCTCACCAGCACTTAATTGGAGGGATACTTTTACATGTTACTTGGCTCCTGATACTCCCAAACCAGAAGATATTCCTGTATTATGCAGGTATGTGTATGCATCTCTATAAAAATTTATGTACTCTTTTAACTTTGGTTATTATTGTTAGTTGCACCAACACTTTAGATTGCAGGCATGTACGAGCATGTGTCCTATCGGACACCAACACGACACAATGGTTTCATTCAATTATACCATATTTTTAATTTACTAACCGTGTCCACGTGACAATATTAGTGTTGTCTTTGGTGACCTTGTATTTGTTAGTGCTTCACAAGATTTAAGTTAAAGTACTCAAATTTGTTTTTTTATTTGAACAAATTGAAGAAACAATGGCCCAATTTCGATGGATCGTGGCAGCCTGGTAGCAAGGTTACTTTGTCACTTACAATAGTTTGTGTCGCGTATTTAAGTTGTTTTCAAACTTAGTCTTTTGCTTGTTAAATTCTCTCTTTCTTATCTCATCTTATATATAAGAGAAAATGTTGTTTTTATCATTGAAATTACTTTCGTATCTGTATTTTAAGATGTATTAATTGATGAAGTAGTTTTGATTTCCTCTATGTTTACTAGAAATTTATCTTTCCACATGAGAGTTCTATTTAATCTAACTGATAGAAATTATAAAAGGTCTCTAAAATTGAATTTAATCCTCAATTTTTTTCTTTCTAATTGGCTACTTATTTTTGCAGAGATATATTGATAGAGTATGAATCCAAACCATTGTCAAAAGCTAGGAGGTCTGAATCCAAACCATCTAAAAGATATGGATTGTGCTGAAGGATTACTTGCTCTTGGCCATTATTATCCTCCTTGTCCTGAACCAGAATTCTGATAACAATTTCCTCACAGTGCTTCTCCAAGACCATATCGGTGGCCTCCAAGTCCTTTATCAGGATAAATGGATTGATATTACACCTGTTCCTGGGGCTCTCATAGTTAATGTTGGAGATCTTTTGCAGGCAAGTTTTCTGCATTTTTTTGTGCATATTTCCATAAACTTTTGCAGGCAAGTTTATCGTGGCTCGTTCAAAACAGAACTTAATACGCATATTCATCAATTAATTAGTGTTTTATAATAATTGATCATAGTTAATATGTTAATAGTAAATCTTAATAAATGGTTGTTCCGAGTGGTAAAAGACTTGAGCATCTTAAGCAAGTGGTCACGGGTTAATACTCATTGTTAAATTGCAATGGGTACTTTATAAAAGATCCTAATAATTAATCATGTAAATCCACATAGTTGATGAATAATTACTCTAACATAATGTACAAAAATCAACATGGCACTTATTGAACAATCAGAATGTGCCCTGCACAAAGTTAAGCAGAACAAACCTCCTAGAATAGGACACACCATGCAACCTAAAATGGCTAGTCTAATTTATCATTGTGCTGTTTTGGTTCTTGTAATTAATCAATTATTTGCATTTTGCAACTTGACTTCAAGCATGTAGCATGTCTTATCTTTCGTCTTATTTAAGGTGTTATGTTATTCTTTTGTTCCCTCTACTGTTGCTTACATTGCAAGTAATTTGACTAGTTCAACATAAACTTGATCCCTCAAACGGATAGGGACTAATGTCTTTATTAGTTAGAAATAGGAAATATGCATTTTTTTATGATATAGTTCACCTGATGCAATACTTGTTTGTTTTTATTTGTTGTTGTGTGAAGAATCAATGATAGATAAAAACATGTAGCTAATTTTTTTTGTTTGTTTGAATTGTAGCTTATAACAAATGACAAATTCAAGAGTGTTGAACACAGAGTTCTTGCAAATCATGTTGGTCCAAGAATATCTGTTGCGTGTTTTTTCTGCACAGGTCATAGGTCATCCTCAAAGCTCTATGGACCTATAAAGGAACTGTTATCAGAAGATAATCCTCCCATATACAGAGAAACCTCAGTTGCTGACTATGTAGCCTACTTTGAAGCAAAAGGACTAGATGGTACTTCTGCTCTTACACATTTCAAGATTTGAACTAGGCAATGTGGAAGAAATATTATCTGATACAAATAATTGAACAAAGTTGGTGAGTTGATGCTTGTGTGGTTATTCATATTCCATGATTGTGATCTGAACTATCAATATGATTATTTCAGGAAAAACAAAAAGAACTATAAATATGATGGTCATGCTATGGATAAATTACAAAGAATAAATATTTGCTTATTAAAAACAAATGTCATTTTTGTTTTGTTTTAATCATCCGATTTAAAGAGAGAGGGGTCTTGATAAACCAGAGTTTGACTAGAAGATTATTTGTTAGATCATTGTTTTCTTACTAAACTTGCTTAATGTTACTGTAAGACTTGTTCACCACCACATAGAAAACCTTGCTGGATGAAATTTAATCACTGTATAATTTATCATATACTGGTTATTATTTTGAAATATAGTACGAAAAGTAAGAGTGTCAAGTTAATCTTTGTTCGTTATGGTAGAGGATTGTTGCATATACAGCTTGTTTATATTTGATTATTATTGCATTTGATCACTGCAACGTTTGCAACTGCAAAATCATGATCCACTACTATATAATTGCACATGCATCTTTGTGATTTAGAACCGTATGTTATGGACTAATACCTCAATTTCGTCCTTGAATTTTAACGCATCGGCCAAATTCGTCCCTGAATTTTGCGAAATAGCTATTTAGTCCCTGAATTTTATAAGCGTCCATCAAAATGGTCCCTCCGTTAAGTTGGTCTGTTAACGGAGGTGACGTGTAACGTTAACCTCTTACAAGGCTTAACACGTCAGATGCCACGTAAGCAGTGACCAAATTGATTGATTTACAGAAAATTTCCAAGGACCAAATTGATGGATTTTCAGAAAATTGCCAAGGACCAAATTGATTGATTTTCAGAAAATTCCCAACGG
>Ga0315914_1004013_pt1 | contig 22119 bp, 12 predicted proteins | sample MpolenodulesMG_FD_203920 | JGI IMG/M metagenome (GOLD analysis project Ga0315914, IMG submission 203920) | Medicago polymorpha root nodule microbial communities from Los Angeles, California, United States - elongated nodules | ecosystem: Host-associated > Plants > Roots > Nodule | place: USA...
TCTACAAGTTTCTCCCTTCTCTTGGTTCTCTTCTCCTCTTTCTCCCAAAGACTTCTATGCAAAACCTAATTTTGTCTGTCTCTTGTTTTTCCTTATATACTTAGCAGATTTTCTACTTCACACCACTTATTCTTGATTATTTCAAAAACAGCCCCTCCAAGTCTATTTATTCTAATTTCCAACATATTCTTCTAAATAATAATATAAAGCCACTTAATAAAATATTAATGCACAACAACACGTCATAAATCAACATAAATCACATAAAAGACTTTAAACTCAACCAAAAATAATTAGATAAATAAATAGGGCGTTACATATATTGACAAAAATCTTGTATGATTTGATTATTTTAATTAGAATGATATATTTGATGATTTCAATTGAATTTGTTATTTATTTAATTTCTGTTCTGAATGATTTATTTTTTTTACCAACTTTAAATTGATATATGATTTACAATTTAAAACGAAATTGCGAATGCTTGAGATTAAATATTCTTGCTTTCGTAGTCTAAAGATAGATGCGAACCTTTGAAATCATTATAATTTCTAATATTTATATGCTAAATCTTGATTTTAAATTCCCTAAGAGATTAGGGGTCATCTCAAGGTTAAAGGTTTAGTCACTAAGAGATTAGGATTAAACACAATAGGAAATTGATAGTAACATGAAGAATAAATTCAGCTATAATAGTGCAAAGTTAGTAACCAAGTCATACTCATCCTTGACACAATTTTTTTATAATTAATTTTTATTCAAGTTTCGTAGTTGCTAAAATTATAAACAACAAACTCGTACCTCTTTTTATTCAATTAAGTTATAAAAATAAAGTTGGACAATATAACGCAGTTTTTGAGTTCGACACTCAGTCTTACCGTTTTAATTTTACTACTTGCATGATTTCGTACATTTGTGAAAACCGCTATCAGACTTTCTCATATATGTATATAAAATTTGTTTTCGGTGATATAAACACATAAAATCTACAACAGGTGTGATGTAAACACTGAACGGTATTTGCATATAAATTAAAAAAATATTTTAATAGAAACACTATATTAATGTTTATATTTTAAAAATAGTTATGAGTTTCCAAAATTTTATCATATTGATGTTTATATATGTATATACAAATTTGTTTATCCAAATATAAACAATATAAAATCTGCAACAGATGCGGTGCAAACATTGAATGATGTTTTGGATATAAAATAAAAAATAGAAACACTTTTGAAAATAGTAATGAGTTCAAATATTTTATCATATATGTATAAATTTGTTTCTGCATATATATAAGCACGTAAAATCTGAAACGAGTGAGGTGCAAACATTGAACAATTTTTTAAAATAAAATCAAAAGTTATTTAACATAAAAAACTGTTTTTGCATATATAAGTAAATAAAATCCACAACTGATTCCCTTAATAAAAAAAATCCACAACTGACGCGATTCAGCTATTTAATAAATTTTTGTATATATAAAAGAAAAATATTTAATAAAAACATTACATTAATACTGATAACTTTCCTTTAATATCTTTAAATTTTCGACAATATTAACAATCTAATTATTTTTATATAATTACCACAATGTTACACGAAAGCACACAAGTCTTTTACTAGTTTTTCTTTTTGTTAATGTTATTAACACGACGCTCTAACCAAATGAGCTAATGGGCCAATTGTGATCTTTTACTAGTTTGTATAAAAAGAAAGGTTAAGTATGTTTTTGTTCCCTATAAATATACCAACTTTTCGTTTTAATCCCTCCAAAATTTTCCTTCAACTTTTAGTCCCTATAAAATTTTCAATCACTACTTTTGGTCCCTATTTTAAAGTTAATTTTAGTTTTTTTTTAATGAAATGTGTAGAATATTGTAAAAATATTTCCCAAAAAAAATTAGAATTTTTTAATAAAACATAAATTTAATATGAATTTTTAACCATAAAAAATATAAAAATTTATATTAAATTCATGTTTTGTTAAAAAATTCTAAATTTTTTTGGAAGAGATTCTTATTATATTATGAATTTTTCTGCAAAATTCTATTCAAAAATATGAATTATACATATGAGTTTACTTTAAAAGAGGGACCAAAAGTAAAGATGGAAAATTTTTGGAGGACTAAAAGTTGAAGGAAAATTTTAGAGGGACTAAAACAAAAAGTTGGTATATTTATAGGGATCAAAAACATATTTAACCTAAAAAGAAACCATCGAATCTTGAATGTCTATTATATACCTGGTTTTATTTCCATTTACTTCATTTCTCTTCTTTTTCATTCATCATACACATTCATGAATCCTCAACACAAAACTAGCAAAAACAATTGAAAATCAATGGCATAACTCAATAAATAATCAATTTTCTACTCAAAAATCACACTTTTATCTCAAAAAACACAAACACAAATGCTCAAATCCCAAAAAAACAAATCGACCAAAATCTCCACATTCATTTCCCAATCTTTATACAAACTATATTCTCATAGGACTTAGGAGGCTTATCATTCCATCTGCTGCAGCGCCACCTATTTCTCTTGCACCTGACTTTAGGTTTCACCAACATGATGAAGAGCTCGTTATAAATTGGAAAAATATGTTTGATTTGATGCTATTGTTGAAGTTGGTTATCTACAAGAGCGAACATTATGACCTTTTTGGTTAATCACTTTTCTTTAAATTTATAATTTTTAAAAAAAATTTGTTCAATAGAAATGATGAAGAGCTAGTTATGTATTACCTCAAACGCAAAATTTCTGAAAAATCTTTTGATTTGATTATTGTTGTTGAAGTAGTTATGTGCAAGAGCGAACGTTGTGACTTTTTGTTAATCACTTTTATTTAAATTTATAATATACTTTTTGTCGATAAAGATTTGATTTTTGATGATTATTGATTTTGCGAAAACATTAGGTGGTGAATGTGCACTATTACATACAATAGACATCCAAAATTCAATAGTTTCTTTTTTCATAAATTGATCAAACAGTTAAGATTAAAAAAATTAATGAGGTCTTTGTGCACCACCTACAATGTTGGTCTATCTTAAACATGTGGGATAAATCTTGACAGAAAGGACCTACTTGAGTAACAAAGATATAATTAAGGGACTCAAACGGAACGAAAACTAGTTAAGTGACCAAAGTGAAACCTCAAAAATAGTTAAGGGACGAAAACTACAATTTAGACTTTAAAATATATCACATCATCGATTTTTTAATTCAAAAATATGATTGAGTCACCAAGATTACAATTAAGCCTAAAAATCAAGAGTCAAATCGTAGGATATTAGAACCTGACATTGTTGGGAACCATATACCACGGCAAATGTGAAAACCTTAGAATTATTTTTCATGTCCTTCGTTCTTTACCATAACAAACTAATCCATTTCACCGCAAATTGATACTAAAGAAACAATACTTTTATCATACACTGGTTATATGATGAATAGGAAATATAAATCAATCCAATCTTTACCTTATTTCTCTAGCCAGTATGGGAAGAAAAGTGGAATGAAAAATGGAGAAATAGTGCGCTAAGACATCAATGAAGATTCTTAGAGCTAAGACATTGAACCAGAAACTTGTGACACAGGTGGAGCGACTCACTAATAGGTTCTTAGAGCTAAGATCTACTAACATGTCCTTGGAACATTTTAGATATATTATCTCTCTTATCACTAGATGTATGACATATTTTTCGCAATAGAGAATTCAACTTTGTGCAGATTAGGGAAAACTTGTGCAAAGAACAAGGATATACATATGTAGAACAAGATACGTCAGATCTACCTCTCGAGTTAGATTAACACAAAGTTGGTGCGATGTTTCCCGTGCACAATCAAGCTAAGAATTGTGGTGCATGTTATGCAAAGGAATCAATCTCTTTCATTGAAAGCTTAATCAAGATATATACGCGCTTGTGGGTAAGGCTGTCTCCAGAAGAGATTATTGATTGCGATGACCAAAACTCAGGGTGCTTTGGTGTAATGACATTGCATTAGAGGACCACTACCTGAATGGCACCCAAGCACGATCATTGCAATAAATAAAAGGAAAGGGTTATATCGAGAATTTTAGGTGTATTCCATTGAATTATTAAGATGAAGTTATCCTAATGAAGGTTGTTTAAACAGTCAGATGTTGTATATGAGATCAAATTGAGAGAAATGAAAAAAATAAAACTCAGATTGATTGAATGATCTAAAAATGTGAAGTGATTGCAACATTTATACATATACAAAATAAGAATAAGTTGAGTAACTTGCGTAGAAAGTTACCGGTTGTAACTAACTCATAACCAACTAAAATCGGTTTAACTAGCATTGGTTGAAGTTGTTGAGTACTCTTGGTGACATGTTGTAACTAGTTGAGATTGTGATGGTGAGGGGATAAGTTGAGATGAATTATCCTCTAATAACATAGGTGTTGGACTCTGGTTCTTTATTTACTAAAATGAGATATTTAAATCATAAACGTAGTTATTGCGTAAAACACATTCCCTCTTGGTGGTGGTACATGGATCTTTTAGTGGAAAAGACTTCTAGATCATCCATAATATTTAATTGATGACGACGACGACGACAGGTGGCAACCATGTTGAAACATTTGTTAAAAGAGTTTCTTTGTTCATTGCAAGTTACATGTATAACATGAATTGTTTGGACTGTATGAATGGTCCTATTTGTTCTCTCTGGCTTCCTTAACACAAAGATCACTGTTTCATTCTGGTTGATTTCTTGTTGCTTCAATGTTGAATTGTTAATTTGTTATGTGAGTAGATAATCTCAATGAGGCTAATATCTTCCCAAGCTGACTCCTAAACAACCAAGTATACCAACCAAATAACACATAACAATACCTACCAAAATAGTTATTGTTGATTTCCTACCACTAACAAGTTATTGAGGTGATCACTCATTTTTACCTGTGCAATCGAGTAACCTATGTAACAACAATAACACACCACTTTGTCCCTCTTATTTAGACTCAATGACTAAAATATGAAAGAACCTTTTTATTGGGAAAATATGAAAGAATTAATGTGAGAGAAAACTCTTCTCCAAGGGTTTCCCCTTTTACAAGCCACTACTCTATTCACAATGTCTACAAATTTGAATGATATTCCCCCTAACCATAGTCCATATATCCTTCTACTTATATACATGATAACCAAAACAACCTCATTAACCAACAATACACTTTTCCAATGTCCAAACAGCATCACCCAAGAAAATGGTATCAGAATATAGAACAGAGAACATTGATTACACAAATGAAAATTCATTCAACTCAGCTTGGAATTACAAAAGATCAATTATTTATAACCAGAGTTCTGTCAACTAGCTCATTAACTAATTCATGATTAACTGATTCTACATCTAACGCACTTAATTAACTGATTAACCGCTTGTAACAAACCTCCAAATTCTGCATAATTGACATACACTTCAATAGAAATAATAAAAATAAAAGATGGATAAAACAGCGGATTAAAAAGGCCAAAAATCATAGAAATTTTGAAAATATTGATTCAGTATAATTTGGTATTTGAAGGCAGGAAAGCATTGTCTCCATATGTGATCTACATGTCCAAGGTAACAGAGGGAACTCATCCCAAAAGGTATAAGAAAATATTCTCTACCAAGCAAAATTCCAAAATACATGTTACTCTTTTGGATGTTAACAATGGTAATACTTTATAGAGCCTGCATTTCTAAATTAGTATGGTCACTGTTGTTAGCAGAAGAGGATTCAGGAGTCTCCTTGTCATCAGCAGACTTCATTTCTTGAATCGGAGGAGGATTTACAATGGTGGTTTCTGAGGAAATACTTTCCGAGAGCCGTCCCTTCATCTCCCTGTGTTCTTGACACAAGGCACACCAGTGCAAGCAGCAGTGAACACAACAAGGATCACCAGGCGAATTCTGGAATCATCAAAAGATTAAGACAGTTGTAAAGAAAGACAAGGTTTTATGTTCGGTGTAAACCATAAAAGCTAGAGGAAATCATTTTCAAAATATTATGCAAGTACAAGTTACAAGAAAACACAGCTAAGATGCTTTGAATGAACATAACTTGAGTGACACTAAAATTTTAAAGCAGCCATTATACCTTCGGCCACCACCTTGAATGTGAAAATCGGCTTTTGATTTACCACAAAGGGAGGAAGTATTAGTAGCAGGTTATCAAACAGAATAATTGATTATCAATTTTCGTTTGACTCTTCTAATTTTAATTGTTCAAACCTAAACCACTTCTCTTTTTGGGAAAAATAACAGCTAGCAAAGAAAAGATAGCCCTGTTCCCACAAGGATTATATTTTAAATGTTAAAATGAGGAAACTTTAGGGGACACTATACAATAAGGTGTAGACAAAGGCACCATAAGGTTTGCCTAAGGCAAGGCACCAGATGAGGCCAGCCTCTTAGAACGGCGCCTCTTGCTTTTGCTCAGGTGAGGCAAACATGTCTAGCATTTTAGCCATACAACAACAGCCAAAGTCTTTTCTCACTCGGTGGTGAAACATCGACAACATAATGCTATAATTTCATGTCATGAATAATGTCGAGATACGATAGGAGTGCGGATCCTCTTTTTTTCTCCAAATAAATGGAAAACTCTATCATTATAATATTAGGTGCATAAAGGCACACATTCCAAGAACTTGACATAATTATGCTTTTAGACGCAACCAAAACTACAGTGACGCAGGCCTCCATTTCTTTTGAGAAGAGGATCCCCTACTCATATAGTAGACCTTTACATCCAAATCCTTAATAATTTGGCTTATAATTTTTCTGTCTCTCCGGATCCCTAGCTATTGGAATTGGACTATCCTTCATATGGTTTTCCCTCCTTACTGATGCTTCTGTGGGTCTTTTCGACGCATGCTCAAACCACCTAAGCATCTTATCTATATCACTCAAAGGAATCTCTAAAGACTCAGCCATCTAACATGCAAAGCAAGATGCTAAAAAGTGATATATAGTCAGAGTATTAAAAGAATAACTAGCCGGTGGTGTTTGGGGTTCTTAGCCTAAAAGCACAAATATGACATAAGACACCAAAACAATTCGAAACAAGTATATGTCAAAATTAAAAAACTACAGCACACATCACAATTATAGTACAACAATAAAAAACAATTATAATACGGCACATATTATTAAATATTAATATGAAAACACAAATCTTGAATCCAAAAAGACTGCCGATATTTTAAAAGTTCGCATCAGTCATTGCAAACAAAATAAAAATACCATTGTTTATCTAATTATTGTGATGGTCTTCATACATGCTAGACACGAATATGGCTACTATTTTAAAGTTTTTGTACTGTGCTTTTAGCAGCAGCAAGCAGATGAAGATTTTATAAACTGGACATCATAATCTTTTATAAGGTTTGAAAACAAGTGCTTCTATTATATATTTCTCTTTAAGATCTTTTCTAAGCTTCTTTTCTTAAACTTCTGATAAAAGCACTAAAACAATTTTATTCCAGAAAACATTACTATACATTAAACAGATATTTTAAGTTTTAACATGATTTTAGACCAGTAAGCACACTTTTGTTAAATTTTTAAATTAAGAAGTTCAAAATATGCCTGTGTTACAATATATACAAGCAAGGCTTAATAGTAGGCAAATTCATACAGAAGAGACATTGATTTTAACATCTAATTGGATTCTACATTACACATCAGCAGCAATAATTAGAAGCAACGTTTACTAGTACAAGTGACGGAGAAATTCAACACATACCTGTAAGTGATAATTCTTTTGTAAGTTTTGTCGAACCTGACCAGTGTATATGCCACACATCCACCAAGTAAAAAACAAACCCTCAAAAATTAGAAATGATGTCCCTGGATCGATGATACCATTCAAGACTGCAGTTGCTGTTGCCAGAGCAATGCCACCTTCAATAAAAATGGCATGACAAATGCATGGTCCAGTCCAAGGAGTGTCTTCATGCAAGCTTTCTACATTGCGGCCAAATAATACACAGGGACAAAACAGTCCTGTCAAACCTGCAATTAAGGTGGAACAGTAAAAAAAGCTAGTTATTTCTTGCTTTACAGTAACAGATACTGCTAATACATTCATACAAAAAGTCCCACGGTCCAACAATTGTTCAAAACCGCTACACAACGGTGCTATAGCACTGCTATTTGACAACATTATCAACTAAATAGCATATCTCAGAACAACAGTGGTTTGTTAAAATTCCACTATGCTATAGCTGCTATTTAACAACACTGATTTTACATATAAAGCATGAAGAGATTTTTGACAGAACGATTACTGGTCAAATGAAACATAGAAAGTTAGATCACTTTCAGTACAAAGGCTCAAATGACCAATCCAATACAGATAATATATTACACCCTAATTCAAGTAAAGTTTGACAGCTTAGTCACGCAATAACTTACAACTATCCCTATCTTCAGCACATCCAAAGATCCCAGTCATCCAAGGCTCATCAGCAGGAGGTGCATAGCTTTCAGGTAGTGGCTGTCCACATTCCATGCATTTCGGAACATCCAACTGCAAAGTATTATAAAAATAAGCAATTACCCATCAACAAACAAAAAAAAATCAAAACTCACACAAATGAAGCACACTACTATTTTCAAAATTTGCATTTTGCTTTCTGTTGCAATGTCATAAAAGCACAATCATTTTTTTCTCTTGCAAATGTGGGTATATTGACATTGGTATTAGAGTCAGGATTCGTTGAGATTGGTATCATGTGAAAGTATTAAATTAAATAAACATATAAAATATTATCAAGATCCATAGTTGACACAGGATTTGGGTTTCCCTTTCTCCTGTCTGCCAGTTTCATACTAACACGGGTTTAGAGAACAATCCTTCATATTCAAACAGTAGAGGCTAAATTCATTGACATCCAAACCATAAAACCAGTGAGTTAAACCGTACCAATCAATGAACAATAACAAGTAGAATTCATTGAAACATAGTGTTATCACCCAACGAAGTCCTAAATTAGTGATTTCAAACACACAAAAACATAGCCAAATCAAATGAACAATGCAAAGCATAAATAAACTATGCCCATAACTTCATGTTTCCCCTTTTTTCGGAAAAAACTATCGCAAAAATCAAACCAAACCAAATTGTTTTTATTGGTTCAGGTTTTTCCTCCCAAAAATCGAACCAAGTCAACCTTTGACAACCCTAACCCCAAGTACCGCCACATCTTTCGACTTTGACCGACTATGTGACAAATCTCCAGTCTAGGGCTTACTCACACTAAAACCACCTCAACCCTCTCCAACGAGGTGTTTAATGATAATCAAACTCAAGACACCACACATTATTAGAGACTATGTCTATGTTCAGTTCTGCAGTGGAAAAATTTGATTTCGAGTAAATTGACTTTGTACATACAATTGAGTCTGGCTAAAATTGAGTTGAAGGTAATGTGATTTATGTTTTGATACATTTATGTAAATGTGAGTGTAAAAATCAATTCCATCAGAAGCTACAATTTCTAGCTTTCCGTAGAATCAATTTTTGGAGCAAAATCAGTTCTACTCTAAAGCAACCAAACATATCAGAATCAATTATACACCTTTAGATTCAATTTTAGTCCCTCTAGAAGTGAAACCAAACATTTATCAATGTCAAACACCGACAGAACACGGACACATACAGTTACATTCAATTATTCTCATTTTTAAAAAGGATTATTAGTGTCTCAGTGTTAGTGTCAGTGTCGTGTCTGGTATCTGTGTCAGTGTTTCATAGGTTATACATTGAATGTGAATTCACTAAACAACACATAACATCCTTCAAAATAAAAAACCCAAAAAGAAGAAGAAGAATTATGAGAATAAAAAACCTGAGGAACATGAATGGGTTGATTAAGTTCACCAGGCTGGATATCTTGTTCAACAGGCTTCTGATCTTTAGTCAGTTTCACGTAACGGCTTCGTTCATCCATCTCTGATCCAACAAAAACAAAATCAACAATGAAAAAAAAAATAAACTGTTACTTTCTTTTATGCTGAGAAAGAAAGAAAAAGAAAAAGAAAAATATAGGCAAAAAAGACGCAAAGAGAAGCGTACGGAGATAGATCTAAAATCTAAAATGAATGAATAGATTGCGGTGTGGTGGGTCACCAAAATTAAATATAAAGATCTCAAAATGAAATTTCGTCGCAAAGTGGATTATGGCGTACTAGGAACGTTATTAAGACAAAGGTCATTTATAAAGAAAAAAAAAATATCGGATCAAAAAACTTTTTGAAAAAAAAAAAATGTAGACCAGATATTATTTGTAATACTTTAAGGTAAATGTAAATAAAAAGTTAATTCTTTAATATATATATATATATATATATATATATTTGTTGTAAATTGATTATTTAAGTAAGAAAATATATGCACCATGACCATATTTTCATCAAACATAATTGAAAAGATGTTTAATGTTAAGTAGTATCTCTATAAATTTAGCGCTAGAAGAAGAAAATGTGAGTAAGTAATCATGTTTGATGTCATAAACATTTTTGACCTACCACACATCAATGTTAAATGATTCATGAGAATTTAATTAATATTCTCTATAATTATTAAAACAAAAATTACGTCTTGAAAACTTGACGAGACAATACATCATTGGACGCATGTGTAAAATAATTGTAATTGATCATACTAATTAATCTTGTATGGTAAAAATAGCAAATAACTGACAAGTTAATTGATGGTTGATACATGATAGCTGATGGTTAATACTTGATAACTTATAGTTGATGATCAATAGCTGATAAATTAATTAAATTGTTTGGTAAAATTAGATGTTAACTAACTAATAAAATAACATAAAATAGTATTTTTTTTTTTACGGTAAAGTTTCATTAAAATGCTAAAATAAAGAGAGTACAATCAAATTGACTATGAGTTGAGACGTCCCCCATCCACATTCTTAAAACCAAATACATGATATCCTGTGAAATACAGGTACTTCAAAATTGGTGATGTACCGTTGTCCGATATGCATCTTGTATCGATACCTGCCTGATATATACCAGAAAAGTATCCAACAATTAAATTCTATTTTAAAAAAAAAAATTGTTTGATACTTTTCAGAAACTTCGAATATGAATATATGTGATGGATATGGTAGTGGAAAACCAATACGCAAGGCATACATGATTTTTCTCTTGTTTTTTTTCCTGTTTTTTCTTTAAAAGGAGAAGAGGAAAGTAATGAATATTAGTGTTAAATAACACTTAACTCTTAATTAATGAATATTTGGCAATGATGTGTTTTTTGAGATATAGATGTATAATATTGACGATGTTCTTTTTAGGATATATTGTGACAATAAAAATGTCTTATTTTTCGAATATATGTAATTGACTAAGCAATGGTGTTTTCATTTTGGAATATATCATATATGTAATTGACTAATTGTCACTTTCTTTATTATCAATATTACTTGTGTTTGTTTCAAGTTATATTCGTAGATTCCCAGGAATAAAAAGATAGAAATATGTATGCCTATGTTTGTTACAAGTTTACCAAATTTTATTCCCGAGTATAAAACTTAGTAATAGAAAAAATTTCCCAACGAAAAGGGTGGGAATAAATTTTCCGTGTAGATGAGAATAAATTCATATGTAATTACGATTTATAATCCCTATTTGTATGGTTCCCGGGAATATTATAACGTTAAACAAACATCTTTTTTCTATATACCTTGAAATAAAATTCTCATCTTTATGTTCCAAGGAATGTTATTCCTACGAATAAATTTGGTAAACTTGAAATAAACACACCCTTGTATTTATTATATTTTGTTATTTTTCACCACATGTTTTGTCTTTTTTCCTTGTTTCGAAAACGTTATTGTTGTTAATTGTCATGTGAAGACAAATTCATTGTTGTGTCTTATTGGTGTTTTATGTCTGTTTGGTCACCATGTGCGACTAAATTTTGCATTGTCATGTGAAGACAAATTCATTGTTGTGTCTTATTGTTGTTTTATGTCTGTTTGGTCACCATGTGCGACTAAATTTTGCGTATGTTTTTTTTTTGCTTTTGAGTTTTAATACATAGTTTGTATTTTGACTTTTAATCTATGGTTTAATTTTAATTTTATATTAAAGTATCTTGGTCGTATTGTATCATAAATTTTGAAATTTTCCTGTATCAACGTATCGGTGTTGTATCGTATTGTGTCATATCAAGTATTTGGCCTTCATTGATGATATCAATACACATGAAAATTTCAAAAACCAAACTCTTAATCCTACTTTAAAAAAAAAAAAAAACAAACTCTTTATCTTAACAGCCAAACTAAATCCTTCCGCGTATGGTTAATGGTTAAGAATAATAAAAGATCTACAATCTTTAATTGTATTCATCCTCTGGAATAAAAAAGAATGTTGCTCATGTTTGGTCATTTTGGTAGCATTTGTAGTACTAAATGATCAGCTACTTTAATCACTTGCTTGTATTATCAATATAAAAAAAATACATGATTTTAGACCGACTCTTTCACTTTCAATTATTTCCTTAAATAAATTTGATTATAAAAATGTTATTTTGACTTTTTTTTTGACAAAAACAAAATGATATTCATTCATTCAAATCGAGATATTACATCATTCAACACCGCTAAAAACGTAAAGGATGAATCTGCGAACAAACTCACATCATCCAAGTTAATAGCATACAATAGCATAATGCCTACAAAAATATATGATAAAATTAAAGTGATCGGAATATCCATGACCTCCGGATCTGCAACGTTGACGCCCAAATCTTTGATTGAATAATCGATCTTTCAAAATGAATCAAATGAACACTGCAAGAAGACAAGAAAACAAACAACGCCGCACAAGGCGACGAACAACAAACCACCACACTTAGATTATGAAATCACAAAGAAAAAACCTAGATCTATGTGAAAATCACTTATTTAGATTGAAATAGAGAGAAAAAGATGGAGAGGGGTGATTTTAGGTCAAGAATTGACCCAAAACCATCCCTCAATGAAGAAACTGGAAGAGAAAACCTAGAGAGAGAAAAACTAGGGCATTGTGCGAAAATCTCAATGAAAATCACAATGAAAATCACTTATTTGTTATATTGTTTGTATCATTGAAAAAAGTAAGTATAGTTATATTGTTTGTATCTTTGAAAAAAGTAAGAGTGAAAATCTCAATGAAAATCACAATGAAGAAACTAGGGCAACCTAGAGAGAGAAAACCTCAATGAAAATCACTTATTTGTTATATTGTTTGTATCTTTGAAAAAAGTAAGTATAGTTTATTATAATATGAAGTGTAAAATATCTATTATCTATACCTATTATTTTAATTAAAATCAAAATAATTTTAATTAAAATTTCATGAAAACTATTGTTCGTAATTTATACGCATTAGCGAAATAAAAGGAATATATAAACGGGAACGAACTTTAGTAAGATGTCACTCAGACATAAAGTTCTTGCTATATGGTAGTTTAATCTCTTGTATATAAATCTCAGACACAAGTCTTGGATTAATACATTTTAAGAAGACAATGTGGCGTGGACTTAATTAAACATCAAATGCCAACTACCAAGACAAGTTTCTAGAACAGAATTTCTTTCTCCCATGATCCATCACTGTGCACTATCATGGGAAATAAGATTACTCATGATTTTTTACAAAGGCTAAGAGTTAAAAGAGGAACATCTCTAGACACTTAGCTTCACTACTTTACCTTCCGACCCATGTGTAGACCCTAATGTTTACTCCATTAGTAAATCTCAAACTAAAACTCCACGGCAAAAAGGTAATCATTATAACTAATCACAAAAAACATGAATAAAAAAGGACATTTCTACAACCTCTTGCTCTTATTTCTCTCGATATGATCTGCATACGGTGTACAAAATATTGAGTAGATCAGGCGTATCCTTTAACAAAGTATATAGAACTTTGGATAAGAAAACAAGACACACATCCTAAGCTATTTGGCAGAAACAAATAGTATAAAATGAGTGTATTATTTACTAAATGAGGATGATTACAAGAGTTTGATACAGAAACCTAACTTCAGCTCAAAATGTGCAATCTTTTACTATCTCCTTTATCACAACGTATGAAGAACAAACACTCTTCGAATTAGGTGCGTCTCAGTGTCGGACGCGTGTCCGACACCGACACATATAATTATACTGAATTGTATGATTTTCTCAAATTATTAGTGGTGTCGGCGTGTCCGTGTCTGTATCCGTGCTTCATATGTCACAACTGAAAAATATATAGGCTGCAAGCATTGACTATCATGTTAGCAAACACAATAGCTTCAGTTATATAAATGAATCAAATAACATTCCTGACTTCCATCTCAAGAGAGCTAGGAGTAAAACATTTTTCAGTTCTATATTCTTCCAGCTATCTAATGATCTGTTCTCTACACCATCAATATTAATATTGGCCATTAGATTATTTTCCCACCCAAATGATGGACAAGAAATATGAATGCAAATGTAGAACAAACATCAATACGCAGATCAAGCTTCCCTTCTTTGATATTGATAAACCTGTATTATTGAGGACCAACTTCCCCAAAATCTAAACTTTTCCCTAGTACAAAAACGATGACAATATAGGGCAGCAGGTTCCATCTCACATCACAATTCACAACAATAAAAAAACATAAATTGAAGCATATAACTATACCAGTAAATGACATAGTTGAGCAAATATAACAGTAAAGGTGTGGAAATGTTGCACAACATAAAGGACCTCATCATGCTAACCAAGTACATGTCTAAATTATCCTAATATCAATGGATCCCAATTTGAATTACTTAATTGTATTTACCAATCTCATAAGGATTCCATCACATTTTCATAACAACTGAAAATTTCCAACCTAAAGATTCCATCAACCATTAATTAACAATAATCCAACAATACATGCAAAAATAAATAACATAAACATAAATTAACCATATTTATTTTGCAGTTGAATCTCATGCTCAAGTGATGCAGGTTAGCATCAACATCTTGACATTAAGAACAAGGTGATATCAAACTCTCAACGTAGACTTCTGGTTCAATCCAACGAAATATGTTTTGATTTTTGGGAGTCTTCTAAAGCATCATTTTTGGAATCGTACAACACCAACGTCGATTTAGGATTTCCCGACTCATTAAAATCCATTAACATTTGATCATCCTCGGAAATATATAAAGTCCTCGTATCCAATTCCACCTTGTAACCGTAAGAAATATGGTACAATTTAGTCCAAGAGTCTTTATTTCCATATTCCTTCATAACCCAAACATCCAAAAACATACCACTATTTGCACAAATACTCAAGCAGTTCTTCAACACCCCCAGTGTCTGCCAACTCATCTCCAAATCAGGCGGCTGCAAAAGCTTTTGATACGCCTCCTTCTCTAAATCAAGAGAAACAATAATACTCAAATCACCATTTTATGACAACCAATTAACGGTGCCACTTACAAATACTCCTGAAAAATCTCTAGAACAAGGATATGGGAAGTCTTGTATCCTTCTCCAAGACTCCGTGCCCAAATTATGAACATTAACTTCCTTTTTATCTTTTAAGAAAGAAATAGCAACAACCTTATAATTGTGAATGAAATGATCATAACCAAAGCTATATAAGGGTAAAGGATCTCCTTTTTGTATAATTTTCAGAGTAGGTAATATCTTGTATCTTCCAATCGAAGGGTTCCACAAAACAGCAGAACCTTGATCCATTGTGAAACAAAGGATGCCGTCGCAAGAGCACAAGTACATAGGAATACCATATTCAGTTTTGAGACAATTAGGGTAACTGAGTTGTGAGTGTTTGACAGAAGAGGTTGTAAAGACGGAGGGAATTGGGGAATCAAAGAGAAATAACTCATCAAAGCAATTGTCCCTAGAGCTTTCAATGAGGCGGTGGCGTGTGGGTGACAAGAGAAGGTGTTTCTTTGCAAATTTGGGATCAGAGATTAAGGAATTGAATGACTTGCAGAGGCACCGGAGTTGAAGGAGGAGCTTCACAGGGAGTCTGCAGAGAATTTCAGCTACGAGATCAAACGGAAGTGTAGGCAATTGTGTTGCTTGGAATGACGACAATGTTAGGGTTTCAGTTGAGGTAGTTGTCAATCGTTGCCTCTTAGCTGCGGTTGTTTGGTCCTCGCTGCTTGAGGTTGAGGTCATTCTGAGCGGAGCACCGGGGAGATGGTTCACGCTACGTTCTATGGTTCAGGTTTTTTTCAATACCTCCTTTGTATCAAGAGATGAAGCTATATATTTTTGGTTTAACAGCAGTTTAAACTCCTCCTACGTTTTAAGAAGTTGTGAGTTTGGAGCCTTAAAAAAAACTACAAAACTAAAAAACTACAATGAAGCTATACATTATTATTTTTTTAATTAAAAAAATATTTTTTAAATAATTAAAAGATAAAAAATTTAAACAAATAAAAAAAATCGTTTTTATCTTTTTAATAAAAAATAAAAAATTTTAATTAAAAAAAATATTTTTTTAATTACAATAATAAAAAATTTATTTTTTAAATAATTAAAAAACAAAAAGAATACACGTATGCGTTGATCGAGTCAAAATTGGCTTAGGGGACCAAAACTGTCATAGGGGCAAAACTTAGGGGGCGGTTTTGTAGTTTTTTTTTCTTAGGGAGCCAAAATTACAACTTTTTGAAACTTAAGGGGTTAAAACTGCTATCAAGCCTTTATTTTTTTAAGAGAAAGAGATGAAGCTATATGTAGGTATATATCAACAACAACAACTAAAAATAAAGTTATTGATCGGGTAAAACTACTTTTTTTTCTTGACCAAATCAAAATTAACTATTATCATTAATCAACCAATGTTCAATACAAGAATGATAAGAATAAAAAAATAGTCTAAACTGCATGTTTCGCCCCCTAAGTTTCAAAATGTTGCGATTTTGGCCCCCTATTAAAAAAATATATTTTGGCCCTTATTAAAAAAAAGGTTAAATATGTTTCTGGTCCCTATAAAATTAGGAACTTTTAAGTTTAGTCCTTACTTAATTTTAATAGGTTTTTTAGTCCTTACAAAAAGAAATTACTTCTAATTTTAGTCCATGTTACAACAAAGTTTGTTTAATTATCCTTAAACTCTTAAATTTTTGAACGATTTTTTTAAGACAAGTTTAGAATACTATGAAAGGTTCATTTACCAAAATTTAGATTTTTTTAACATGAAACGAATTAAATATGAATTTCTTTAAACGGCAAAAGTTAAAGATAAAATTAACAAAATCTGGACATAAAAATCAAATTTTGCGACAATTTTTTGCAGAGGAACTTTTAGTAATGTTCTTAACACGTATGCAAAAAATTGTTTAAAAACTCAAGAATTTAAGTATAAATTCAACAAATTTGAATTGAGGAAGGACTAATATTGAGTGCAAAAAATTCTTTTAAGGACTAAACAAACTATTAAAATTAAGTAAGAACTAAACTTAAAAGGTCTCAATTTTATAGGGACCAAAAACATATTTAACCCTAAAAAAAATGGCAAATTGGGTTTTTCCCAAATGTTTTTTAGATGCTCTGGCTTGGCTTCCGGCAAGTGTACTTGCATCGCGTTGTTCCGTTCTAGTATAATCATGTCGAAAACCTACAAAAGGTGCGGGAAATATAACGTAATATGTTTCTTGCATTATTTGCAAAACAAGTCGATAAATGCTAGAGATAATAACTGTTGTTTGACACTTATCATCTCCCCCTAAAAGAAATCTTGAATTACACTTCATCCATCTCTTATCTTAAAATATACATTTTCTCTCTTGAAAGTAAAATCCTAAAATAAATTATACTCATATCCCCCAAAATATGTTTAGATTACAATCACCTCACTTAAGAATTATTATGTACTACAGTTAATTCATTTCAATAAAAAAAATATTTCATTTCGTTTTAATTTCAATGTCAATGTAATTAAATTTGATTATTTTACTATTAACTTAATTATTTAGAATATAAAATACATTTTAAATACACATATTTTATTGAACTGCTATTATACAAACTAAATTTATAAAGTTCTATGTTAATCTAAAATATTTTATTATCTCATTTGTATCTTTGTATATGTCCATATGTATTTCTTGCTTATCACTCAATGGGGGAGTGAGGACACAACTATTTGACGGAGTAAGAGTAGTGGGAAACTATGCAAAGATTATTTCAAAGTCAACCAAGTCAATTCCTATCCCACCAAGCCAGAAAAAAGATATTGGAGTGTCATTTGGTGCTAGACTTTTGAATGTAGAATAATCTCTTCTTTCATAATTACCAAAATATATAAACATATCTTCCTTTGCCATTCAAAAAATAAATAAACATATCTTCCTTTCTTGTGCTTCATAGTGTTCTAGTCTCTTTGCACTTCTAACACCTACTTTCGTTCAATAATGTCTACACCAGCAGAGTAATTTCTTCCTCACTCTCTCAACACAAGAAATAAAGTTAATGATTATTGATGATCAAATGTTATTTATATACTCAAAATTTCACCAAAATTATGTCTTGATTATGCATCAATTTTACTTATCATATATCTTATAATTTTGTTAATTTTTTTTTATCCATGATGGTTATGAGATGTGTTTAGTATGGCTGCAGACTTTTAAGATTAAACAAAAAGTTTGTGCTTAGTTTTAAATATAATATTTGCTTTCTTATACCATATATTTTTTATTAAACAAATTTCTCAAAGTTAATTTATGAAATTTTCTCTAATGTTTCAGATACTATTGGTCTTTACCTCCAGTGAGCAAGACTTTTGGAGTGGCATGTTTGATGACCACTGCTGCATATTATCTGAATCTTTATGATGCAGAGAGCATAGCACTGATTTATGGCTTAGTGTTTAAACGACTTCAGGTTTGTAATCCAAACACTTTCCTAATACTGAAAATTCATTTTCTGATTCATTCACCATTTAATTTTCTTGATCATGTAACATTTTTGTTCAAATCTATTGCAGGTTTGGAGGCTTATCACAAATTTCTTCTTTCTTGGACCATTTTCATTTCCATTTGCATTTCGTCTTATAATGATGTAAATAGCTTCTGTGACTTACTTATACATCTCATTCTGCAGTATTTTTGTGAAATAATGATCATAATTCTTAACCATGTTACATTATGTGATCACAATTTCAGAGACTAAATTGTCATTTTGTAAATTTGAGGGATAGGAAAAAAAAATGTTGATTTACTCATTATATTTACATTGCAATATAGTCTCAAATATTTATTTTCTTTTGTAATGGTCTTAATAATGAATTGTACAGAGCAAAATATGGTGTTTCATTGGAAAGAGGTCCATTTGACAAGAGAACTGCAGATTTTGTTTGGATGTTGATATTTGGTGCACTCTCACTTTTGGTATGTGTGTGAAAAAATACAGTTTATTTAACCATTTTTTTTGTTCAAGTAGCATATTGGTTTGAAATTCACCTCTTAGGATGAATTACTGGGTGTCCGGGGTTAGAATCTCGACCCCTGCGCATATGTTATGCAATGTCCATACCAACTGAGTTAAACTCACAAGCGACAATTTATTTAACTTTTTTTCCGTTGGAGAAATGAAAATGACTTTTCTATTGCTCCCATTTTGTTTGTTCCTTTTATTTAGTTTCATCCTTCTCTTAGGTGATGGCTGCTGTGCCATATTTATGGTCTCCATTCATGGGAATTTCTTTAGTCTTCATGATTGTCTATGTTTGGAGCCGTGAATTTCCAAATGCAAGAATCAACATTTATGGTTTGGTATCATTGAAGGTAAGATGAATTTCCAATGACTCTTCATTTGCTAGTTCTGACTGTTCTGTTTTGAGAATGGGCCATTTCATCTTACATAACCCAAAATATTTGTCTGGCTTCTACATTTCTTGCATCAAAATCAAATAATATGTTTGATGAATGAGCATATTGCAAGAAAGGTTTGTAACAAGACCTTTTCTCTTGTGAGTTGAGAAGATAAAAAAACATTAGGATTATGCTATGCACCAACAATTTAAGAATATAAATGCAAAATATTAATAATGTTAATTAGAGGGTGCAATTGAGAAAATAAAAGTGTATTGGAAACTAAAAGTGACACTCTTTTCAAAATATTTTTGTGTGCAAATGTCACAATAATTATAGGACTAATGGAATAATATTTTTAAAAATATTTCAGTTTTTTTATCAACTCGTTTTGGGAAAAATGGACATTAGTAATCTAGTGTTTAGTCATGACATAAATAAAGTCTAGTCATTAATTATTTCAGCTAAGATTCCAACTCGGATAATCTTGACCCATTTGATCTTTGCTGAAACACATCAACCAAATAGATTTTAAAATATCTCAATTAATATTTTAATATTCATGCATTTAAATTAGTGTGGTGCAGCATAATGTCACTCATATCATGAATACTTTGTGTTGGAACCATTATGTTTTTTTTAGCAAAGAACCATTATGCTTTTAACCAACCATAAATGAATATATTTAGATTTAATTAATCATTTTTGTACTGCAGGGTTTTTACCTTCCATGGGCTATGCTAGCTCTTGATTTAATATTTGGAAATCCTTTAAAGCCAGATATTCTAGGGATGGTTGCAGGACACTTATATTATTTCTTAACAGTGCTTCATCCTCTTGCTGGTGGAAAGTTCAAGTTCAACACTCCTCTCTTGGTGTATCCTTTTCTTCTATATATATCAGCTTGCAATGGTCACTCCGCAATGATTAAATCAAATTGCTCTCATTTATTTTTTGTCCACACTTATTACCATATTCCATTTCAAAATGTCACTATGAAAATTTAGAAATAAGACACTAAGATCCATGGAGAGTATCAACCAAACCCAATTCTATGATCTTGATAATTTTTTAATCCTCTGATTTTCAAGGGAAGTGATCTAAATGTAAGTAAAGTTTAACTAATAATTGTTCTGGTCAGGGTTTAAACTCGGTTTTCTCTAACGATTCGAACTCAAGAGGATCAAAATCATAAACCAAGCATATTTTTCAACACTAAGATCCATAAAAAGTGTTACTCAAGCACAGTTCTATGTTAAATTAGCTTATATTTTTACAATAGGTTGATATATTTCCTATAATAGCTTACATATCATTTAATATTATTGTTCATAATGTGTTGATACATTCTTAGATAATCCTTAACCTATTTAAACTATAGTCACAAAATAGTAGCATATTGGGGAGAAGGTACCCAAATAAACGCTCCAGTGCAATCTAATCCATCAGCGGGAATTATATTCAAAGGAAGAAGCAACCGTCTTGGTGGAAATCAAACAACAACAAGAAGCACTTCAGAGGAAACAAGTGGCAATGCTTCTTCACCTCAGCAGCAAAATCAGGGTGATGGAGTTGCTTTTCGTGGAAGAAGTTATCGTTTAAATGGATGAGTATATGTTAATATGTTGTAATAGATGTTTAAGATGTGGTTGTTTGAAAGTTCGATTGAAGTTTCATTCCGTTTCAGGCGGTTTAAAGTAGTTGAACTTGAATTATAATACTGTATGAAGGTCTCATGGACTAGATGTCCGGTTTAGTTTTTAAAACATTGGTATATCGTTTTATGTTAACTAGTTAGTGTTACATTATGTCTTTAAAACCAAATCAGTTAGTGTGCTACATTGGTCTATCGTTTTATGTTATATCAGTTAGTGGGTTACATTGTTCTTAACATTTCTTGAGACCATGAATTTAACAACTATGTGTTTTTGATCTCCTAAATTTAAATTGAGCGGTTTTCACTCTTCAACTTTACCCCTTTTGCATTTACATCACATTTTGACTAAAAAATGTTCAAAATGTGGTGTGGCTAATTTTAGTGAAACAACATATCCATGTGTTTGCCAAAACACGTAAAAATTAGAGTAAATTACACTCTCCTCCCCTCAAAGATATTTGAATTACACTCCCCTCTCCTCTTATGTTAAAATATACATTTCCCTCCCCTCTTATTCAAAACATATTAGAAAACTTTTCACTCCCCTCCCCTAAGAGAAGCTTGAATTACATTCCCCTCCCCTCTTGTGTTAAAATCTAC
>Ga0315914_1004014_pt1 | contig 22118 bp, 8 predicted proteins | sample MpolenodulesMG_FD_203920 | JGI IMG/M metagenome (GOLD analysis project Ga0315914, IMG submission 203920) | Medicago polymorpha root nodule microbial communities from Los Angeles, California, United States - elongated nodules | ecosystem: Host-associated > Plants > Roots > Nodule | place: USA...
ATTCATCAATATATATATATATATATATATATATATATATATATATATATAATTGAATGATAGTTGGATGGTTGATATAATGTTTTCGCTGCCTAAGTGCATGCAAAACATAGTTGAAAGTTCATAATTTTTTGACATGATTTTAATAAGTTATAAATAGAATATAAAAATAGACATTTATAATCTATATAAAATTTTTGGATATTTAATTTGAACAAAATACTAGTTAAGGAAATATGAATAAAATATAATTAGATAATAGTAAGACTTGAGATAAAAATTTATAGTAGTTCTAGACTATTGAACTACGTACTATAAAAGATTTAAAGTTTGGGGTTAAAGAACTTCACAACTTCTGCAAATCACAATAAGAAAAAGAAGTACTCGCTATGGCTTATAGCAACAACCGGGTTTGTGACCATTTATATACAGGAGTGTGTCATTGTACAAACAACAATGACTCTTGGAGTCTTAAGAAAGTGTCGACAAAGACCTTTTCAAATAAAGAAAGTGTTGACAAAGGGTGATATTGGCCGTATGAATAGACTTTTGTTGGGTAAAAAATTGGTTGAGGATTTGGTGTTGTCTGTGTTGGGTGGTAATGTCGGGATAGGAATTCAAGCTAAAATCCCTTATTCTTAAAAGTTGTTAGGTCTAGCTACACCTTAACCTAATTTTTTTCCTCTAATTATACTGCATTAATTACTAAGCACATCAATCCTAAAAAATTTCCCTCCCATTTTGTTCTCAATTTGAATTTCAATTTTTTTTTATCCCAACTAAACTAATTAGTTTTGAAGCATTTACTGAGGGTTTGTTGTTTACCGTGTTATATTGTTCAAATTCTCCCTTCAATTTCCACGCGTGTTTTCTATGAGTTTTTGCATACACCAAGGTAATTTTATTACTTTGCTTGCCACTTCATCCAAAAATTTAGTTGACTCTTACAAAATTTTCTATCGAAAAAAATAGTGGGGTTTGGTAATGTTTATTGAGATGATGAGTAATAAACTTGAAAAAAATCTTGGACACTCATCCAAATTTTATAATTATCAATTTGAATTTTTTTTATTACGTGATTATTACTCTTCTCTATATTTGCTACCAATTCCCAACTCTTTCTATCCTATGTTTTGTGAATTACATTGAGCCACCTTCTTACATTGTATCTTTGCCTTTTTTTTTATATACTTCTTTGAGATATTAATTTCTATTTTTTGGTTTTAAAAGCTTTATTGACTTTCTCTGAATATTAGAGATTATTTAGTGAAACTAATTAATTGCATTTTATTATCTTATTGTTTCATATTTATCATAACTGTAATCTTAGTTGAACTCAGTTAGAGATGGTCATTCTCCACGGTTTTTGTCATTATGCCACACATGTTCTGGTTGAATTAATTTCGCTTTAAAATATATATTCACGACACTAATCCATCTTATCAACAAACCTCTAAAACCGCCCCCCACTTCTTATCCCAACTTTTCCACTTCCCATAAACTTTAATTTTCTCTTACGCTTATAATTTTTGGTTCTTAAATATTGGTTCAAACAATTATTTCTATGAGTTGAAATTAAATCATTAAATAGTTATTCCATCTCATAAGACCCGTGCGATCTTCAATCTAGTATGAGATATTGACACTAAGTCCATGCACTTTCTCAAATTCAAGAGATTGTCTGGATCATATGTTTTCATGGATGGTTGGGTCAATGAGTTTGTAAAAAGAAGAGACTTGAAGCAAGGGGATAAGATTGGGATAAGGTTGGTCTTTATTGGGATCAATATGGTTGATTCTTTAATTTTTCTATTCTTCGCACCAATCAGTATATACTAGGTTTCATTCCAAAAAAAGAAGAAGAATAGAGTAGGTTTAACAATCCGTTGATGGAAACATGTTGTTTCTATTTCCTAACTGTTACTACTTTTCAATTTTGAGGAGTTTTGATTATTCTCTATTATAACTTTTTTGAATACAAGTCGATCAAAAGATTTATTTATGATGTTATTTCCACAAAACAATTGCTATTAAGTTCTTGTAATGTTTAATTTTTTTATATTTTTTATAGTTATCCTTTTTTTTTTTTTTACTGTATTTATATTTATTGTGATAACTAGTTGGATATCAATGGAGAACACAAGGAGTCAAAAATTTACCATTGTATTTGTCCTCTTTGAATTTAACCTATTTAGTGTTAAAAAAATTTAGGGCGAGCATTGTCATTCATTATGGTTCTATTAGTCTATCAAGGTCTCCCACCGTGCATAACTGTTTAGAACCATTAGATTATGAAGGTCCATATTAACTATCATGGATGTTATACGTCATATTTTCAAAATATGCCATTGAGTTTAGTTCACCACTTTGTTTCTCTTTCTATGTTTCTTTTTTCTCTCTATAATACCACCGCATTGATACAGTGTTTGATCACAATAACAACTAATATCACCAGATTTGGATGCTTATTACCCACAATAATTTCACTTCATTAATCTTAATACATGTTTATATTGTAGCGGGATCTCTTCCTACAATTCAAGAGGGTGAATTTGATCTTAATATGTACTGGCGGCGGTCATCCAACGAGTGGTAGCACTGGATTTGATGGAAAGTTTGAAAGACGAGTGCAGATGAATGATAGGATGCAAGCAAGTATACGGGTCTCTCGCGGTGCAAGACCTAACCACATAGCGCATGGGAGACGGAGCCTTAAAGTCAATGAAAGAACCATGACGATGTTTTAAACTAATTAGTAACACTACTAGAAAAAGCAAAATTAGTGAGGTAAATTAGTGACGGAAAAAATGAAATTCCTCACAAATTCCTTGGTCGCAAAATTTAGTGAGGGAATTAGAGAGGGATTTCACATTTTCCCTCACTAAATATCCCTCACTAATTTTTGTTTTTTTAGTAGTGTAACTATAATAACTGTATCCTTAGGCTAGGCAAAAACTACTATGAAAATATCTCTTCGGAAATAATAAACTCAATGTCAATTCTAGACTCTTATTTTGTTTGAAATTTTTTGTTGTTGTAGTATGTGTGGAAATTGAGTTAAAAGACTAGACACAGATTCATATGTTAGGTAAAATTAGTGTTGTGTCAATTGAAAAAAGTGTAAGTCCAGATGGATCTCTAAAGAATTAATATGAATGAAGTAAGCACTAAAGAATAAAATATATATATTATATATTTATATTATTTGGAAATTTTAAATTAAGTAATTAATTTAATCATTATTAGAAAGTGATTTCTTCGTTCTCAAGTTTTGCTAAAATATATTTTGGTACATATTATAATATATTTTTGCACTCAACGTAATATATATTTGTTTCTAAAGTTTCTCACATTTGTGAATTTTCTCTATAAATGAAAAACTCGCATAATGCATTCCACACACCAAAGAGTTCTATTGAGTTGTACTGTCGAGAACTCTTTCTCTCTTCTTCTTCCAGCTTGTGTTGGCGAATTATTCTTCTCCTTATTTCTCTTTATGTTCCTTCGGATTTGAAAGTGTTCTTAAGACCATATCACCTTTAAGTAAAAAGACTAAAAAAATGTTCTACTTACTAACTGTTCTATTTTTCAAAATATTTTAAGGAAAGAAATGAAAAAAAATAGAAAAACATAGAGGACGTGAAATTCACGAGGAAAATCTTCATGATAGATTAAAAAGTTATGGCAGAAGAGGAGCTCCAACAACTAAATCAGATGAACCGCAACTATATCCACCAAAGGATCAATTACCAAATATTTCTTACAAAAATATTTAATCGATACACAAATTTCATGTCATTAAAACTGAAAAGTATGAACCTGCGAACAAGCACAACATTCAAATCTTGTAACACCATTGTATAGTTGAAAGAAAAAAACTATAGTTGTTTACTATATATGATTTGTATACCTAAACCTACATTTATATAATATATATTGGAAATTTCACTTCAAGTTTATACATACATGTTTTTTTCATTAGTATTGATGTTCTCAAACACAGGGTTGTCCATAAGATTTTGATTCTCTTGTTTGAAGTAAGGTGCCATTTCACAGGGGAAAGGTGATATCTACCATTAGATTAAAAAGGTGCATTGATTTAATTATGGTCCATTCACACCATATATCTTTTCCTTTATCGTCAAACCTTAGTATGATAGTATCATGACCCTCTTCTTTTGAGAATAATCAAGATCGTCCACCACCTGCTCCTGTTGCAGCTGTTGATTTTGATGGAACTTTGTGGGATTACTAAATTGATTCAAATTGAGGAACTTTTGAGATAAGGAAAAAAGAAAGAAAAAAAAAAGGGGTCCATGAAGAAATTAAGAAGCATATTATGTTGATGCGATTAATTGATGGTGTTGTATAGATTTTATATAAAAAGATGTTATAATGAAGCATATGTTATGCATAGCATAAGCATGGTTTTGGAATTAACCCGACATAGATCTATGATTCTGGAATGCGTACATTTTTTTTTCTTCTTCCTTATTTTCACGTTACCACAGTACAAACAATAACATAAACTCCATAAGCATGTCTCCTAATCTCTTCACATGATGACAATAGCAATATCATGCCCATCAACTTCAATTCAATTAAAATAAAAGGGGTTAATTATTTAAAAGGATAAAAGAATAACAAAAGATAACAAAATGAATATTGCGTAAAAGACAAATGACGAAAAAAATATATTTTAGCCATTGATCTATGGTCTTAATTTACCCATTTTAGCCAATTATGGATAGATTCAAAATAGCAAAAACTATATAAGGTCCGTGTCACTATAAAAGGTTTGTTTTTTCCTTATGATCTGGCATCAATTAGATTTTTCATGATTAAAATAGATAACAATTAAACAATCAAATAGATTCATTTGTTGTGAATATCGTCCCTTCCTCTTCCCATATAAATCACCAATTACCAACAATCACTAGATACTCGGTCATTCTTTTCCGTCTTATTCTTTCATCATATCATTTTCATGCATATACAAAATGATTCTTCCTCTCTTTAAGTCTTCCAAATCTCACCTACCCATTCCCATGTTTTTTTCTTGGATGACACGTAATGTTTACATTCATATATCCATATAACACTATTCAAATTTTGATAGCCCATTTAACAAATTGAAAAAATATGGAGAATTCAATAAGATTTGGGGTGATGGCTGTTTTTGCTGTATCCGGAAGCATGGTTTTATTGGCACATCAAGTTCATAAACGTATACTATCTAATTTCATGAAGAAATTTGAGTTTGAAATATATCCACACGGCCAAAAAAAGTTACACGGTATTATTTTCATTCTATATATTATTTGTTCGCTTGAATTATGAATTTCTTACATTATATTACATAGTGTTTTAATTTGTTTTTGCAAGGGAATGATAAACATCAAGCAAAGAAAAAGGTGCGGTTTTCAAAACAAGTGACAGAACCTCTAATGGAGAAGAACAAGAGTAACAATAATAATCATAGAAATGCGACAAAGGCACAAAGGGTGAAGGCTGAACAAATTTTGGTCAGGAAGAATGCTGAGAAATGTGGGTGTGGGCCCAGATTAGAGGAAACTATGCCTCCTAATAGGGCAGTTTTATATAGGGGTATTATGAAATATCAGAATAAGACTCCTCGTGGGAAATTTCGTTTTTGATTTCTTTTTTTAAGAAATAGAGACTATGGTTCATGTGAATATGTTTTCAAGATTTGTTGTATATTGCAAATAACGTAGTAAAAATTATTTTTGTACTTCCCATAAGGAGTTGTAAAGAGAATTAAGAAATCACTTATCCTTCTTACCTCTAATGCACTTGTTTAGTATGTTGTGAGTTTGTTGTAATTTGTGTATTTTATTTTTGGGTATGTTATGTGTAATATGTTTGTGTTCATTGTGAAAATAATAAGTTGTGGCTATCTTCACAAATAAAGAAATTCAACTATTATTAATAATTTAATATTACAATCACAAAGATGAGCCAATTTTTTTTCTCCCTTTTTTGTTTGTTACAATGGAGAAGCAAAGGAAAATTGAAATTAAAGTAGAATCCAATGAAGGACAATTTATTTTTTTTTTAAAGGAGAAGGACAATGTTTTTTTCTTTGAAAGAAAGGAGAAGGACAATGCTCTTGTTGTTGTTTTTTTTTTTTTTTGGGTTAGGTAGCCTAGTGGCTAGAATTCACCTTATAACGTGAATAAGTGGGGTGTCCGGGGTTCGAACCCCGGCCACTGCATATAATAATGCATTGTCCTACCAACTGAGATATGCTCATGGACGTTGTTTTTGTTGTTTTACTCTTAAACAAACACACACTTAACTAAATTATTAACACTATTAAATCTCCCGGCTTTAGAAACACACAACTTAACCAAAAACAAATTAAAGTGGGGGAAATTATTCGAAATTAAATGGTTTCCAGAAGAATTTGATCCATATGGAGTGTGTATATTTTCATTTTATATATGATTATACTTTACTATCTTAACAAAATCAATTATTCCTTCAAAAACAAAAACAAACAAAAATTATTCATATTCAATGAGTTTTCTACGAGGCAAGTTAATGCAGAAATCCATGAGTTAGCCTTATGAGTTGGAGTTGATGCTAAATTGTATCTTTCATACAATTTTTTTTAGATAAGTATGCTTTAGTAAAAAATAATAATATCACTCCTTCAAAAATAAAAGTAACAACACGTTAAAATCATAGTTTTAAACTTCCAATTTTTTAATCTAAATTTTCCATTTTAGAATCAACGATCAAGATACAATTTCAATGTGAAACAATTTTTAGTCAAACTTTATTTACCTTGAGTTTAAACTTCAAATTATTTGAAGATCTTCTCTTAAGAACACAAAGGTTAACACAAAAACTAACGAAATGACTGCGACATAATTTCATTTACTTAAAAAAAAGTTGAATTGAATTAATCTAAAGCAGCCAAGATTTAGATTTCACCAACTTTCCCACCCACTTCTCCATCCACCAAACACTCTCCCCCTCTTACATGAGTAGGGGTATTTTGGTCAATTCAGTTGTGAATGAGCAAAAACTTTTGGGTAAAGAACAGAATTCTAACTTCTTTGCATTGGGCTTTTTTCTCCCTTCATATATGCAATTATCGTATATATGCAATTATCGTATATACTATTTATAATTTTGATAAATACTTGACTTGTACTTGTTTGATAAACACTAATTTAACTATTATGATTAAAGTTAAACATGTTTTCCATCCTTATAAAATTGAGATCTAATAAGAAGATGAAATCGTTGAGCAAAATTTATAAGCAATGAAGCAGTTCTTGTTTCAAGGTTCGTTTCCTCTCACGTCGTTGCTACCGTGCAGTGACAGATCCAGAAATGTTAATAAGTGGGGTCAAAGTTATATCGATATAATAATTACAACAACTTTTTATAAAAAAAAATTACTTCTTTTGATTTTTTAACTAATGCTCTTAGAACACTCATTAGGTTCATTTATAGTTTTGTAATTTTTGTATTGTTATCAATGGACTATGTTAAGACAATAATACTATAAGCGAGGTCAAACAACATAAATATCTAATTTTAAATTAAAAATACAATAAACAAGTGGAGGCAATTGGGGTGGGTTGACCCAATTGTCCCCAAAACTCTTTCACAAGATATCTTGTGAGTGCTAAATTCGAACCATTATTTTCGGTTAAATTGGAAGAGTTTTTGAGTCAATAAAAGGGTGCATGCAAGGTTTAAGATTTTCCACAACTCACTCTCTTGGTCTCTCCCACCCACTTCCCCACCAAACCCTCTTCTTCTTCTTCTTCTTCTTCTTCTTCTTCTTCTTCTTCTTATACAACTTACATTAATTACCAACTCCATTACATTGAGTTTTTTTTTTCCTTCTTGTCTTCATAATCACAAGTCTCTGCAGTCCTGGTCCATATTCAAATTACCATCAAACTCTTTCTAATATGGCCACCAACATGTTATATAACAACACCACGTGTGGAATCTCTTTCCCTCACCAATCTCTCCCCGCTAAGTCTGCCTCTCTCCACGTCTCTTTCTGCTCAAACCTTTCCGCGTTCCCTCACAGTACCGTAAAATATGTTGTTGGGTTGGACCAGAACAGAAGAGGAAGAATAATTGTGAAGTCAAAAACCGTTTCTGATAATGATGATTTAGAAGTTGATATTTCATTGAGTCCACGTGTCAATGCAGTGAAACCTTCAAGGACTGTGGCTATAACTGATCAAGCAACCGCTCTTGTTCAAGCTGGCGTTCCAGTTATTCTCTTGGCGGCTGGTGAGCCTGATTTTGATACACCTGCTGTCATAGCTCAGGTCTTTCCCCTTTACATTCTCATTTTTCAATTCCTCAAATTCTGTCTTTTTTTCTACCAAGCCCTTATACGTAACAATCATCAATGAATCTTCTTTACTAGTATTTTCTTAAGGTATTTAGGTCGTCTCGTATCTTAAATTTCAAAACTTTCTTGATCGCTTATCCGTATGGTATCGCAAAGTTATGTTTGGATTGACTTATTTACTACCATAGAAACTTTTAAGTCTGCTCAGCTTATGGAAATAAGACGACGAGTCTTTGAGTTGTTTTTAGCTTACGTCCATTAACTCTAGAGCATAGCTTATTACGAAAACTCCTTATTTCTTATACTAAAACGATTTGAATTCATGTAATTTTTTTGTTTTTTTGAACCATTTGTTTTATCATAATCGTTTATACACGGGCACTTATATGATATACGCTTTTGTTGATAAGTGTTTCGTTAAGTTGTTTATTGGAGCATGGACCAAATGTTATACCTTGTATGGTAATATAGGCTGGGATTAATGCAATACATGAAGGACACACAAGGTACACCCCTAATGCGGGAACTTTAGAATTGCGCCAAGCAATTTGTCATAAACTAAAAGGTTAGTTTGATTGTATTATATGGTTTCATTTCGACCGATTATATGAGATGTCGATTATGACAATGTGCCATAATTGATTGATTTTGTAGAGGAGAATGGAATTGCTTATAGTCCTGATCAGGTTGTTGTTAGTAACGGAGCCAAGCAGAGTATTGCTCAGGCAATGCTTGCAGTTTGCTCCCCAGGAGATGAGGTGGTAAAGGGGTTAAGTTCATTATACTTATTATATATGTCATTTTCTCTTTTGCTAATTATGACATCTTTGATCTATGATACCAATATTTCAGGTCATTATTTCAGCTCCATTCTATGTTAGTTACCCAGAAATGGCAAGGATGGCTGATGCAACACCCGTTATCCTTCCAACGTCGATATCTGATAATTTCCTTTTAGATCCCAAACTTCTTGAATCCATAATTACTGAAAAGTCAAGACTGCTTATTCTTTGTTCGCCGTCTAACCCGACAGGATCTGTCTATCCTAAGAAATTACTTGAAGAGATAGCCCATATTGTAGCAAAGCACCCAAGGCTTTTGGTAAAGTTATACTTCTCTGATGGGATCACAAGGGCTTCAATGTGTTCATCTTTGAATGTAGTTCCACTTAAAATCTTAAAAGTTGTTTTTGTGCAGGTTATCTCTGATGAAATTTATGAACACATAATTTATGCACCAGCAACACACACTAGCTTTGCATCTTTACCTGGAATGTGGGCTAAAACGCTAACCGTGAATGGATTTTCTAAGGTTAGTCCATATGTCATGTTCTCTTTTTGTTATAGTTGTATCAATCAAGTGATTCTTATCCGCTTTGTTGCATCTCCTAGTATGGTTAAAAATTATGAAATAAACATGGATGACTCTGATGCTTTTAAATTGTTTTACTGCAGCCCTTCGCAATGACTGGTTGGCGGCTTGGTTATATTGCTGGCCCTAAACATTTTATAGCAGCATGTGGAAAGATCCAAAGTCAGGTATACTGACTTGCAACATCCGTTAAGCCGTATTCTAAGCTTCATCTTATCTTGATTTCATTTTGCTACAAGACATGCAAAAGGTTCTTAGGTTTAACCATATTCATTATTTGAGAGGGAACTTTAAGAAACTTTTGTGCATTCATTTGGTTATTTGATATTATATGCAGTTTTTAGTAGCTGACATATCTTATTGAATGTAGTTTACTTCAGGGGCTAGTAGTATATCTCAGAAAGCTGCAGTTGCTGCATTAGGACTAGGCTATGCTGGTGGGGAGGTTGTTTCTACCATGGTGAAAGCATTTAGAGAACGAAGGAATTACTTGGTTAAAAGTTTTAGAGAAATCGAGGGTGTTAAAATATCCGAACCACAGGTGTGAATCCGTCTAGCTTATTTGCATACTCCTTTAATAATTATTCTCCATGTTTTGCTTTTTTCTGTTTGATATTCTGTTCATAAATATATACTTTCTTCCCGCTTGCAGGGAGCATTTTATTTATTCATTGATTTCAGCTCCTATTATGGAAGAGAAGCTGAAGGTTTTGGTAAAATTGAGGATTCTGAGTCTCTTTGTCAATATCTGTTGCATAAAGGCCAGGTATACTCATATAATGACTTTCAAGATTATTAATGCGATATTTTATAGGCAGAATGATCTTCAATTTGAATTGTCGATGGTACATAGCCATAACATTTTGTTTCGTCTACAGGTTGCACTAGTACCAGGGAGTGCATCTGGAGATGATACTTGCATTCGCATCTCGTATGCAGCATCTCTTCCTACCCTACAGGCAGCTGTAGAGAGAATTAAGAAAGCACTTATCCCTCTTACCTCAGCTGCGCTTGTTTAGTGTTGTTGGTTTGTTTGTGATCATGTGTGTATTTTTCTTGGGTTTGTTATGTGTAACATGTTTGTTATGTGTGTATTTTTCTTGGGTTTGTTATGTGTAACATGTTTGTTGTAAAAATAATAGCGTGTGGCATAGAAAAACCACTGAAGAGCAGTTTTGTTGAGTAACACTTTATTAGAATTAAATGAAAATACTTAATCAAACACACAACACTGCTATGCAGACCAAGTTAACAAAAAAAAAAAAAAAAAGGTGGTGAAAATTAGTTGAAAAGAAATGTTTCCAGTAGAATTGATTCCATGGTTTATTGAATTGATTTATGATTGAAGCCATTTTCTCTTTACCAAAGCTATCTTTACTAGATAGAATTCAATCATATATCTGTTTTATATTGAGTAAATATACCACGTAAGTATATATTTCTCTTTTAATAATGACTTTTCAACCTTGGGTTTATTTTCATCAAGAACTTCCAATCATTAACCTCTAAATTTTTATGATTAACCAAATAATATTCATAATAGAATCAGCTCAAGCACAATATGTGAAAACTTGAACAAAAGAAAGCAAGAGCAAAACGTATAGAAAGGAGTAGGACACCGAAAATCTAGCAAACGTCAAAGGGCCTTAAAAATGGTTCCGACAAAAACACCATGCAAAAGCAAATCAATAGCAGTAGAATGCTGCAAAGTATCATAAAATGATCAGCAATAGATTATCCAAATAATTGCACCTCTACCTTTGAACATAGGAGATATTAATATAATGTCTAGTTATGAGTGTTAACGGATCATCAATGGTGTTATCCTTTAAGGGGATTGAGTGTCCGTTGAAGAAATACATAAAGGTTAATGCGAAGTCAAAAGCTAAAGAGAGTGTTCGTGTTATTTAAAAAAACCACAATCGAGGTGAATGTACTTTACCCTTTTGAATATGATTGTTTTTCTTAAGAGTATGATTGTATTAGCGGATGAAATTTTAGCTACTCGAAATGATTTTCCGATTTCGGGGAGAATTCACAACACTCCGTTTCCATCGAGAATTGAATGTAATTTTCCCGTATTTTGACCGTCTCTCATACTTAATATGACGTATAGGCATTCGAGTTTTTATTTTTTACAAGACATAGAAGTAACTTGAAATCATAGTTTTAAAACTCGGACCGGTCATCGACTCGACAATACTATTGGGTCACTGAGTCATTGGTTGAACCATTGGGTCACTGAGTCATTGGTTGAACCGCATGACTGAACCGTATTAAATCGGATAACTCGGTAGTATGACTCGGTCTCTATAAAAAAATTATACATGTATTAAAGTAGATTAAGCCGGATGGCTCGGTCCATAAAATTGTACGTGTATTAAAGGAAAAGCAATATTTTTATAAAACACTATTATTAGCATTTTTTTCATATTCTATATTAAAAATAAATATAAGTGTATGAAATATTTTTCTCAAAAAAACAAGTGTATGAACTATTATTATTTATTACGGGAGGTGTATAAAATATTTTTAAATGCAAGGAAACATTGAAAGAAAATCAACCTAAAGGCCCACTTAGTCAAAATAACAAAACCCCACCAACTAATAAAAACCCTAATTACACTATTTTTTTCAAAATGAAGTTAGCAGCAGCGCCTCCCTTCCACTCTCTCATTTTAGTAGCCGCCAACCTCTCTCACATTTGATCTTTCTCTCATTTCTTTTTTTTATTATCTGTAACCAAGATCTGGTCTATACAATTATACCTCCTCTCTAAATTTTCTTTCCATGAACTAGAACTATGCCTTTAGTTTTCACCATGACTGTTTGAAAGAGGAGGCTCGTTATCGTGTTCTGTTCTCTCTTCTCTCCCTGGTTTTTTTCTGATTTTTCAAACAATATGTAGTGGTTATGTGTTGAACCGGTCCGGTTCACCAAATCGGCCGAGTCACCGGTTTTTATCGAGTCGTTTCGGTTCTCACCGGTTCTATTACATGGCCGATCCATTGCTCAGCTCGAACTGGACTTATCACCGTTCACAGTCCGACCGGTTCAACCGCCCAGTCCGATCCGAGTTTCAAAACTATGCTTGAAATTCTGTGTTTGCATATACACGAATGGAATTCAAAATTCATTTCAAAACACAAAAATTTAGTGATCATCTCAGCCTAAAACTAAACATGTAAGTGGAGGTATGATGATAAATATAAATTCATGCGCATAAATGGACCCTTCATTTCATTTTTTTCTCAAAAATTTAAAGGAGGGGAATGCACCTTAATATAAGTAAATTCTTATTTACTCATCAATAAAATGTGGATAGCAAAAGGCAGATAAACTATTTTGATTGGTGTTAGCCAACATAAATAGCTCTATCCAACTTTTGTTAATGAGTAATATAGTTGTCATTAGAAATATATCCTTATCAGTTTTAGTCAATAAAATTATTTTCAAGTGTTATGCAGTTTGACAATCTTTTCAATATTTCAATCTTTTTAGGGAGATGCGGGGCATCAATCCTTCTACCTCTCGCATGTTATTATGCTAAGCGAGTACTCTATGATCTTAGCTACATACACATGATACTTGTCTGTCTGTTTAATATATATCAAAGATTTGATATTTTGGTTTCTCATCCATTTTTCTTACTAAACACAATTATTGTAGAGTAGTGTTCATATCAATCCATATAAAAACTACAAATTGATTAGAATAAAAAAAAATTGCAAATTGATTTAAAAATTGCACAATCACTAAATTTTATTAGATTTTTTATATCTTTGTTTGTAAAAATAATTTGGATCAAACTTCATATTCTTGTTCTAAACCAAAATGAACTCAACGATATATATAAATTTTTCTTCTCTAAAATGAAAATGATATATATCGTTGATATGAATTTATATATTCTTGTGAAGGTTATGATGTTGATGTGTCTTTGATGGAGCTAATGCGACAAGTCCAAATAGACTTTTAGCTAAAAAAAGTAAAAAAGTAAAATAAATTTTTATTTTCAAATTAAAATGAAGGGTATTAGTGACTAAGAAACTTAGAGATGAATTGAAGAGGAAGAGAATCCATCGATGAAAACTCAAAGCTTTGTATTATTTTCAGTTACACTTACAATGTTCAGAAGAGAATTATTGACTATTGTTTAAGATCCCTAAAAAAAAAGACTATTGTTTAAGGGTTCACACATTGGATATAGTCTTATACTCTTATATGTTATGCATATTTTTCGCCTGGTTATTTAAATGATACAGTAATCCAAGTAAAATCTACATAATCGTACTTGTTGAGAGCCAGGATATAAACAGCCACAACTCGAAGTTTCATCTAGGATTCAAGGAAAAAAAAAAGAAAAAGGGATAATAATCATTTTGGTCTCTAAATGTGTGGCGAGTAAATATAACAGTCTTTCAATGCGACAAAATTTTAAAATAGTTTCTGATAGTGCATTTGGTTAGTTAAAATAGTCTCTGACGTTAAAATAGTCCATTAATTCTGAGGTTAACTCTTTTCATATAAGTATTTATAAGGACTGATGTGATATTATGTAAGTATATTGAATTACTAATATGATAATATCAATATAACATTTTAACGTAACGAACTATTTTGACTAACATAGTGTTTAATCAATAACTATTTTAAAATTTGGATACATTGACGAATTATTGTGACTAATTATTACATATTAAAGACTAAAAAATGCCTATTACTTCAAAAAAATTAATTCTATGTTTTGAAATAGGACTTTCACTTCTCGGAATGTTAAGAAAGGCTTGACCCATTAGTAAACTTTCTATTTTCTACGAGTCAAATTAAAAGGATCTTGCTAACGAGTGTCTTAAAAGCATTTTAAGACTTTATTTTCCGATACATTGAATGCACAATTTTTCATAAAAATTACTATACAGAGTATTTAAAGAGTATCCTAAGACATTTCCAAAAAAAATAAAATACCTCATCCATTTTAAATGAGTGTTGTTTAATGTTTTTAAGACCGATTAATGATATGAATAAAATAGTCAAATATATCATAACAATTTTATTAAAATAACCTTACTATTTTTTAAATATATTTATTTTTTAGAGGAGTTAGCCCATCATAAACATCTTTAATTAGAGAAAGTTTAAGTCTCTCCCCATCTTGTTCTCCAACTTGTCAAAAAGATGATATGTTCATTTTGGTCATTCAAACTCAAGTCACACTCAATACATAATATAAAAGGTAGTATTGCCTTAAACACATAAAAGTCAAATTAATCCAAGTAGAAGAGAGGTTTCCCCATCTTTTGATTACTGGAAAGAGTTGATTTTTTTTCGTATGTAAACATCGTTATGTAAATGATATTTTTGGTTATGTAAATGATATTTAAAGATGAACAAGTTTCTCTAAAAAAATTAATTAATTTGGGGCCCAAACCGGACGCGTGGTAGACGTGGAATTGCAAAAGATAAGGACGTTATATTTGTTGTTAATTTCTTTGACTCATTGTTTTATTTGTTGATAGGTTATAGCAAACTCCACTTGTACATAACCCATTATTTAATCTTTTCTGTTTCTTTCCCACTTTCATTCTAGCACACACGTAGTGATTTTTTAGTTAAAAAATCTAAATGAATGATTAGGCTATGGCTAATTACGTAAGTAAGAGAATAAATACAAATTCAAATAAAAATAAAATTGAGTAATGCCCTTCACATCACACCAATTTTGTACTCATTCCCAACTCAAAAAATACATTAAAATATCAAAACTCAAATTTCCTTCCACATCTCACGCGAAAATACATCTCTTGAGCTTACTCTGTTGTCCCACATTTGTAGGACGCCACCCTAATCCTCCTTCCTCTTTATCCTAAAATTAGATTTCATCACCTCAAACCCTTTTTTTTCTTCCTTCTTTATAACACCTTTTCAACCTCAACACACCATTATTTTTCATTTTTCTTTCTTTCTATGCCATGATTGAAGAACTTAAGGTTTTGCTCTAACATTCATCAAACAAGGGTGTGGATCCTTTTCTTAAAGATCCTTCATTTTTTTAAAGATCCACACCCCACCCATTTCATCAATTTTCCTCAACCCAAGGAAACTTGTCCATTTTCAAGGTTTCTCAAGAAACAAAGAAAACCAACCCACATCAAAAATCTTATAAAGTTTCAATCTTTTTCAAAAACCCATCAAAAAAAGTGTAAATTTTTACATAAATGTCAAACAAGATAGTTCTCCGGCAAACGGCGTCAATTCCCCGGCGACAACCGTTACTTGAAATCCAGTCATCAAAGAAGGGTTGTGCAGTTGGTGAAGTCGTCGGAGGCACGGCGGCGGAGTGTGTAGCGGTGTGCTGTTGTTGTCCATGCGGTTTAGCACATTTTCTTCTCTTAGCAGTTTACAAAATTCCGGCGGGTCTATGCCGGAAAATACTCCGAAAACGACGGCGTCGAAGGGTTATCAAAGATGGGTTGTTGCAACCTAAACGACGTAACTGTTATTGTGGTTGTTGTGACATAAACAACGTTAACGGTGTAATTCGTGTTTCTCCAATGTGTGTAAACGATGGTTCAGATATAAAAAGACTTGAATATTCATCTGAGGTTGATGATGATGATGCTATTGCTCTTGAGAAAGAGATGTGGGAGAGATTTTATAGTGCTGGGTTTTGGAGAAGTTTTTCAAGAAGAGAATCATCTCAATCTCAATCTCCTCAACTTCATGAATTGATTCAATTACCACAATCATCATCATCATCGTCCTGAAGCATTGACTCTCGGACTCCGATCAAGAGTGAAATGAATAGTACTAAGACAAAGGACAAAAGAGTCAAGTCAACAGTATTTGCTACATAACCTGAATTGATTGCTGTTTCTTTGTTTTTAGTACAATTTGCCAATGCAACTTTTTTTATTACTATTGTTTTGGTTTTTTGGATTGTTACTGTTGAGGGCTGTGCAATGCATCCATGAGACCATGACCATGACTTGTTTTTTATTTTTTATTTTTTTGGTTCTGTGTTGGTTTTCAATGTGCTAGCTCCTCGATTGCTGTGTCTGTGTGTGTATTTACAAGAGATGTGACATTTTCTTTTATTTGTTTTACTTTTACCTCACTGTAATTGCATCATTTTCATGTATATAGTTTTTATTTTATGCTGGTGTACGTACGTAGAGTCTGTTCAATTCACTGCGTGAAAACAAGCGGGGAATGATAGATAATTCTGCCATTTTGTGGTATAAGGCAATAAAATGCAGTTTTATTGATTAAAGTGTCTTTAACTAGAACCCGATAACTTATCTACCGCCAAACCAGACCTAGCTTCCAATTTTAATTTGGTGTCCGTTCCATTTTAACGATAAAAAATATGATATATAATAAAATATTACTACGTTTTGATTGGAGGGGTAACTTTTGGCCCAACTAGTAAAGTTGTTGTCATGTGACCAGAAGGTCACGGGTTCAAGTCCTGCAAACAACCTCTTGTGTAAAATACAGGGTAAGGCCGCGTACAATACAATATATGCGGGAGCTTAGTGCACCGGGTTGCCCTTTACGTTGTTTGATTGATTTACGATATATAATAAAATATTTGAGAGTAAGAGTTCATTGTTAAGCTTATCTCAATTGACAAAAACAATACATAATATATGCAAACTTATTATTGCCTAAATAAAGATGTTAGAATCGAAAATTTAAGTAAACTTGTTATTGCCTAAATAAAATGTTTTGTAAATTTGACTTATAAATTTTTTAAAGTATATACTTATATAATATAATATAATATAATATAATACATTCATTAATAATTTAAAAGGAAATGTTAACGAGTGTTTCCGAGATACTCTTTAAGCACTTTAAATAGTAAGTTTTTAATGAAAAGTTGTGTATTTAATGCATTGAAAATTGTAATAGCTAAATTTTTAAAGGAATAATTACTAAATTTAAGATGCTTTAAAAATTACTAAATTTTTAAAGGAATAATTTAAAATACTAATTTAACCATTAAGCAAACATGCCACATGAACAAAATCAAACTAAGAAACAAATGAACAAGTGTAAAAAATGAGACAAAGTAGACTCTTAAAATTTTCTTGTGAGTTTACAAAGTTTATTAAGAGTCCATTCAAGTAAACTTGATTTCATTTTTGAGTTGACTAATATTCGAATTTGTAGTCAAGTTAACTCGAAATTGATACTTAGACTCATGGAATCGTATCATTCCAAGAGTTAATTTGCAATTTTAACAGCCTTGCAAAAATGCGGAGTCGAAACTTCTAAAACTGAGTTTTCAAAATCATTTTTATTCATTCAATAATGAATTTAAGCATACATTTCATTTATGTTTGATATAGTGTAGACTAGTAATTCTCGTGTTCCAAGAAAAGTCTAATGTAACTTTATCAAAGTCATCTTTAAAGTTAATGAATGCATGTTTACGACGAATTTGAATTAGGTGCAGTCGGAGGTGGGTGCAGTCAACATCTCGTAATTGTTTATTTGATGCACTCATGTACCCTAAAGTTGAGTTGGATATGTATTTATCGTCTGATCATTATGTAACACGTCATTACTTAACATTAAATTATTGTAAAATAAATTTAAACTTTGAATTTTTTCTTAAATGAAAATTTAAAATTTGAATACACGGTACATGTACCCAACTAAATTTTAAGGTACCAAGTGATTCTCCTTTTATGTTATAAAAATTATAAGGTTGATCAAGGACGAACGACCTCATCAAGCTTGTTGATCCCTTGACCGCACTAACGTATGACTCCACACAAGCGATCTATTCATATATGGTAACAAACACATGATCCAATTTCTTGATTAAATATATTTTATGTGTATTTGCTAACAATAGCTTTTATAAAATAATTCCTTCCTTAAAAAAAAAGAGCTTTTATAAAATAATGATGGTTCATTGTGATTTCGATAAATTCATTCCGATAATAATAATACCCTTAGTCAAATTAGGCGCAATATACATTTTGTTTTTTGTATGATCTAATTTCTAATTCTGGCCAAACAAGTGGTGTCATGAAAATTGTATTTCACTCCTTTCCTGTGAGAAATATGAACCAAATAAATACTTTACTGTTATGAGACTTGTGGTTTCTATTTTACAAACTGTAACACACACACACCTGTGCCTTTATCCTTCATTGAAGGGTCGCGTATTTAATTTGATGCATATGGTCCGTAAGTTACAGAGAAGGAGATTGAAATTTCTAGCTTGTGAACAAATAGTCTGCTTCACTGGGTGACCATTTTTCGAAGACATAATAGATAGATCACGAGCATCTTCTCCTCTTTTTTTATAGTACAATCTTCCTTTCATTTTCTGACACCCAACTTTTATTTATTTCCCTTTCCCCCTTTTTTTTAATGTTATGGATAGCGATGGTGATGAATAAAAATTATTGGAGGTAAGAGAAATGCTAGGGACACATGTTTTAACATATACTTTTCAACATTCATCTCACCAAATAATGTGGAACTATATAAATTTGATGGGACCCATATAAATTTTAACCAATCAAATATAATGTTGAAAAATATGTGTTGCTATCATTTCTTTTTCTTTTGTAGGTATTAACAATACTTTACTCAAATAGAACCATTTTATGTGGATTTATATGCCCACTTATGTTATTGTTGTATTTGAGTTAATTTAAATATGGTATTTATAATATTTTATTTAACAAACTAATTAATATGGTATCTATAAATATTTATATTAAAGTATTTAATCAAATTAAAATAAAACACCAGAAAAAAAATTAAATACCAAAAAATGCACTATATTAATTATTTTAATAAGCTTAGATAAGTTTTGATGTGTAAAGATAGGACTTCTCGATTTTATAATTGAATTCATAATTCTGATGTAGTAGATCCAAAATGTAATTTAACTAACATAATGTTTGATAAAAGTAGCGATGATAAATTAATTGATAGCAGATGAAGTTAAAGAAAATAGCGGATAAACTAACAATTGAATTTGTAGTGTTTGATAAAATTGAGTAATAAATAAAAACAAAAATAATATAAGAATATAATTTTAATGAATATTTAATTTTTTTTTCCAATTAAAATAACAAAGGTAAAATTAAGGAAAAAAAATATAAGCTAAATTATTAACTCAAACACTGCTTGAAGTAGGTTATAAAAAAATACTAGAAAGTAGAAACCAGTAAAAAAAAGTTTTAAACTCATGAGAAAAAGTTGTTATCAATAATGTTTATTTTGATCATATAAACTAATAAGCGATTCACCGTGAACTCAAAAATATAAAATTATTACTCCTAGCAAAATCCTAGCAAGCCCTTGCTCATATTATGAGTGGGAGATACAACCAATCATGTGCTTGAACCGATAGGGTCTTGTGTGAGGGCTGGTTTTGTGGGTCATGATGGGCTTGTGTGGTTTGCTTGCCGTTTGTGTCACCAGGGTTGCATAGCTTCTGTTTGTGATGTTTCTAGGATTGGTTTGTGTTGTGATTTGTGTAAATTTTGTTGTGGTGTTGGTCTTGTTTGTTGTTTTTGGGTGTGGATCTTTTGGGGTTCTTTTTCTGATTTTCTCGTGGTTAGTGGGAGACTAGTTCTCTCCTTTCCTTATATTTCGATACCACCAGTGCCTTGTGTTTCTTTGTATTTCATTTGTAGACTTGTTTATTCTTCTTTATTTATAGATTTCATTTGCCATTTAAAAATATTAAAAAGTGAGGCTACATATGTCATTCATATTTATATTTTTTTTACTACTTTTTAGTAGAACAACTATAGCATTAGTTTGGTAAAATAAAAAATAGCATTAGTACTTATTAAAGTTATCAATATTAGCATTAAGACTAGTTCTTTAACAATTGCTACCATTAAAAAAAGGAAATGTTAAAGAATGTTATTTAGACATTGGTTAAGAAAAAAATAGAATTAATATGCAAAATATTAAAAAAAAAGTGATGAGTTCAACTTTTTAAAAGTTGAAAAGTTATAATTTTCAATATAAACTTATTATATTTAATTTCTTTAACAAAGGTTTTCAGTTAGCATAACAATAAGTCTTGAAAAAAAAGATCGGTTTACTCAAATTTTATTGGTATTGGTCTATTGGATGTGATTACATTACATGTGTGTGGTTGAAGTGAGACATTGCAAAGTAATAGTCATATCATACACCTTATGCTAAAAGCCAGCATGCAATAATACAAGGTAAGGTACCCTCCATGAGTTGGTTCAGGTGTTCTAGATCTGAAGAACCACCGGCCAATTAGTGTGGCCAGAGCGTGCAAAACGTCCACGTCGTAGCATTTGTCTACCTGTGACTTAATGAGATAGGGCCTTCATTTAAACCTGTGTCTCTGACATGTGTACCATTTCTGCTTTTGAATAGTACTATTTGTACCATTCTACTTTCCCTTTCTTGCTTTACTTGGTGCTTCTTAACTCACACTTTTTTTTTAACTTGGCAAGGGATATCATGTGAATTGTGACTCATAATGAAACCCCCATCTACATTTACTTAGATTTTATTTCATACAATCTCATAAGTCATAACAATATTCTACACTTTGTGTATGTTTAATTCAACTATTAGTAATTTAGTATAGTTGGAATTGTATTTTTTAAGTATATAATTGATTTTCATACTCAAATTATATTTAAATAACTTTGTATATGTTTGTTTAAGTGGTGAAAATTTTGCGATGAAGGTTAATGTACGTTGACAACGAAGCTATCTTTTATAGTTTCTAAATTTTCATTGTTAAAAACCCCTTAAATGTATGTTGGCAGTGAACCACCACTCTCCCTAACACTCGTTTATTTATTTTAGGTAAAATTACACTCGTTGTTTTTAACTTAATTTATGATAACGATTTCGTTATTTATATATTTTGAGTAAATTACAATCCCCTCCCCTCAAAGATGCTTGAATTACACTCCCCTCCCCTCTTATGTTAAAATATACACTCCTCTCTCCTCTTATTCAAAACATATTAGAAAACTTTTCACCCCCTCCCCTAAGAGAAGCTTGAATTACATTTCCCTCCCCTCTTGTGTTAAAATCTACATTTTACTCCCTCAATATTATTTTTTTATTTCTAATAATCTAGCAAAAAAATTATAATTTAACACTCTTTGGAAAAAATAGTATTGAGGGTCTATTTTAATATAATAAAAAATTGAATAGATATATTTCAATTTTTTATTCACAATTTCATTATCATGTAGTTTTAAACCCTATTATAAAATATGAAATAAGCCAAAATAAAATTAAAACATGTGAAAAATTACTAAAGACAATAAAGCATGGTTATTTAAATGTTAATTTTATACTCTAAATTATTAAATCAATAGCAAAATATTTAAATTTAATTATCATTGAC
>Ga0315914_1004015_pt1 | contig 22116 bp, 13 predicted proteins | sample MpolenodulesMG_FD_203920 | JGI IMG/M metagenome (GOLD analysis project Ga0315914, IMG submission 203920) | Medicago polymorpha root nodule microbial communities from Los Angeles, California, United States - elongated nodules | ecosystem: Host-associated > Plants > Roots > Nodule | place: USA...
TGAGTTGGATCCAAATTTGGTTTATGATAGAACACTATGGCGTAATTTGATCCATGTAGCCGACCCCACTTAGTGGGATAAGGCTTGGTTGTTGTTGTTGTTGTTGGTGGTGGTGGTGGCCGGGGACTAAGGCCCAAACACAGAGTCCTATCAACATGGCTGCTTGTGACGGAGAGAGTATTGATAGGACTTGTGGGCCTGATACAGACTTCCATGTGGATACTGGTGTGGACCCCCATAGGTCAGCAATTTGGAAAGTGTATGTCAGGAAAAGGAAAAGGGGTGCAGGGAAGAATTAGTTACAATTGGTGACGTGGTAGGAATATTCTCTAGGTGGCTAGATGAGAGAATATGTAATGATGAGATAGTGAGTGAGAGAATCATTCATGCTTTTGGTAATTTGTTGGTTAGGAGAATTATCTCTTGTAGGAGCTATAGACTCTGGATATTTTCCCTTGGTTATTTCCTTTTCTCTTGTAAGAGCTATTTGCTCAGTTTTCCGTTAATAAAATCTCTATTCCATTGATACTTGAATTCTCAGTTTCTATCACCTAGCAAGTAAAATGATGTTTTGTGGGTTTTTGTTCTTCCAATTATTAATAAGCTGTTATGAGCTTGTCTCGTCTGAACAAAAACACATGCATATTGCTCAAGGCACTACTGGTTTGCATCTTTCTGAAAGGAAGCAACTCAATCAGCAAGAGTTGCTGACCCTACTGACATACTACCTTAGTTCCTTAATTGTGCCTTTGGGCATCTTTGACTACACCCAAAAGAAATAGAAAGGAGAAGGTACAGGATAGTTATATAGTAATTGTTCCTTCATAAGCTCTTATGTTTGTGTCGCGAAAACCGACAAATGGTTTTCTTATTATTAAACAATAAGATGGCAACGTATTAAAGAATATGCTTGCAATACTGTATGTATTGTATTTGTTTATACATCCTGAGTTCACAGTATTGTTTTTATACTTTGAGTAGTTAAAGAAATAGTTGTTGACACTTGATGCTTCCAGTCATGTTTGTATTTGTTCTTTCGTTAATACATAGTTTCCACTGCTCTGTCATGCAAATATGATTTGTCTGTTGAATTAATGTCAGTGATATTGCTATAAGTATGCTACCCTTTTGTATAAGTTAATCATTAGTTTCCTCAGCTTGCTTAGAACTTTTAAGATTGCACATGACTAGAAACTCTTGCTAACACTTCTAAATGAAATCAGGTTACATTTAAAGAAGGATCACTACAGCCTCCAGAGATAAAGTCTAAAATTGACCTACCAGAAAACATAAACATTTTTGGCCAAAATCTTAGCCTGGGACCTCTGCAACAATCTCTCGGTCCTCTGGAGAATGTGGTTGCAAATATATCACGTGTCATTTCAGGTCAGTCACCTCTTAAGATTCCCATACCTGGTGAGAGGACAAGCTCTTGGCTTCTTACCACATACCTTGATAAGGACTTGAGAATATCAAGGGGAGATGGCGGTTTGTTTGTCCTTGCAAGAGAAGGGAGTCCCCTTCTTGATTAGTAGGAAGTAATAATCTTTTCTCTTTTACTTCTTCAAAAAAAATAAAAATATCTTTTCTTTTTTACATTCGGCCACCCCATTTCCCTCTAGCCACCCAAAATGTGAAAGGTATATTCAAAATGTATAATTTTTTATATTTTCAAGCTGTTGTGTATTTAAAGGATACAGAGCCTATGTGTTTTTCTTTTTTGAACGGCATACAGAGCCTATGTGTTGTAAACCTGTAATTCTGTTATATATAAAATGTTTGAACGATATGTTCACCCCCTTATTAACTTAGGTGAAATAATAATATATATTGATTTGGGTTAATGATATGAAATCAAATTTATGAAACTACTTTTATGGTGATAAAAATGTTTATCTCAGCATGTTCCTAAGCAATTAGGATTGATCTTGTGGTGAGAGAATTGTGTAGTATAAACGAGGTTGTAGATTCAATTTCGTTGCCTTTATTGTACACGGGTAAAAATTTCAGCATGTTAATTGCTAGATATAAATCGTAGGCAAAAGAGTTGTCTTTGTTCTTTACATCTGTGTTGCATCTGCGGCAACCAAGTCTATTACTTTCCACATATTTAAAATTTGTTGGAGCTGTGAAACATGCATACATCAGATATCAAGGCCTAATTCAAACTTTTGTTGGCAAAAAATGACCTTTCACGTTGAGCCATTTTTCAAAGAATATGTTCACATGAGATGCATTCTATATCGTCTGAAAGCTAAGAACAACATGTACAACTATGATTGTTTGGTAAATCCGACTCGACCATTAGCAAAGTAATCAATTTGCATTTGTTGCTCAGAACAATTATTGGTGGCGATAATATCTTGAATTATAAATATCCTTTAAAAATAAAATTTGTGTCATTTTAAAATTCAAAACAATATTACAATTTTTTTTTACAGCAATATCTTAATTCTTATGAATACCACGAAGACAAATGAAATTATTTGAAGCGTCATATTGTTACTCAAGTTTGGTTATTTAGTTGTGCTTAACATTAAGCTCTTTTCTAACTTTACCATTGAAATCCCACTTTTTCTAACTATTTTTCAACTTATTCATCTCTTATATAAGGAGTACAACACCAATCATTAGAGGCTCTGCCAATTGAGACTTTAGATTCATGCCATGCCTTAGGGAAAACGTGGTTCTTTTAATTTTGTGGTTTTAGGTTTATTTGATTCGAACTATTAATTAAATTGAACCAAAAAATTTCCAAGTTTGAACTTGGTTGAGTTTGAGATGAAAAAAAGTTTATGCGAAATTCAAGTTGAGTTTTAACATGAACCAATTTTTTCTTTTAAAATGAAAAATATTAGCATTGTTAGTTTTGTATACTGGGGGCGAGTATTAAACTCTTGACACAGTCTTAAGAATAAAATGTTACATTACAATATTTTATAATTAAAGGTTTATCAAGGACAAACTTTTGTACTTCTGTAAATATATAAATAAATAAACGGAAATGCTAATTGTCCCAAGAAACAATTTCTCGAGAACATCACGACCTTTACATTGATATCTTCATTAGACTTGCTACCCATGTATTGTGTAAAATGTCTAGATCTGATGGTTCTAAATAATTCATGATAAGTTCGCGATGTTTTCTTTCCCATTAAATAGCACCGTTCATAAATAAATACAGCTTACACAAACTATAAGTTGTTGCATTTATCAGACTTAGAGTGCAAAATGGATTTCTTGTTCCATCCCTCACATTTCTCAAAATACTAGATTAGTTCAAATTACATAATTTGCACACCCAAAAAAACACATGTCTGAACTGTGTAATCGAGACAAATAAGTGAGTTCTTCTTGCCAAATGTCAATTGAGTTCTTGGTGGGAAACGACTACTGGAAGTAGGGAGAGAGTTCTTGCCAAATGTCTTGTAAGTTCTTTACTCAATGTTGTTAACACATTCCTTTCGTAGGAAAAATAAGGTGGTCTAAAATGAAAAATTGAAAAGTGTAGAGGTTGAAGATAGTTGATACAAGGTTATCAGTGGAGACGTGGAAGATAGTTGTTGCTTGGTTATCGAAGATCAAAACCAATTTGATGAAGAGTTAACTTGCTACATTTTCTCCAACCCTAAGATTTTAGTCCCAAGGCAAATTCCACCTCAATAGAGAGCACCTAGACATACAAGCTCCTCTCTTAGGTTAGACTCCTACTAATAGAACTCATAACCATGCACCGCCATTCGAGAGGCAACAGTTGCACTCGACGACACTTCACTCTGTAAAAATTCACTTTACCTTAATGAAAACACTAACGCTATGAGCATAAATCCAAAAGAGAGAGCTCGTCTTAGAAAACTAATCCATTAGATGACGGTTCCTAGATTAATAAGCCTCACTTTTTAGGTGAGACTCTTCAATGTGAGACTCGTGGTTAAAGTAGACCAAGCAATTTTCAAAAAATAAATACAACCGTACTGCACAATCTTCCCTATCTCTGCATCAATCGGCATGCCAGGAAGATTATGTGATGAGGGTATTAACAACTAGTTCTTTTAACCAAAACCGAAAAGAAATTCATAACCACTGCAAGTTATCCAAATGGAACCTGGAAATGAATAGAAATGGTAACGTGCAGGTACGAACAACACCACTAAACACGGAAATCATAAGAACTTTTTGTGGCAAAGATTAGACTGCAAGTTGCATAAACACAAATAGGTAGGAACTATAAAATGTTGAAACAGAATCGTAACAGGAATGCACAATCTTCACTATTATTAATCAACATGCAGGTAGATTGAATGTTGTATGAGGTTACTAAACAACTAGTTCTTTTAACCAAAACTGAAGAAAAATAATAGCATAACCACCCGTTATCCAAAAGGAAGCTTGGCAGGCTATACAATGTCCAAAGAGACAAGAGCAAAGCTTCTATCACCATCAATTTCCAAAATCAGCCACAAAAATTATTCAACTACCTTGTCTCGTAGAGATAAAATGCTGTTTAAACAAATGAAGCCATCAGTAAGTGATGAACATTGAACAGTTAGTTTTACAGCATCCATTGCATGATGTCTTTCCTGATAACACTCCCTGACCAATTCACTCTGTAATTTTGTCTAAATGTCTCAGGGGAGTAGGTACTAAGGTTCCTGCCATGGATAGTAGTCCCAGCAGGATTTGGTGGTATCATCATCCTTGAAATGCTAGGGAAAGGCTTTGATGAGGTAAAGAAGTGCCTATCAGAGTCCTTCTTGAATAGCCCAGAATGACCAGGAGGCTTGTGATTGGAAGTGCCAGTTTCATGCTTTGTCATAGTCTCTTTTGAGCTACTGCCACTGGTGGGCAGACTAGAACGATTGCGAATTTGTGCTGAGGGCTTCATTCGATCTAGACATCGCAAAATGAAGTTTCCAACATTCCTACCCACTTCTATGTCTCTTTCTTGAATGTTCCGATGGACCTTGATTGCTACATCAAATACAGCACGGGTTCGTCTGTGAAGCACCAAAACAGGAAGACCAATAAAGATATTGAATAACACACAATTCAGTGACAAATAACTACAAATGAGAAACCACAATAAAATGAAAATTGGGGCATATGCAAAGCAGTTTTCAAATTCCCAATTGTGTGTTTGAATGAACAGTCGGTAATCATGATTTTGAATGTGATTGATTTCATAAAATTTATTTTGGTACAATTGACTTTGAAGTAAAGTAACTTATCTAAAAACAAATTTGATGTAGGAGTTAAGCTAAATTTTTCTTCAACTCAGCACAAAAGCTAGCTTTTATCATTTCTAGTCCAACAGTTTTTGAGGCAAAATTATAACCAAACAATTATCATGTTGGTCTGGTGATTCAGTCAATTCCTATAAACGCCGTGAAACCAAATACACATCTAGTATGCATTTGGTTGCACAGTAATTTTAGTAAAATCACATACATTTGGTTGTTGTTAGATGAATTGAAGTTTTACTCCAAGCTTCAATTCCACTAGAAGTTATACAGTAGCTTTTGTGTAAGGTTGAAAAATTTACATTTAAGTTTTAAATCACACTTAATCAAAAACATCCAAACAGAAATCACTCCACTTCAAACACAGTTATAACTAATCATTTATACAAAACCAAACCCATTCAACTTTATAACTAATCAATTATAACTTTTTTAACTCAGCACAAAAGCTAACTTTTATCATTTAACTCGGCACAAAAGCTAACTTTTATCATTTCTAGTCTAACAGTAACCCAAATTTTGGAGCAAAATCAATTTAGCGTGTATTTGGTTCTACAGTACCAAAACTTTATTATTTGCTACTGTACATTCACGCACTAGTAAGTTGAACAATAATTTTTGTGTAAAAATCACGTTTTGAGCCAAGAGATACAAATCCTAGCTTCAAGTTAGAATCCATTCTAGAGAGGCAAAACAAATTCTAATAAGGAACCTCCAAACATAAGCTAATTTGAACTTATCTACTGTACTGGTATAGGTTTTATGAGATTGTTTGGAGAGGTAATGAAAATAGCTTATGACATTGTTCATAAGTTCTCCAAGATAACCTATGAAAATAGCTTATGACATTGTTCATATTAGTTGTTTTAAGCTTATTTTCATAAGTTCAACAAGATAACTTATGAAAATAATTTATAATAACTTTTACCAAATCAATTTAATTAAATTTAATTTTATGTTTGGGGGTTCCGGTTCCTTATTAGATTTTATGTTTGAATCTAAGATTTGTATCTTTTGCCTCAAAATATTATTTCTACGCACAAATTTATTGTTCAAGACACTACTATGTGAACGTATCGAAACATAAATAATATTAGTTAAACTTACTTCTTTTACTAAAATCAATTTTTGCTACTGTAGAACCAAAAACACGCTATATCGATGATAAACGCTTGTGTTATAAGCTGCAAATAAGTTCTTCGTCCAAACAGGTCCTAAAATCAATTTTAACTCTCTCAAAAGTCAAAAACGAACCTAAACTCACAGTTAAAAAATTTCATAGCAAAATACGATAAAAGTGAGAAATAAGCCACTAATAAATACACATTACACCGATTATCAAGCTGAATAAACGTGAAAACAATCGTTGATCAATAATCAGATCATATTTCAATATATGCAGAAAATCGAATACTAATAATGATTACTACCAATGTATGCCTAAATTGCAAGAGAATCATGAAAACAATATCACAAATTCCATAATCGAAAAATGTTGAATAAGAAGAGAAAAATCGAACCTATGAAGAAATTGACGGGTCTTAGGGTACTTAGGACTCACAACTTTTCGCTGAATCTTGAGAGCAAGCTTATAGGTTCGTTTCAAACCTAAGAAATACGCAGTTCCAAGTGTTATCTCCCAAAGCACCATTGAGAAATCTTCAACTTTCTTTCTTTTTCTTCTATAATTCGATTTTCGATCTTTTTATATTACTCGGATTATTTCAACGAGTTGAAATTCTCACGCTTCTTCTTTTTCCTCTTCCGCAAGTTTGCATTCTATTCTAACATTTCCCTTCGCGCTGCTGAATTTTCGTTCACGGTGACGCTGCTGCTGCGTTTTTTTGACTAAACCCTTTCTTGGCCGTTGGATTTTGTTTCTCTCTCATCTAAACCCTTTCTTCGCTATGGGCCTTTGGCCCATACCCGATGTTGACCCGCTAGAAATATTTGTTTTGTGCGTATATTCTAGTTATACCTTCTTTATATTCTTTGACCTAATTCAAGTCATTTTCGACATTTCTTTTTCTTTGATTTGTAAAATTCAACAGAAATGATGGTGTTAAATATAAAAACTCAAGTAGTAGTAGAAAGGAATTATGAATGGAGAAAAAAAACGATATTGTATAAATGTAATTCAGTTGGGAGAGAAGAACTCACATTGTGTGCTTCACATAATCACATGTTTCTCGACGGGAATTGTTGAGAGGAGAAGAACTCGCTTTTGGGTTTACATATTTCTCATCTTGTGGCTCCGGCTATTGCTGAGAGTTTTGGCCTCTTTCAGCTATGTGTTTTGCCACATGATCTTTTCTAACAAAGTTGGTGGTCGAGACTCTTTTCCCATGATATGATTAACATTCTCGACATTTCTCTTTATTCTTTGAACATAGCGAAAACATGAGAGATCTAGAAAAGGAATCATTGAGTAACTTTGCATGCATTTTTGGTTTTAGAAATTGGACAAAGGAAAAACATGTCCGAATTTTAAAACTCGAATGAAACCTGAGCTTAAGAGAGAAAAAGGTCGAACTGGAAATGTAAAATAAGGCAAAATGTATATTAACATCTTGCTTAAATCTTCAACACTTAAGCAAAAGCTCGGATCCTAATTACTTATTTTAGGATTTGAAAGAGGGTTTTCCAACATTTAAAAGGATTGTTCGGATCTAAAACCCTAACTACTTATTTTATTTGGACTCTAGAATCCGAATTGATAAAAATCCTCTTAAAAAATAAGTAGGTAGCCACAACTAAACTGTTGACAAAACAACCGAGCCTAATTTTTTTTTACTTTGAAAATGGCAGAAAAACACATTTTGGTTTTTAAATTCGAAAACACATGTGCATTTTCTGATTTTTGGAGGGCTGAGAAGGATTGAGGGTGTTATAAGAAATTATCTATTTTGTCTTGGCTAAGGTTCCAAATTAAGAAAAATAGCTAACATTGAATAGCCCAATACGCTTTATTTTTCCCACCCCATAAGTTTCTTGTACGCCCTTTTTTTTAAACTGTTAGGATTATATAATTCGAAATATGTGTATTTGTACACTACAATTTGCCTCCAACGTAGTCTTCTTCTGGGGTTTGAGACTGTTCAGATTATATAATCCAAAATACTATAAGAAGTTTCAGGTTAGATTTTCTTAAGTGTATGTTTTATTGAGACATGTACAAACATCAACATGATGTTTTGTCTTCCTTAAGTTTTTATCTAATTCGGATTATAGAAGACAAAACAATGTTCGAATTATGTAATTACTGTTTCAAGCTAAATGCTCTTTAGGCATCTATTAATTGCTCACATGCACCTCAAAATATCAAAAATACCTTCATCGACAATTAATTACCGTTTAAGTGACTTTTTAAATCGGTTACACCAATTTAAAAAGTGTTGAGCAACAATTAACCGACGTTTTGAAACGGGCAACAATTAGTTGTTGTTTAGCGAATGGTAATTGCCAAATGTGAGTAATTGATGGGTGCTTAAATAGCAATCCCCAATGAAGTTTAGAGATATGGGTTTTATGGCTCGTCAGTGTCAGGGTACGCTTCAAAATTCGAAGAGAATTTACAAAAATACATACAAATCACTCATCAAAGAGACACTCACATCTATAAGTTAATTTTTCACCAACTAACTCAACATTCATTTATTTAAACAATCCAATCCTTATGGGATATGAATTCCTCCTCTTAATATATTCTTCTTTTACTTTAATAAAAAGAGAAGTTTACATTTTAAAAAGTTATTGGAGATATGAGTCTATTAAATTTGATACCGATTATCGTTCAATCATGATCGAGTTGTTTAATTTAAAATCAATCAAGATTTTTACAAGGGAATACCAATCAACATTTTATTAATAAAAAAAAATAGATTTGGTTAAAATCACATAGTATATCCTAAATTGAAAGAAACAAACATGTAACTAAACATTTTATCACATAAAATATTTTCCTTTAATGTGGTAATACTTCCCAAACAAAGAAATTTGATTTCATTTTTGATTGCTTAGAATCGGTAAAGGCCCAAAAGAAATATATATTATCCTTGTAATAATCTCATGAGTGTTGTTTTTAATTATAACTCAACGGTTGTTAACTACCGCTGAAGGTATTTTAGTAATTTACTTATGTTGTTAAGAACTTTTAAATGTCACAAAAATAATTGTCTAATCTCATTTTCTTATCCTCCCTCAAAAAGAAAAAAAATCTCATTTTCTTATCCCAAATTACAAAGCCAACCACAACTTTAACTAAGAAAGAAGAAAAAAGTAAATAAAAGGAAAAAGAAAAAGTGTAGAGAAGGACGAAGGAGTAAAAGAAAAGATATCACAAAAAAGGACAAACAATTAACTAAAGAATAGCAACAATGGGGTCACGAGCCTAGAAAAATAATATCACAAAAAAACAAAAACCAGAACAAAATAAACAAAAAATTATTAAATATAAAAAAGAATCAAAGTATAATAAAATTCACACTTGCACTCTCTTTTGTATCTATCTCTCTCTTCTTTCTCTCTCTCTCTCTACACTCTGGCATTTTCTGAGTTTCGCTTTCATCCTCTCTGTCTTCGAGTTTCGCCACGATGCACAGACAATCGTTAGGTTCACCTTCTTCCAAGCTCCATCTTCACGGAGGAGTTATCAACGGCGGTGACACTATCATCGCCGATGAACCACCGAAACCTCACCGTCTCTCTTCACCTCCTTCACCACCGCACAAATTCATTCACCTCATTCCAATTCTCACTCTCTTCTGCTTCTTCATCCTTTACTTCTTCTCTCACACTCCTTCACCTTCAGACTTAACTCATTTCAACGGATTCACTGCATTCAAACGCTCGAACAATCATCATCTAGGTAAAACTAAAAATACAACAATGCAAATCGAAACTAATTTTATCGTCATTTTTAATTATCATTGATTAATTTGTTGATTAATTTGTGAATTTTTTGCTAATTTTTTTGTTGGATCTGTTTTAGCGGCGGAGATGAATGGTGACATTGGAGTACATTACGATGCTGTGAAAAGAAGTGATGTGTTGGCGATTCGAAGTTTGCAACAGATACCGAAATCTCAACTTCACAGAAAACTCGCCGATTTTTAAGCTAAACTCTTCACACGTGTGGGTTCTTCTTTCTCTTCTTTCATCTCTTACCACTTCCATTCTATATATTCTTGCTCCACTTGTATTGTACTATTACTGTATATCTAAAATTATTTTAGATTTTGTGTTCGCTCAAGAAGAAAAGAAAGTGAATAAAAATTGATTTCATATATAATAGGAAATAAATTGCATTGTAATAGTTAATCTTGTTCAATTACTAAATAGTAGTTGTTTGGTATCATGTCGGATTCCATAGTCATACCAATGATTTTGCATGAACTAATTCTCAACTCTGCGTATCGACTTTTGATGATGATTAGTTTTATTTTATAAACATTAAAAGTCATTTTGCAGAGTTGAGGCGTCATTTCATGCAAAATATGATAATTCAACTTATGATTCGGACAAATTCGAGTTGATACCAAACAACTCGAGTTGGGGTGTACTAAGAATTGGCGTAGGATAGCCGTGGGTGCGCGGCGTGATGGAATACAGCTGGATTCTATGACCGTTACTGCACCTCGAGCTGCGGTTAAAGAGTGCCAGCTGGAAATTGTGGTGTTTTAATTCTTGCTGTCTCTGTGAGAAACAGAACGGGATTCTGACGGCGTCACCGCTGAGTGGTGTTACACGTGGAGTCGTTTGAGGTAGGGAAACGGAACGGGACGGAAAATGGATGGTGTAAATAAAAAGTGTCGGTGTTTGAAGTTTAACGAAACGGTGTCGTTGTTGAAGAACTATTCGGAATGAATGAGCAATTAACTGAGTTGGGCCATAATCCAGTGTAGTTAATGGTGCTGTTTATTATGGTAGGTCATACGTGGGACCTTTTAATTTAATTATTTTCGATTGGTTGGTCCCTAATCATGTTCAATGATGGTCAAGCAATAGAATAAAAATTATCACAACAAAAAGAAGAAGCAATAGAATAAGGATAATGTTACTATTGAAACGGTAGGGATAATCATTCATCAATTCAACTATATCCAAAAAATATGCATACATGAATGTATTGTATCATCTTGATCGTTTATATTGTTCTGTCGACATATATGATGAGACACGTAATGACAAATTGTACTAATAATGTAACAATTGTACACTTATTGCTAAGAGACACGAATAAAAACCTCATACATATAATTGAGAAATTGAAAATGAATTTGACATTGTTGATAAGAATACTTTGACGAAGGAATTGACACAATACGTTATTTATTCGATAAATTCTTACGGCATAGCATTGATTTCTTGTTGCATAGCATGTCTTTTAGACACGTAACGAATGACTTTATTTTTAAATGTTTACGTGTCTTTTTGCACTTAAACAATGTTTGAAATTTGGAGTATATGAGTTCATAAAAAAAATTAAAAAATTGAGTATATGGTGTACCAAAAATTTATATTTTTTTCTCTTCTCTTTTCAATACTATATATATTTTACTGTTAATTTTTTAATAATATATATGATGTTGCAACATAATAAACATTCAAATAATTTTTTGCACTAATTTGAATCATATTTTACTACACAACACATAATATAAAAAAAATATTTGAACGAAATTTAATAATTAAAATACTGATAATAATATTTCTCTTTTTTATCAACATGCTATTTTATATATGCAAGGTTCGGATTTAAATTTCAAATTTTTCATTTGTTTTTATCTTGAGAGTGAATTTTTAGTAACCAATCTACTTGACCAAAAAAAAAAGTTTTTGTGATACGTTATCAAAAAAAGTATAAAATTGATAATATATTATTAAATACATGCACACACTTTTTTATACTTTCTTCCATCAGAAAATAATAACCAACTTTAAAATTAATTATGATTATACTTTTGTTTAATATTTTATTTTTCATTTTTACAGGTTATATTTACCAGAGGTAATCATCTTCAAGACTTATCGGTCACTAAATATAAATACATGTTTATGTTTTAGTTGAGCTTTAAACTTTGTTCCACCACTACATTGTAGAAGATTATCTTGGTGCGCTTGAGTCATGGTGTATAAAATCTATTTACATGTCAACAGTAATATAGAATGAGCATGAGACCATATGTAACTATGGTTTTTGTGTTATATGTAACTATGGTTTACTATCTGAGGACATCATAATACATTTTCTAAAACTTCATTAGTATGTTTAAAATATAATCACGAATAAACATTTTGTACTTAATGTATAATTATTGATTTTTTATTTGATCAAAATTCAGAATATTAATTTAACCAGATAAAACTAAATCATAAGATTTTAGATTTGGCTATTTATTTTAAAAGATGGGTAGATGACCGATAAAATATTTGAATTTAACTTCTCAGCCTCCATAATAAGATGGAAAGTTTTGAGACGTGGACACTATATTTTCCGAAAATTGATGTATACACATTTGCTTAGGTTGAAAAACACATGTAAATTACTCAAATGTTCTTTGGCAGTTAACTGTCGAATTATGAAACCGGCTGCAGTTAACTACTGAGGAAAACTTCGCAATAAACTACCAAGGAAAATTTCGGCAGTTAACTGCCGAGGAAACTTCAAACCTGTTTTTTTTGTTGACAAAAACCATAAATTGTCATTATTAATATTTATTGATTTTGAATGTTTCGACTATTATTTTGGTACGTTTCAAACAATTGCAGTACTATACTTATGCATATATATCTTAATAAGAATAACATTTAAATCAGTGTAAAAGTTAAGCATTTGAATATTGTTTTGCACATTACTTAAATAAAAATAAAATTAAAAAATCGTTAAAATAATTGTGCACAACGATTTTTTTTGGTATAGTATGTTGTTATATTTTCTACATTAAAATAATTGTGCACAACAGTTTTATTTTTATTTAAGTAATTCTCAAAACAATATTCAAATGCTTAATTTTTACACTCATTGAAATGTTTTTTGAGGACTTAAATGCTCTTTATTTTTTGGTCAAGATTTAAATGATATTCTTATTAAGATATATATGCATAAGTATAATACTGCAATTGTTTGAAACATACTAAAATAATGATTGAAACATTCAAAATCAATAAATATTAATAATGACAATTTATTGTTTTTGTCAAAAAAAAAAACAGGTTTGAAGTTTCCTCGGCAGTTAACTGCCGAAGTTTTCCTCGGTAGTTAACTGCAGCCGGTTCCATAATTCAGCAGTTAACTGCCGAGGAACATTTGAGTAATTTACATATGTTTTTCAACCTAAGCAAATGTATATACAGCAATTTTCATATTTTCCTTTCTCTCTTTACCTTTTTTATAGTGAGATTTGCGTTAAAACTTTCATTGGCCAATTTACTTAAGGAGTAAGCTTCTTGTGTAATCTTCTACCCTCCATATCGAAATCTGGCTATGTAGACCGAATGTAAATATGAGTGTAATACTATATGGATTACGTGGATATTTTTAAAAAAATTCAGGATGCAAAACGGTTTAGAGATAATAATAGAAAACACAAATAAGTTATATGCATTTTTTTAGCAAAAATAAATTATACATACTACAATTCTCGTAAAGAAATAATCACTGACTCCCCTAAAAAAACGATCATTAACATTGCTTCATTGATATATAACTAAAATTATCACAATTTATTTTAAAAATTATAATGTATTTTGACCTCTTTATCATCTTTATTTTTTTAGAAGTTAAATTAACTCATCAAAATTGTCATTAGAGAAAATTGAGACAACAAAAAGAGCAAACTACAAAGTCTCAAATCAACAACAGAAGATTAATTCAGATGGTTTTAACCTCTTATCATCTTATGTTCAGACGTCAACAAATAATTCATTATCTCGTCTATTGTTGCCATCATTCATAAAAAGTACGATTTCTAAGTTTGGTTGACAACTATGCAAATTCAGAAAGTTCATCTCTATCTTCAAGTGGATCATGTACCTCTCCAATTATGTCTCACGACCATGTCTCCTCTTATTTATACTCTTCTTCTTTTATAGATAGAATACAAATAAATGTGTACCAATGATGTATCTCATAAGTTTTAGGTAAAATGTTTTTAAAAAATTACAATACTTGTAAGATATTTATCCTTGCGTATTTATAAAATATCGGTATTCGATACATACTTCCTCAATTCAGAGTATTGAGCTTCATATATCACAACACATGCAATTTTAGTTCATGCGTTTTAATAATAAGTGTTCTGGCCTCAAGTCTGTCACACCATATCATGAGGTATTGTTCGTTTTGGATGTAAGTCTTTCACGATTTTATCTTTTACAAAGAGACGTCTCTTTTGGTTGAGGAGTTTGGTGTTGTTTATAAACTACAAAAACACAAACATACAATTTTGTCTTTTACAAAAAGACGACTCGTTTGATTGAGGAGTTTGGTGTTGTTTATAAACTACAAAAACACAAGCATACAATTCAATACAAATTTTTACTAATTTCTTTCACTCGAACAATTACAAATTTACGGTAGTTTTGTCTATGCACATGTATTTGAAAGTCAAACTAAAAAATCATAAGCAAATAATTAAAAACTTTGAATTCCTTATACTCAAAACAATATATAATTGATACTTAACGGACAAGTTTACCATTGGAATACAATGAACCACTAAAAATTCATGGTGTGATTCATAGGTTTATCATTTCATCATTCACACAAATGATATATCTCCTTGTTCTTTTTCACTTTAAAATATCATTGGTTAACCACTATAACCACCACAACTTTTTGTTTTGCATTTAGATATTAAAACTTGATGATGACGATAGGTAAAGCTAAAGTGTGAATCACCAAACAACAATTTAATTAAATAAATAAAAGAAAGTGGGTCACACCTTCACGAGTTGCATTTGGCCAAAAACAAGCTCGTGAATATGAACATTGACGAGAGGTTGTTGCAATTGCAATGGCAGGGCGTGATCCGTGTCTGCGCGCATTCCCTTTGCATTTTCACGTTGCATCCACTTCTGTTCCTTTATTTAATATTAATCCACTTTTTTTTTTCCTCCATAGATTCTAAGGTAATTTGAGTACAGTGAAGCACTTAACTACTACCTGACTTTACAAGACATTCTTAAATAAGTCCATGGAATTATAAATATTGATGACTCTGTTAAGTTTTACTTTTATTAATTCTTTTGAAAAAATCATGTTAAGAACTAAATTGACCATCAGTGGTTAAAGATAGAAATTGAATTAATAGTAAGTTGTTAAAATTAAAGATAGAGATCTAATTAATATTAAGTGATTAAATTTAGGATCAACAAGACAATTTAGTAGAGTCGGTTATCCTTTTAAAATATTTATAATATCATAGATTTATTTAAAAGTGTCTTACAATGACGGAGATCGAATTGATGGTTTACTTAATTTAAATAATATTACACACATACTTCATCCGTTTTAAAATGAGTGTCGTTTTAATTTAAAAAATTGTTTTAAAATGAGTCGCCTTGATAGATTTTTGTTATCAGAGAGGTGGTGTTTGAGTTGGCCAAATTGCATTCAGGTAGCTCAATTGAGGGGATTATATGATCATTGTGCTTTGGTACTTTCTGCTGATGAACAAAATTGGGGTCCGAAACCGTTCCGAATGTTAAAATGTTGGGTTGATGTTCCTAGGTATAAGAATTTTGTTAGCAACAAGTGGCGGGCTTTGCAAGTAGAAGGGTGGGGTGGTTATGTCTTGAAGGAAAAATTCAAAATGATTAAAATGGCCCTCCAGGAGTGGCATCAAACACATACTCAGAATATTCCAATTAAGATTTCCACAGTTACAGATCGAATAGCTACTCTAGATGCGAAGAGAGAGGCTACAACTTTAGATGAGGAAGAGGTGGAGGAGTTACATAGTCTCTCCGATGAGCTGCGTTCTTTATCCCGAATTCATTCTAGTATTACTTGGCAACAGTCGAGAGTGAATTGGCTGCGGGAAGGAGACGCAAATTCAAAAAAAATATCATGAAACCATGTCTCAGAGGCGCCGTGTTAATACTATTTATGTTCTTCATATAGGTGGTGTTCAGGTGGAAGGTGTAGATAATGTCAGAGAGGCGGTGTTTAATCATTTTTCGAATCACTTTCAATCTGATGTGGTGGAACGCCCTAGCCCTAGCCCTATGCACCTCAATTTCTGTATGTTGTCTTATAGGGACGGGGCGGCCTTTGTGAAGCCATTTAGTATGGAGGAGTTGAAAGTGGCGGTATGGGATTGTGATAGTTTCAAATGTTCCGGTCCGGATGGTGTGAATTTTGGTTTTATCAAAGATTTTTGGGAGGACTTGAAGGCAGATATGTTGCGTTTTGTTTCAGATTTCCATCGTAATGGGAGGCTCTTAAAAGGTATAAACAACACTTTTATTACTCTTATTCCCAAAAAAGATTGTCCTCAGAGCTTGAATGATTACCACCCTATTTCTTTAGTGGGTAGGTTGTATAAGGTGTTGGCTAAGTTATTGGCGAATAGACTGCGGGGTGTCATTGGTAATGTGATCTCGGATAGTCAGTCTGCTATTGTAAAAGGCCGTCAGATTCTTGATGGAATTTTGGTGGCAAACGAGGTGGTTGATGAAGCAAAAAAATTAAATAAAAATTTACTGATGTTTAAAGTTGATTTTGAGAAGGCGTATGACTCAGTAGATTGGAAATATTTGGACAGTGTAATGTGTAAAATGTCTTTTCCAACTCTTTGGAGAAAATAGATGAAAGAATGTGTAATGACGGCTACGACATCAGTTTTGGTCAATGGAAGCCCAACTGAAGAGTTCTTTTTGGCTTGGGGTTTACGTCAAGGGGACCCTCTTTCTCCCTTTTTATTCCTCCTGGTGGCGGAGGGGTTTCATATTATGATGGAGGCTATGGTGGTTAATAATATCTTCACTGCTTACAAAGCTGGCCAGGGTCAGAATTTGTCTGTTTCTCATTTACAGATGATACTCTTATTATAGGCGAGAAAAGTTGGGCTAATGTAATAGTTATGCGTGCGGTGTTGTATCTCTTTGAGGCTATGTCTGGTCTCAAAGTTAATTTCCACAAGAGTGAGTTGGTGGGCGTGAATGTCAGTAGGTCCTGGTTACTTGAAGCAGCGGTTGTTTTAAATTGCAAAATCTCCTCTTTGCCTATTGTGTATCTCGGCCTTCTCGTGGGGGGGGATAGTCGTCGGTTGAATTTTTGGGAACCCGTGGTCAATCACATTAAATCCCGTCTGTCGAATTGGAAGAATAAATATTTATCATTTGGTGGTCGGCTCGTTCTGCTGAAGTCTATCCTGACCTCGCTCTTTGTCTATGCCTTTTCCTTCTTCAAAGCTCCCTCAGGTATCATCTCTTCTATCAAATCTATTTTTATTCATTTTTTTTTGGGTTGTGAGGATAATAAGAAAATATCTTGGATTGATTGGGACTCCATTTGTTTGGAGAAGGAGGTTGGTGGTTTGGGGGTAAGGAGACTTAGAGGTTTAACATAGCGTTGTTGGGTAAATGGTGTTGGCGGCAGTTGTCAGAGAGACATAGTTTATGGTATAGGTTGTTGGCTGCTAGATATGGCCTAGAGGGGGCGGTTGCAGGCTGGTGGTTCGGAGGGGTCGATTTGGTGGAGGGAGATAACGAACATTAGGGATGGTGTAAGGTCAGTAGTGAGCACTTGGTATCATGATAATTTATGTTTGAAAGAAGGAAATGGTTCAAGTACTTTATTTTGGTTTAATAGGTGGTTAGGTGAGGTTCCTTTCCAAGTTCGCTTCCGTCGTCTGTTTGATTTAGCTGAAAACAAATTAATGACGGTAGCGCAGATGTACGATTTGGGATGGGATATAAGAGCTGGTGCTTGGAGATGGAGGCGGAGGTTACGAGCGTGGGAGGAGGAGTTGTTAGAGGAGTGTAAGTTGCTTTTATTGACCGTTGTGTTGCAGGTTAATGATGATGATGTTTGGTCTTGAACTCCTTATCCGTCTGTTGGGTACACTGTTAAAGGGGCTTACCGCACGCTTACTTGTGGGATGGATCCTATTACTTATACTTCAGCGGTTCCTACGCCTCTCATTTGGAGGAAAAACATTCCACTAAAGGTATCTATTTTTGGTGGCGCCTTTTTCGGAACAGATTGCCTACGAAGGCGAATTTGTTTTGAAGGGGAATCATTCAGTCAGAGGATCAGCAGTGTGTTTCTAGTTGCGGGGAGATCGAGACGGACACTCATTTATTCTTGTCTTGTAGCATTTTTGGGCAGGTTTGGCAGCTTGTTCGACGGTGGTTAGGTGTTTATTCAGCAGACCCCTCAACCATTGTTGATCATTATCTTCATTTTGGTACTTCTTCAGGCCTTGCAAAATCATGATGTTCTTTTATGTATCTCATTTGATTTGCAAGTTCTTGGACCATTTGGAAGGAAAGGAATGCTCGAATTTTCCGTTCAAAACATAGCACTCTTTATCAGCTCTTGGAAAATATCAAGCTTCTTTCCTTTTGGTGGTACAAAGCACAATTTGTTGTTTATCATTTTAAATTCCATGATTGGTGTCAGCATCCTTTGTCATGCTTGGGCGTTGGCTGATGTTCCTCTTTTACTACAGACCTTGTTGTAATTATTTGCTATTTCCTTTAGCACACCTTGTGATGGAGGGATAGCATGTTGGTTAAATATATCTCATTTTGATTTGTTCAAAAAAAATTGTACCCTTCAATTAATATTATATACACTACTTCCAAAGTATTATTTTTTCGTTAATGAAAAACAAATCAACAATTGATTAGGATAATTTGATAAAATAACATCTCTCTCTCTTTTAATTAATGTATTTCTTAATATGTGTGTAAAAATCTTAAACGACATTCATTTTAAAACGGATAGAGTAATATCTTATAAATATTCAAACTTTAATTCGTAACATTGTGAAATCTAATCTTTTCTGATGGGAAAATGTTAACGAGTGTCCCCGGAACACTCTTTAAGCACTTTAAATAGTAAGTTTTAAATGAAAAGTTGTGTATTGAATGCATTAAAAATTGTAATAGTTGACTTTTTAAAAGAATAATTACTAAATTTACAATGCTTAAAGAGTACCTCGGAAGTACTCGTTAACAAGACCCTTTCTAATGGACCAAACCTCTATGGATAATCATAGCTTTTTTCTTATCAATATATTAAGTCACTGGTTTTAACAATCAAAGGTGTGGTTCAAATATTAAGTGAACTTCCAAAAGTTAAATTAATAAAAAAATATTATTTGAAATAATCCTTATAAAAAGACTTGACTTTATTCCCAATTGAAATACGAGGAGTGATAGAACATTCTCTTTCTAACATTCACGTATTTTATCGGATAAAAATCATTTTTTTTTGACAAATTGGGTAAAAATCATGTGGAGTGGATCTCACCACTTAAGAAAGATATCACATAAAGTGTTGTAAGCTCTATGAATTTTATCCAATGAAAATGTGAATGTTAAAAAAATTGTTTCTAACATTTCACTTGCTACATAGAATAAATTGAGACTCTTAAAAAAACAAAAAAAAAATTGAGACAACTTATTCCTAAAATTAATTAATCCCCCACACATACATGATATTTACATACTCCTTTATGTAATATTTATAAATAACTTTTTTTTTTCAAATTCATTAAATAAGTGATGTATCTATATCATATTATATTTTAGATACATCAATTATTTAATGAATTTAAAAAAATAAAAGTTGCTTATACATACAACCGGAGGGAGCAATAAATATCATACTAGTATTACTTTTTAGTTTTGTACACTAATATATAAGTAGGTGACATCATTTTTCTTCTTCTTCACAAACATTAACCGTCACCACTTATCTTCTTTTTGATCTACCAAATAGAGGTGATTTAGGGTCAATTTTGACCTAAAATCACCCCCTCCAAATTGTTTTTCTTTCTTTTTAAATAAGTGATTTTCACATATTTTCAATTTTATTGTTTTTTTTTATTTCTTCGTATTTGCACGACTTTGTTTGTTTTGATTTCCCGTCTTTGTGCAGTGTTTTTGATTTCTTGTCTTATTACGATATTTATTTGATTCAGATTGAAAGATTAGCTTTGAGCGAGTGCAGATTCAATTAATGACTTTGGCGTCGCTAACGTTGCAGATCCGGAGGCATGAGTATTTCAGAAACTTGAATGTAGTCATATTTGTAGGCATAATAAGTACTTTGTTGTTTTATGCTATTAACATGAATGATGTGAATTTGTTTGCAGATTCATCATTTTTGTTTTTAGCGACTTTGAACGTGTATTATATTAAGAGAAAATTACATTTACCTCCCCTAAAATTGTATTAAATGACACTCAGACCCCCTCTAGTTTGTAAAAAACATTTACCTCCCCTCCCTTAGTCAGTCATTATTTAACTTTCCAGCTTCCTTCCTTGACACCACAAAAATCGAAACCCATTCGCAGCTTCCTTACAAGTAATCGAAGCAAAATCCATCATATTTCCCCAAATCAGAGCATTGCAACATGAGATAAAAGATAGTATTTTTAAATTGGTAGGTTCATAAATCAATTTGTCGGAACAACATAAATCAATTAGTTGAATAAAGATTGCAATCGAGCGATTTATATTTACTGTCACGTGCTTTAGTTATATTTTGATTTCTGCTCTTCCCCCTGCACTTTTCGCTCGCACCCAGCTGAAAAGACAATAATGCCCCTGCGTTAGTTAAGTCACGCTGCGTGACTTAACTAACGCACCTTATATGTTCTGCGTGACTTAAGTCACGCACCACTGGCATGTGCGCGAGTTAACTCACGCACGTTGACCGGTGGTCAGAACTGAAGAACACACACTTTTTGGACGGTGTTCAATGCAATTTAATTGGTTTTGCACATTTTTGTTAAGTTTTTTCACTATATTTATGGTAGATATAACCTATGTTACAATCTCCCCCTATAAATACACCTCTAAACTTCCCCATTTCCTCACACCATCTTACATTCTCGCTTCTCCTCAATCCCCCCCTATGAATCTCCTTCTTTTCCTTCTTTATTTTGGTGAAAAAGAGAAATATGCCAATTCTGGTGATAAAATGATGAGTAGTGAGCAACTTTCTTGAGAAAAAGAATCAGATTGGGTAAAACTAAATGTGCAGATTTAGTTTTACCCCAGAAAAACTGATTTTCTTGTGGATTTCTTTTAGTTTTACCACCGAAAGCTAGGTTTTCTGGTGGTTTTTTCTTAGTTTTACTCCAGGAAGGTAGTTTTACCCCATACTTGAAACAAAATAATTTACAAACCAAATGAAAAAAATATCCCTATAAAAGAATATAAGTAACCCACCCAATAACCTTCACAATAATGTTATTGACCTTATAATGAATACAAAACACCCTTTTTCATGTCAAACATTTTTCCTTTTACTCAGAGATGGGTATGGTCTTGGACCTGTAAAGTAGCTTCTTTTTCTTGGATGTTTGGTTATCAATGGTGAGTACAACCTTTCCAGGTTCACCAACTTTGAAGGTGTTGCTAATTACTGTTTCATCAGCTGCCGCAATTTTCCTGTTCTTCTGGGTTATCACAGTGTATCCATCTTCAGCACTAGGCACAAATTCTGCTCCATAGCTCACATTCCAATCCACAACTCTTAGTTCCCAAACCAAAGTGCTTTTCTGCATATTCAATAATTTAGTCAACACACCAGAACTCTTAGTTCCCATCCTAAAACTCTACATCTAAACTTCTACTCTATTACTATACATACAGTCTAAATCAAGGACAATTTTTCAGTGAAAAACACAAC
>Ga0315914_1004016_pt1 | contig 22116 bp, 16 predicted proteins | sample MpolenodulesMG_FD_203920 | JGI IMG/M metagenome (GOLD analysis project Ga0315914, IMG submission 203920) | Medicago polymorpha root nodule microbial communities from Los Angeles, California, United States - elongated nodules | ecosystem: Host-associated > Plants > Roots > Nodule | place: USA...
TTGGTATGTACTGTATAATTACTAAAAAACTCTTTAAATTAATAATTATTAATTTATCGATAAATTAATAATTCTCTAAATTAATAAATTTCTTCGGTCTTGACATTATTAATTTATAGATTTATAGAGTTTCTGGTGTACCTCCAACAAATGCATCATATGACCTTCTCTGCTTCAGAAAACTATCGGACAAGTTGAGCAGACCAGTCCCAAAACCTTCATCCTCTAGCTGCAATCAGGTCTTCACATTTACTCTATAATATCTATTACAGGTCGCACAATGCTTGAAAAGAGTGCATAACTTGAAATTGTTGATCAATAATGTCCCACACAAAGTGTTGAGGCACGGATAGACGAGATAGTTAGAAGAGGGTTCAAAATAGTGTTTATAGTTTTTTTTTATTTTTTTATGAAGAGTTCTGTGCATTGTGTAAAACCAACGAGGAATATTAATTGGTTAATTGGGGAAAAGCAAGTATGTAATTGTTTAATTAAGGTCACATACAAAAAGAAGTCCATGTCCAGTTTATCTAAAGAGTCAATAACAAAACATCCTATTTAAATTTCAAAGATGTAAAACTTACATGGCAGGTCCTCGTGTCATTAATTTTATTTAATAGGTCAACTTGAAGGGGAAAAAGATCATTCAGAATCTGCAATTGCCAGAGATCATTTTTTTCAGAGAGCTTGTTAATTTAGATCCATCTCCATGCCAAATATTAACAGATAGATAATGAAGGTCATACTAAATTGAAACAACTTATACATTACATGTAAAGTAAACCAAAATACGTTACAATACAAATTTGTAATTACTATATTCTATCAAAAGACAAAGATGATAATTAGAGAATTCTAAATACATTCATTCATGATATGAACACCTAAAACAACACCCCATATAGGTTATTATATTCTATGTTTACATTTATATCCAAAAGATTCCATCAACTATGAGCTCTCAGCTGTGTGTTGAGGACCATATTTCCTGCAGCATATATATAAGCAGAGTTATAAGCATCCAAAATATTTCTTAATTAAAATTTATCCTCAGACTTCTTATGCTAAGTCAACTTGGAAGAATACATTAACCATCAAAATGATCTAGTTTCCTAGTCTTGTCTTCCACCAGAAGGACAAAAAATCTATCATGAGCTATAGTATATTGTGTCTACCATTAACATTGAATCTAATTTTCAGCAACAAACAAAAGCAAGAATGGAAATAGTAAATATATGATTATGAATAGAGAAGTTGAAGCAGCAAAGAATTTTACTTGAAGATGAAGTTGTCCGACACGTTTGGTACACGGTGTGCTTCACAGTTTCCTTTTGTCCCGGAGTAACGCGATCAGAGATGTGTGTTTGAGGAATATGGCTTTCAGACCTTTTGTTTACATTTTCCAAATCATCAGTTTGTTGGTTGTTGACATTCATTGTTGACTTTCCAGTTGAAACATCTTTCCTTATCATTTCTCGGTCCTGCAAAGGTTCTGCAATTCAGCAGAAATGATTAATTAGATGACAACAACATGATCATATATCTTCACATTTCAATTTTTTGTGTTTCTTCTCAAATAGGAATTTCTCAAGCGAGAATGACATCTATCACCAAGAGGGCCACGATTTATATGCCTACACAACATAGTATCAGTAAAATCATTCGAAGAAGTGAGACACGGTAACAATGTTGGAGTATCATATTTAATTATATTTTTCAATGTCATAATGGTGGAAGATATTGTTAATTACTTATATAGCTAGCTTAACTGGTAATCAACGAGCTCTTAACTGGTAATCACCCTGCACATAGGCTATGAAATGAATCAAAGTATTTCCTAATATATTTGATAAGCTAACATGCCGATAGATCATACAATCATTTATTCGCATGCCCATATGTTTAGTCGGCTTCTACAATAGGATACAATTATAATTATAATCTGTGTATAAAGCAAGCAAATAGGCTTGTCGATTTTGTTACTCCTCAATGAAGTTGTGACTGATCAATACTATATACACTAAATCTTTTGGGTCTTGCCTTACTCAATGATTCAACTTTTTCATTCTTCTATTTTAATTTACTCGTTCATATTGGACTATTGGTATATTTGTTTATACTCAAGTCTCCAACATAAAGCTACCAATATGCTAGAAAAGAGGGTTAATGAGCTACAAAACATAATCACTATCAATAATGTTAATTATTGAAATCAAGAGACTAATATATTTTCCACCATTTCTTTTAAAATTGTCTCTAAACCTTTTGCTCTATTTCCAAATCCTCAATGCTAACATAACAATTTGTTTAAATTAAACTATAATCTTTAACAGTTATCCATGACACAAATTCAGCAGCTAAAGTTACAAACAAAAGCAGCATATGCATCTATCCATATCCATAATAACAACAATTAAAGTAAAGAATAGAAAATTGATAACAAGTGTACCTACCTTGAGGTGAAGGTGGAAGCTCAATAACAGGATCATACATATATCCTTGAGATTTGAGATACTCCTTAAACCAGTGCCTCTCTTTTATAGGTTTTTTCAGCTCCACCACTGTGATCATAAACAAATTAACACCCCATAAAAAGTACAAGCAATGAAGGTAAAAAGAAAATGAAGGGTAAGTTTCAATTTGAAACCTTTGAAGTTGTTGGGTGATGGAAAACCAGAGGGTTGAGGAGAAAGAAGAGGAGCATACAAAAAAGTATCAGACTTAAGATAATCCAAAAACTTCTTCACCAATGGTTTCTTTCCGCTGCGCTTAATTGGTTTCTTGTTTTGAACTCTTAAACGATGATTTCTGTAATCCATTTTTTTTTCCTTCTTCTTCTTTGAATCCGACCAAAATGCAGAAGATTTGGAGAAGTCTAGGTAAAAGGTATGGACAACGTTGTTTTGTTTGTTTTGTTGGCGGTTTACAAACTTTAACAACGACATACGTGTCCGTTTTGAGGTAACCTCTACTGTCACGTGTCAAATTCATTTTCTGAAATCGGCCATGTTTGGTGTTTATTACTTTTCTGACCCCCCTTCATTCTCACCGACCCTCCAAATTTTTTGAACGGTTCTTTTTATATATGCCAAAATAGAATCAAAATTTTCCATATACGTTTATGGTGGTCTGAAAGATGTTAAACTAAAATTTAGAGCCAAAAAACTCGTTCTTCATTCAACTCATGATTTAATCATTTGATACTGGGGGTGTAAGTGGTTTAGATAAAACCGACGAAATCGGACCAAGTTGAAAAAATATCCGATCTTGTCAGGTTCGGTTCAAAACCGAACCGATCCAATCAAAACCGACATTGTTCGGTTCAGTTCTCAGTTTTCATTTTGAGATCCAAGGAACGGATAAACCGAACCGATGCTAACATCATTACCCACTTTACAAGTAAAATTGTTTTAGTTGTAATTTGGATGGATTTGTTATTTTGAGTATGTTTTAATTTCAGGATGTTTTGTTTAGAATTTGTGTGTTGATGAATGATAGATTTATGGATCATGAATGATTGAAATATTTGAGTTTGATGAAGTTGTATTTGATAAATGATGGATGAATGAATCTTGGATGTATTGAGTTGGATGTTTTATAAAAAGTTGTTTGAGAAATAGAGAACACCAAAAAACACAATATGAAATACAAAGTTTCAAGAAATATTTTAGTATGATGTATGCATGAAATACAAATTTAGGAGAATATGAATTTTTTTAATTGTATTTTCGAATAAACCGATCAACCGAACCGATCCAAACCAATTAGTTTGGTTTAATGTCTTTTTTAAAACAAAGTAAAAACCGAACCAAACTGAACCAATGAAGATTTCATCGATTTAGACATTTTTTTACTAAAAATCGGTCCAAACTGAACCATTACACCCTTAATTATACATACTACTGTTTTCTTTCTCATGAGAGTATGCATGCACTTCTTTATTTTCTAGAACCTGCCTCTCTCCAGGTATGCTACATTTATCATAAGCTCCATTTAGTCCATTTAAGACCTTGGATGAATGACACATGGCAAAAAAGAATTTATTGGTTCAGATTTAAACATAAACAAAACATTTAGTTTTTTAATAAAAAAAAAATTAAAACTCTGAAACGCTTTTCTTTCTCTTATACGTTTCTCTTTTCAGCTTCCGTCGGAAACTTTTCCTCTCCCCTCTCATCACCACCATGTTGGCAGGAAAACGAAGCGGTAAATTGACTTGCAAATTATGTTTTTCATCTATATGTAGAAATACTATATGTCTTATTCATCCTTCTTAATATTGTATCAACATGGCGGTTAAGATGAATGTTATTTAGAGAAGAAAAATATTAAGAATAACCATTAAGAAGGATACAATATTATATGTCTTATTCATACTTCTTATTATTGTTTAAGAAAAGTTTATATTTCCCACGGAAGCTGAAAAGAGAAACGTAGAAGAAGAGAAAGTTCTGGGTTTTTTTTTTTTTATTAAAAAAATAATTTTTTTGTTTATGTTTAAATCTAAACCATTGAATTCTTTTTTGCCGCATGTCATTAATCTAAAACCCTAAATGGACTAAATGAAACTTATGGTAAATGGAGCATAGCTGGAATTGATTTTTATATTTACATGCACTGAGCCATTTATCGGTAATCTCAGCCTTTTCAAGTCACCTGTATATCATCATTCGTTCCTTTGGAGTTAGGTATAACTTTGTTTTCTTTGTCTTGGTAGTGTCTAACACTTGGGATTGCTCCTAAAATTAACATTTTAAGTTTGGGATAGCGATGTTAGAGAATTTGGTTACATTAAATAAAAGAGACACAAATTGGTCTCTCTTCTATAAAATAAAAAAGGAAAATAGAAAAAAGAGCCATTAGTAGCGAAAGCAATAGCCTCTTAAAAAAAAGTTCTTTTAAGTACGCCTCTTAAAAAAAGGTTCTTTTAAGTACGGTGGTTTGAATTGAATGAAGCCTGTTAATGGTTGGTTGCCTGAACTAGAAAAAAGCAGTGGATACATCATAACTCCATTTTTAGCCTACTTTTCCAAAATATCTCACATCTATCTATGCCAAGTTCTTCTAACCTTTAAAGAACACAAAGTATGTGTTTTAACAACTTTTATCAGATATGTAGAATGTTTTTAAGCCTATGGTAAAAGGACATATGCATGTTGATTGAGTGATCTCCTTATAAAATAATTGAGAGAACGGTGATGACTTCCACATATAACATTATTTTCATGTCTTTTTAGAGTCATTTTACAGAAATTTAAGTCAATATTAGAAGTTTTTTATTTGAGGTTCGTAATACGTTGAATAAATTGTCATTGTACTCATAATATGCATCAAAGATCTTTTAACTATATCAAAATCACCCTAACTAGGCAATTTTGTGGTCGTATCATGCTTTTTACAAGATGTATAAGAGATTATCTTGGGGTATAGTTATTATGGAAGTTATGGTGATGAGAATGGGACAAATAATGAAGAAAGTTGAGGGTACAAGTGAGAGAAATTTCCAAAATATATTTGGAAAAATGTAATGGTTAAAAGAGATCTTTTAGAGAAAAAGGTGCAATGCTTTACAATTGAAGCAAATGTAATCATTCATGAACAAAATCTTTTAAATGGTTGTTTCCCTTCACCAAATGACATAAGTTTCTCTATAAATAGAGACATTTTGGATGCAGAAAAATATAGAGAGAAAAAGTCAGAAAAAAGATTAACATCACATTCTTGTGAGTCTAAATTCTGCTGAAAATTATACTAAGTCATTCTTTTTTTTCTCTAGTTGACGAGGGAAATTGACAGAACTTTATTCTGGAAACTACCATTGTCGATACGTTTGGTGTGAATGTGCAAGTCAGAACTTTATTCTGGAAACTACCATTGTCCATCGTATCTGGTATACCCTCTTGCATTTGGTTGGCATAACTGGTGGGGGCGATCAAACCTAAAGGTTAGTGTGTCCCACACACGCTTTGGAATTTATGTGCACACTTCATCATATTCATCTTCATCATCTTCTTGGTCAAGTTGTTGCAGCAGACCCCAACACGTGTTCTAACAACAAGCTCATGGGGGATGCACATCACGCAAGATGATGAAGAAATCAGGGGACAAGTCTGTGTGTGTTGCGCATCGCACAAGGTCATTAAAAGCATTAGGTGCTTCACGTATAAAGGTTGCACATTGCGCACGACTGTTCCAAAAAAATAGAATTTTGTGTTTTCGATATAAAGAAACGTTCATACTTGACCAGGGGGTCAAATTACTGTACCAAACTCATAAACACGATTTTGAGGAGATCAAGGTCGAAGATTCAACTTGAAAACAAGATTGAAGCCTCTTGTTCATCATCAATTTATTTATAGTTTTTTAATCTTTTTGCTATGTCTATTATGATTATGTGTAGTTAGTTTTCTTAGATTAGGTTAGGTTAAGTAGATTAACATCTTGGAACAACTTGAACTATGTAATCATCGAGTACTTTTTACGCGATTGCAATCCTAATATTATTCAGTTATTTTGGTGTATAATATTTTTGTGGGTCATGTTAACCGGTAACTTTAGGGCACTGATTAAGGGAATAAAAAAGGAAATTTTAAATTAAAAAAGACACTTTTTTGATTTTTGAGGAATTGACTACACAATTTTCAATACAGTATATACTATATTTACTTCCTTAACCAGTGCCCGGAGGCACCGGTCAACATTTCCCTCTTTTTATATGTTGACAAATATATAAACTAATTTCAAATGTTGAATGGTTATTAAGATAATTGTTCAAACGATAATAGCTTTAGAAATGTTGGATTCTATGATTGTGATACAAAAATTTAACATTTAGATCATGAGCTCACCTAAAACATTGGGGTGTTGTGATCAAAGATTTACTTATCTTGCTGAACTCCTGGCTACTAAAACCCTTTTAAAAAAAAAATATAATGTCTTCAACAAAAAAATATATGCAAGGAAAAACAAAAAACAAATAAGTATGCAAGCGGAAAAAACCGAGAAAATTGTTGTTGACACATTTGATAGGGTTGAAAAACACATGTCAAAGACGAAAAGTTCCCTCGGCAGTTAACTGTCGAGGAATGAAGAAACCGGCTGCAGTTAACTACCGAGGAAAACCTCGGAAGTTAACTGCCGATGCGTTTTTGCTACAAATCTGGCATAAGCTCTCTCATCCATTATTACTCTCAATTTACCAAATTTTTTCAAATATCTCTAAAAAATCCAACCAAATCCTACCAAATTTATTCAACAAAATCACAAGTAAGTCATCATAAAGCTATTAACTTACATTTTAGTTGTTATAAATGTTTTTTTTTTTTGAGTTTTTAGTAGATTTAAATTAGTTTAGTTTTTGAGTAGATTTAAATTAGTTTAGTCTTTGAGTAGATTTACATGTTATAATTCATTTTAGAGTAGATGTTAGTTGATTAATGTAGTTAAAATGTTTGCATGATGTTTATGTTATAATTTTAGGGTTATTCTTTATTTTGGTGTTTTATATTTATTTTTTTATTTTAGTTTTTAAGTAGATTTACATGTAAGAAAAATATATGATTTATTTTAAGAGTAGATATAAGTTGAATAATTTGTTATATTTTACATTATTTTTATGTTTTTTTTAGGTAAAACATTTTAGGGTTATTTTTATTCTTTTTTTTAGGTAAAACCTTTTAGGGTTATTTTTTCATTTTTAGGGTTTATGTATAATTTACACTCTAAGTGTTTGAGAAATGTTTGAATGAATTTTTCATTGATTGTTTTCAATTTCTTATTGTGTAGATTTGAAACAATGGCCGGATGGATCGACTTTCATGCACAATTTAACGGCGGAGAACCTCAGAGGTTGAAGGTTCCGTGCCTTGGTGTAACGTTAAGAGGTCTCAATGATCAACTAAATGAATTCAACCAAGGAGTCAACCCTAGAGACACAAGGAGGGTGAAATACATTCGGTATAAACGTCCAACGCTCGACGAGTGGAGAGTATCGTTCACTCGGGTGGAATTAACGAACGACGAAAACGTGAAGAACATGTTTTGGGAGCACAACATGTTCCAGTGGATAGATATGCGGGTAACGCTGTTGAGGTCAACTGAAGATATTATCAAAAGTATGATTCCGCCAGAAGATCGTGATTAGGTAGGGAAATGCACCTTCCAACTACAACAATTGTCTTCCTCTGGATGAGGTAATTCAAACTTGTTAAACGGCAGGACTCACGCATTCGTCCGACATTTTCATTGTTCCTTTCAAAAGATTAAATTTTTGTTAGGCTGGTTTAAATGAAGGTATTGAAGTGTCAAGGAATATACCTCATTCTTTTGACACTTGAATATCGTCATTTAAACCAAGCCTAACATGAATTTAATCTTTTGAATGGAACAGTAGAAATGTTGGACGAATGTTGGAGTCCTGCTGCTTAGCGAGTTTGAATTTACCCCATTCAGAGGTAAGATTATTGTTGTAGTTGGAAGGTATATTTCCAAATGTAATGTAATGAATTTATCACTTTTCGATTTTATTTATTCATTACGCAACTTTTAATCGAATTCACGTTGGACTTAATTAGTGCTTATTCTAACACACAATTTTTAATTGAAATTATTCAATACACGATTTTTAATCGAAATTATTCAATACACAATTTTAATCGAAATATGCGATTTTAATCAAAATTATGCAAAACGCGATTTTATTTAAAGTACCATAATGTCAAGCAAAATGTGCGCGACACAAAAAGAAAACATAAAAAAAATCCAAAACAATTAGGCATTAGAAGCCATTACATTCATTCTTCCTCGTCACACAAGTCAATCTGGTTGCCCACTACAGTCCCTGGGGCACCTTCTTTTGGTTGAGGACCAAAATAGCATGTCCTCCCGCTCCTCCTCAACCTCGACTGATTGTACACCGGCAACTTCGAACCCTTTTTTTTTCCGGAACCATCACAGACAATTTCGTGCCATGTCATAGGCGATTTTTCTTTCTTCTTGTCATCACCCTGAACGTTATCCTGGTTCTGATTCTGAGACATATCTACATAGAAAAATTGGCGATCAAAACCTAAACTAAACAACAATGCCATAAAATCATAAAATCAAAACCTAAACATAAACCTAAACTATCATCAAAACCTACACCTAAACGTAAACAATTCTAACAATTCTAACCTAAACTATCCTAAAATCATAAAACTTAAACCTAACAATTCTAACAATTCTACAACAAATCGTCAAAACAATAAAACCTAAACATAAATCTAACATATCATAAAATCAATAAAACCTATATAATCGAAATTTAATAAAAAAAATAAAATAATTCAACCACAGAACATCAATGCAATAGGATTCTAAAAACTTACTTGTTTTTGTGATTGAAATTGGCTTCGAATGGCTTGAAATGGTTGAAAATCGCACCTAGGAGAACCAAAAACGTAACAATGGAGTTTTGGAAACTCCCATGTCTGTTCTGTTCTTATAACAGAACTTCGGTAGTTCACTGCCGAGGTTTTCCTCAGTAGTTAGCTGCAACCGGTTTCAATCAAATTCGGCAGTTAACTGCTGAGGGACATTTGAGTAATTTACTCGTGTTTTTCAGCCCTATCAAATATGTCAACATCAATTTTCCATTCATAATAGTTAAGTTGTGTTTGCTTTAGCGGTGAAAAAGAAAAAATTGTGTCTATCAAGAAGTTTCAAAAAACAGTTTTGTAATTTTCACGATTCCGTCGCTTTGAGACGCGATGTTTCAACGTGACGTGATTTCTAACTTAAATTCAAACAAACACTTAATTGATTTTTTGTTGATAAAAACACTTCATTGATTTTGATATCATTGATGATAGAAACTAGAAATAAGATTACTTCTGAAATTATAAATCCATCTATACTCGAAAGGAAATCTATAAACGTTTTGTTTTTATTCAAAATTTGGCACACCGCCCCAATAGTTTATTGATAAAGTAACTGATGTTGGTAAGAAATGAAATTATGAGTTAAGTTCTCGGTCTAAATGTTTGTTTCTAAGAACACACTATAAGAAACAATTTTTACTTGAAAAAAACACTATAACAAACATAAACATTTTTATATTATTATATTTTACATGTAAATGACACCCCATGGCAAGTGGGAATTTCTTATATTTTTTCTCGAATAAGCAGCATGGTCGGTACCATTAGCCTTAGAATGCTTGTCTGCACACTTGTTGTTCTTTTTTATTATATATAAAGTTTAGATAAATCAGAGTATCTGACTACGAAGGTTTATCAAAGGCATAACATATCTCAAAACTTAAAGAGTATTTACAAAAGGATTTTTACTTTTACCGCTAAAAATGAATCCACCGTAATTAATTATTTATTTTTAATTATAACAGTGACCCAAGGATATAAATATTTTATAAAAAAAATTAACAATAAAAAGATTCTCTCTCATCATTCAATAATGCCTACTTCATTCACCAATTACCTTTTCTGTCTCTATGCTTCATCAGTATCACCTCACTTAAAGCATAAAAGTACCATAACATAAAAAAGTCCCTGCCATCCAAAAAGATCTGTTTATCTTTTTTCTCTGCCTTTTCAGATACCCTTTCAAACCCTTCAACTTTGTTTCTTCATTATAATTTCCATTTCAGTCCTTTACCTCACATACAAAAAAACAACCATTTTTTAGCTTCATATTTGATTCAAAGTTATTAAAGTTTTGATTTTTTCAACCTGGTCTTTGAATTCTTGATGGAGGGTAAAATATTTAGGATATGTTTTATTCTTATGATGTTATTTGCTACATCATCAGTGTTGGAAGTGGGTGGAATTGGAGTTAACTGGGGAACACAGTCAACACATCCATTACCACCATCTACAGTGGTGAAAATGTTAAAAGATAATGGTATTCAAAAAGTTAAGCTTTTTGATGCTGATCCAAATATTCTTGATGCTTTAAAGAAATCTGGGATTCAGGTTATGGTTGGTATACCTAATGATTTGCTTTATACTATGGCTAATAGTCGTCAAGCTGCTGAAAAATGGGTTGCTAAGAATGTTTCAGCTCATGTTTCATCTGGTGGTGTAGATATCAGGTTGGTAAACTCTTTTCATTGATTTGTGTTGAATTTTTAATCTTTGGTTTATATTTTGATTCTTGTATTGAGTGATTCTGTTATTTGTTCTGCATTTTGGTTATGATTGTTTCAAATTAGGAGAGGTGAGAAATTTTAGTGGTTCACCACAAAATGTTTTAAAAACTTTTTACATAAAATGAGTGTTTTTAGTCCCTACAAAAGCAAAATAGGAATTAAAATTGGACAAAATTTATGTAGGGACTAACTTGAAAAATTATAAATTTTATAGTAACTAAAGTAAAAACATATTTAACCAAGGGATTGAACTCGAGTAGTTAATTAGTTTCACCAAAGACGAATTGTTCAAGAGAATCCGAGTTTGATTCCTGGTTGGAACGATTCTTGACGGCTAACCAAATTACAAGGGCCCTTCCCTAAGTAAAAACATATTTAACCATATATATACAAGTAAAGTAATAGGTTCTGCAGTTACAATCACATACACAGACACAAACACATTCTGTTAATGTCAATAATCTTCAACACGTCAAGTAGATGCAAGTAAAGAGATTTAATTAGATTTTTTGTTTGGTTTAGAAGAAGAGTTGGAAGGAGAGGAAAGATAACCCTCTTTCTGTTTGGTTCACAAGGGAGGAGAGTATTTTATTGGAAAGAAAGGGAAAATTTACATTTTTCACTGTTATAAGCATTTAGTAAGAAAGTTTTTGCAGGAACTTTTTATAGGATGGTTTATGTAAGATTTAAAATAGTTACTCCCTTCTCTTCTGCATTTGGCGCGGTGAAAATATCATTATGTTTGTCTTGCTGTGAGTTTGGCAAGTTTGTTGCCCCAAAGACTGTTTTATGTGATTCAATACTTTTGAGGAGTAATGGTATTTAGCAATTTTAGAAATATAGCATTGCAATTAAATAGATACTTCCAATGTATGGAAATTACTTGCTGTTCCTTTGGAATGCTTAGCTGAATCCATTTCAATGTGTTTGGAATCATTGACTAGGATTTATATATCCTGCTGGTTTTTCTATTTGCCTTTTCATGAATGACATTATAGTTTTAATCTCTGCCAAAAAGAAGATGTACCTTGGTTCTTCATCCTTATGGCGACATAAGAGACTTTCAACTACTTTTTTGGCGACATATTATCTCTGCATTCTTGCTTTAAAACTACTGTTGTTTGCCAGCACTGAATGCAGTGGATTAAATTTAGCTGCATAAGGGTGAAATTCAGATGTGATCCAAAATTCTTGTCACTTGTATGAGTATTAAGCTGTTGTCAATGCTTTAATGAAATGAGGACTTAAAGTAAGACATGTTTTCAAATTTGATACTGACCTGGTAAGAAAAAATATATGATTGCATGCATAAAATCTAAAGTTTGATATGTCTTCCTAGTTTTTTGGGGGCTGAGTGCATGCATAAAATCTAAAGTTTGATATGTCTTCCTAGTTTTTTGGGGACTGAGTGCATGGTTTATAAGTTGCGGTAATACTGGAAACCTTTTTATATTGCTGTAAAATACAGGCAATTGCGGTTGTGATGTGTTGTGTGTGCTTTTGCTATGTTTTCCATTTCTTAATCTGTTGGGACTGATGGCATTTCTTCAACTGTTAAACTAATGATGATTTATATGTATTTCAATGTTGCAGCTGTCCATATTTTCTATAACTTAATTTCATGCTTTTTTTTTCAAGGTACATTGCTGTTGGAAATGAACCTTTCTTGTCAACTTACAACGGTACCTTTGAAGCCACAACACTTCCAGCTCTTGTAAATATCCAAAACGCTCTTATAAAAGCTGGTTTGGGAAGTTCAATCAAAGTCACTGTCCCTTCAAATGCTGATGTGTATCAGAGCTCATCAGGGAACCCTTCCGATGGTGACTTCAGGACAGACATCCATGATCTCATGGTTCAGATTGTCAAGTTTTTGAGTCAGAACAATGCTCCATTTACCGTGAACATCTATCCTTTTATTAGTCTTTATGAAGATCCCAATTTTCCAGTCAACTATGCATTTTTCAACGGTTTTAGTGATCCTTTAAACGACAACGGAAAGATCTACGACAATGTCTTTGATGCTAACTATGATACTCTAGTATGGGCGTTGAATAAGAATGGTTTTGGTAACATGCCCATAATTGTAGGAGAGATCGGTTGGCCTACAGACGGAGACAGAAACGGAAATCTTCAACTCGCACAACGTTTTAACCAAGGCTTCATGACTCGATTTATTGCCGGAAAGGGGACTCCGTTGAGACCTGGTCCTATGGATGCATACTTGTTTAGTTTAGTAGACGAAGACAACAAAAGCATTCAACCGGGTAACTTTGAACGTCATTGGGGATTGTTTTACTACGATGGACGGCCGAAATACCAACTTACCATTGGATCAAGAACCAACGGACTAGTAGGTGCTACCGGAGTCACACATTTGCCCAAGAAGTGGTGTATTTTGAAACCCTCAGCGAACCTGAACAGTGATCAGGTTGCACCAAGTGTGTCTTATGCTTGCCAAAATGCAGACTGCACTAGTCTTGGCTATGGAACTTCGTGTGGCGGTTTAGATATCCGCGGTAACATCTCATATGCGTTTAATAGCTACTATCAGGTGAATGATCAGGTTGATGGCGCTTGCAAATTTCCCGGTCTTTCCACTGTCACTGACAGAGATCCTTCAACTCAGGATTGCACATTCCAAATCATGATCCAAACTGATTCCGCGAGGAGAATCGAATCTCTTAGAATAGTACTGTTTGCTTTTTTGGTTGTTGCTTTTTTGTAATCTTAAATAGTTTAAAGATTCTGGATTTTTAATTCATTTTTGGATAAAGTAAACTGTATTTATTTTGATTATCATATTTAACAAATTGGATGTATACTGCCAAAGGAAAACTACATGTTGAAGACAGCAGAAGATTATTCGCGGTGTTCAATAATAATTGACAAAATTTCCTTAAAATCTGGAATTCAGATTTATAGTATCACATGCAAATGTAGCAACTTAAAATAATTGTTGGCAACATTCCCTTAAATCACGGGAAGAGTTTTATTTTGGAATCCAGATTTTAGTGAATAAATCCTTGAGATTATCAAAAATTATTGTCCACCAACTCCACAAGTCATGAACAATCATTAATCACATACCATAAATCTTTAACACAAATCACAATACTAAAAAATACTATCTATAAAATAAAAATATGGTTGAGACGTGTGAAAAATTCCTCCTTGATTCAAAAGGCTCTTCCAAAAAAATTCCAAGTAACATAACTACGAGAAGATTATCATTGTTAACCATATATATGGAGGAAAAATGAAACATTTTTCAGTAAAAATGAATTAAAACAAAGTTTATGAAGATCAAAATAAGTTTGTATCCCTTACGTTTTTCGTTATCTCTCCCACACAACTGAACCAATGCACCAGTTCTATGTATATAACTAATATATCGTTCAACAACTATATAGCTATGAAAGATGAATATTATAGTTTATCAGATTTTTTGTTGTTGTGTTGATTGAAAAGATACATGTTAAAGAAGTCTCACATTGCTAAGAATTGTAAAGGAAGAGCGAGACAAATACTTTATATATATGCTCTATATATGTGTTACAAGATGCACCAGTCAAAAACACTTTAAATTTGCATGATTTTTTTTCTTTCTTATACTCTTGTCCTAGAGTGTTCGTGAGGTAAAGTTAAGTATTTTGCTTTGGAGGGTGTAAGTGTACTGTGAGCGGTAGGCGTTCAGGCGTAGATGTGTCATAACTCATAGCAATTTGCTTACCTTTGATGGCCAAGGATTGACTAACCATAGTTAATTTGGTTAGTAAGCTAAAATCATAAATGCTTCCTATGTAACATTTTGGTTATATATCTTCTAGTTTATGCGACAGATAGACACTATCTTGCCAACTAGCAGAAAAAAGCATAAATGCTTTTTGCCTTCATTGTTCTAAATTTAATTAGATGCTTTAGACACTATCTTACCAACTAGCATAAAAAAATGATAAATCCTTATTTGATGATGCAAACTGGGAATTAATTTGTAAATCAATGTTGCTACTACTCTTAATTATTTTGGTATTTTTGAATTTTGATCTTGGAATATATGATGGTGTCCTCTGATAATCCTGAACAACACAACAAATTCAAAGTATACCAAATTGATTGGATTTGATCTTCATAGAAAAATTGTCTCATTTAAGCCAACCAATATTACCAAATTGTGAAAATTTGGTGTGTATAGTAATAGAATATTATGCTATATTAAGCTAAGTGGAATACTATGCTAATGAAAATGTGTGATTTTTAGAATTATGTTGTTGTCTTATGATAAAAAAAATATTGATTAATTCTTTTTTTAAAATGTTTATGTATTGATGATTTGTCTTGGAATTATCTTGTCTTTATTGGACTCATACCTCATCAGGTTTAATATAATTTAGATCAAATTCGAATTTAAAATTCATTGGAACTAATGTTAAGGTTGGGTTCGAGTCACACACAACCCAACCTAACATGTCCATTATGAACCCTAGAGAATAGAAAAGATATGTGAAGTGATAATATAAATGGCAAAGTAAAGATGATAGTATCTCATGTATTGTATTACTTTTATCTAGTTTTATAAGATAAATGTGTTTGAGAAATAAATTTGTTGAAAATGAAAAACAATTCCTCCCCCAAATGTGTGTTGCTACTACCTTCAAATTTACATTTTAAAATGATAGTTAAGCATCTCGAACCCTTTATTTACTCTCTATATTACTCTTTCGAAGGAATATTACTCTTATACAAGTATTCAAGTAAGGTCATGCTAGGACACATATTAAAAATCCATAAATAGGACACATGTTAGTATTTCTCTTATTCTTAATCTTTAATTGGTTATGTTAAGTGACACTAGTATTTACTATAATTGATGAATATTACTAGAGTTTCCCATACAAATGAGTCATCCAAGTTCCTGATGTGATGTAAGCTTCTGTACCAAAGAAAAAGAAGGCAAAACGAGAATTTTTTTTTGAAATTGCAACAGGATTGTGCAAACACTTTAACATAGACACTTTAACATAGGCAAAAGCATCCATCAAAAGGGACCTCAATCATCTTGAGTACTAACTCCAAACAATAACTACACTTCTTACCAAAAAGACTACAAACTCACCAACTCAATAAATACCATTACTTAGCACCAGTAGGAGTTAAATGAAGTCACCAAACACGTTCTATTTTTAAAAACATACTCCACCATTTTTAGTCCCTTCATCAAAACACATTCACCAACTCAAAATGAAGTGTAGTAAATGAAGTCACCAAATACTCCCTCCTCAAAAATAAAGAAACCGAGCCTGTAGTACTCAAAATATCAACTCAACTGAACTACAACCCCTTCACTAATTTTCCTCCAAAGCTTCACGTTGTTCCTTCCTTCCTCCCTTAAAATATCAACTCAACTGAACCAATGTACACAAACGCTGCCATGAACTTCAGTTTAACTACAGGTATGTGTGTTTTCTACATTAATATTTGGGTTTGAATATAATACTCAACATTATTAGTTGCACTTTTTTAGATGTTTTGTTTTCGTCATTGGATCTGATTCTACTATCCACTTAATTTCATTCCATTGTGTTGTGTTGTTCTAATCTTTGTTATATCTTTATCTGCAGTCTCCATGCAGCTTCAGAGCTTCTGTGTGACCACTTTTGTTGAAGATGATTATCATATACCATGTGTTTTGTTTGCTGGTTCATCAATGTTATTTTAATCATTTTAGCGACCGTGATTTCCTTGATTAAATAATAAGGTAACAAAGTTTCTATCTACCATAAATCTAATTATCTTACTCTCATTTTATATTAAAAATCTAATATTCATCTAAAAAGGTGGATTCCTTCTTCTGTTTAGAATTATAGGATATTGTATTGTAATTTTAATTACTTAGGCTTACCATGACGACCTTAACTATATAAATAACTTTTACTAATTATCCATCTATCACTTTAATTATACATTTTTGTACTATTAAACCTTAACATCAAACTTTCATTTCTTATACAAAAATTCATGACTGTTATTATACAATAAATTTTACATGTTCAGATTATCATGGGGTGTATCGTAATGTTTCGTATTATATAATCCGAAATGAGCTAAAACATTTTGGATTATATAATTCAAACGGTCACAAGGCAGAACATAATGCATATTTTTTACACTAGTTTTTAACCTGACAGTTTTTTAAACACATTGTAGGTCCGGTTCAAAAACGCTGATTACAACATGAAATTGCATATTAAAAAACAATTTCGACAGTTTGTTTTGCCGGAGACTACCTCTATGTGTGCACCGTAAAAAAAAGTCACCACTAAAGGAGCTTCAAAGGAAAATAAACATTTTATTCAGTCGACAAAGCGATCGCCTTCGCTCTGGGAGATTGTTGATTCTCAAGAACAACAGACACATGCTTCACAGCCAAATTCAACAGAGGCAGGTAGAAAGAGTGCACGGAAAAGCAACATGTCTCCTAATCCTCCTAAGCCAATTCCCAAAATTCCTAAGTCAATTCCGGTTAAAGTCCATATACCACACAAAGAATAAATCCTAGGTGGTGGATGTAGCTGATGATGGTCATTGTGGGTTACATGCAGATGCGGGTCTACGTAACTTGAGTGTTGACGATCACCAAATAATCCGTTACCAGCTGCACAAAGAGATAATCGGTGAAGGAAATGCTCGCTATCAGCGGATGATTAATGATGATAAGCGGTATAAAGAGGTCTTGAACACTCTAACCTTTTCCGGTATTGGTCCTACACCACCAGATAAATTGATGACCATGCCGTAATTTCTTTGATTAAATAATAAGGTAACAAAGTTTCTATCTACCATAAATCTAATTATCTTACTCATTTTATATTAAATATCTAATTAAATCTAATATTCATTTAAAAAGGTGGATTCCTTCTTCTGTTTAGAATTATAGGATGTTGTGTTGTAATTTTAATTAATTATCCATCTATCACTTTAATTATACAGTTTTTGTACTGTTAAACCTTAACATCAAACTACCATTTGTTATACAAAAATTCATGACTGTTGTAGAATAAATTTTAGATGTTCACATTATCATACTTATAGATTAAATTATAAGCAAAATCAACTATTTAATTTGTCAGTATAATCATATCTAGATTGCCCAATATGTGTATATTATAATTGATAAGCAAAATCAAGTTGGACAGATTTTCATATTGAGCTTAACGATTTTCATATTTAAATTATAGTTGATAATAAATGTGTATATTTTGTTCAGGTTTAATTTATCAGGATAATAATCAAATCAAGTTGGACACAATATGTTTTCTAATCAAGCCTCAGATAACGTTGACGAAGTAGTTGGATGTTCATCCTCATCTTTTAGCGTAAAACTAACTGAAGTTGTTGCCAAGGTGAGAAATGACGATGGTGATGAGGTTGATTCTAAAACAGTGTCGTTGAAACATATACCAAGATTTCTTATTGACGGAATTCAAGTTATGAATGTGGATGTGAAATGCTCAGCACTAAGCTAGATAAGCTACGTAAAGCATGATTTAATTCGAAAGATTGCGACAAACTAAAAGTGGAGACAGACGATAGTAAGAACCTCATTGCAGATGCCGAGAGTAAATTGGAAAAATATGAAGATAATAAGTAGGCATTGGCAAAGAAGGTGAACGAAATGGAAGAGAAGTTGGAAGAAATGAAAGACAAGTTGAAATCCATGTATAGTGCATCAATGAAGTGAGTAGTGAAATTAAGGTAGAGAACTTTGGGAATATCCGGTATTATAATACATTCATTGACATCAAAATATATGATATGACAAGCATATTTATAATCTTGAGATAGAAGTGTACCATATCAGTCAAATTACTTCAGTTCAGCGTTCATTTCATACTTTCGAATGTAGTCTCTGGATCTTATATCAGCCTGAAGTTCAAGTAACGAAAAATTGGAAACGAGGCAGTGGTTCATAGGCCTTTTTAATAGGGGAAAAAAAAAGTTTATGAAACGATTACTTGATGAAAAACCAGTAACTGTGGAAACAGTAAATCAATCTAGCTATCAACACCTAAACCTTTGTAACATCTAATAAGGATAATAATAAATGATATGCAGAAAAATTTGATGGAGCATTAACATGATATTTTGCAATAACAGTTGAGTTTGGTTTCTGAGTGAAGGAGAACAGGTACGACGAATACCACTATGTCTCCAGACAATATGACCTAAGGCTGCATATGAGTCCCGTAATATAAAAGTGGCATTTTACAATAAACTGGCTACAAACAACTTCTGAAAAAGAGAGGAGTCAATACTAGCTTAATAAAAGATAAGAGGATTAAAAGTGAATAAAGGCATACATATTCCATTTTATGTGTTTTGGTTCACACTTTTCTTGAAATATAACCGATCAGTTGTGAACGTGATAGTAGATGTATGTGTAATAAAGTAGATATCAAATTCTTTCAAATGAAAAATTGTTTTACCTGCCTAATTGGCTCAGGGACACGATACTTGCAAGTCATCTGAACAATCGCAATGGCAGTCTGGAGTGATATCCTGTGGCCGATTGATATATATATTGGCTTTATGGATCCCTGCGTAGATTTCATGGCCTGGATAACGGTTTGGAAGGAAAGGATGAAAAAAACTAAGCATGCTGAATCAATATATCAATAAAAAAGTGCACAAACACATGGAACTAGATTTTGGCAGCTAAAGTTCAAGCTTTATAACTTGCATTTTTATGAGTATAGCACATCCTTTTTTCAAATAAGGACAAGTGCCATTAATTCAAATTCTTACCGCTCCCCATGTACGCCCAGAGCAACCCGTCAAAGTAATAAAATGTTTAGAAGAGTTTTCTTTGGCTTCTAGAAGTTTTCTCACTCTAGATTGATCGAGACCATCCACATGATGCAACTGGAAAATATACAACTTAAGAACTTTGATATCTACTCAGTACTTCTTAATTCTTAACTACAAAAACATCAGATAGAATCAAATCTCTAAATTCATGGTGAAGGATGTGAGAATATATATATATATATATATATATATATATATATATATATATAGTGACATGAGTCTTTCCACAACAGATTAGTGAGATTTATACTAACATTCTTTCCAATCCCGATAGTTGGAAGATTAGCTTTAACTCCAATATGACAAGCTAGTCCAAAACCTGCAAAATTTAAAGGTTACAAGCCAAAACTTGTCAAACATGCAGGGTAGCAAGTTAAAATTTGTGTGTCACAACAATTGTGAATATATGTAAAGAACCTAAAATGACTTCATCTTTCAAAGGATAGTTATGCTGAATAAGAAGTTGTAACATCGGAAATTGAGTGATAAAAAGTACTTTGACTGAAAGGTATAAACCACCAAGTATTGCCTGGAATGGCATTGATCTATTGGGGTAATTTTCTATCGCGAGTGAAATCAGTGTTCACAGCATTTTCAGTTACATTAAACACCAATTGCTATATTCAATGTAGCAAACTGAAAAAAAATTGAAACAACAGCCAGCCATTCTATGAATTCTGAAGTGTTTTGTTATAACAGTACAGCAACAAAAAACATGGCTCCTAACATTAAAGCTAAGTTCAAAGAAAAGAAAAAATCATCAATCACTTAAATAGATAAACAGTGCATGACTCTGTGCAAAATGTTTCTATACAGAGCACACTTGCCTCGGGGATGAAGTATTCCATTTCCATCAACCATTAACAACTGTCAACAACATGAGAATAACCTTATCAGATGATGAAAACATCAGTTAGAAAAACATCATAAATTACAGAACTGAGTTTTTAGTGCAGCTAACAAGATTGGCACCAGCAACTTGAGTGCTAGATTATGGAAAAACAAGAAGCTCCTAATGCATCAAGCTCTTATGAATTACTAACTCAACAATTACCTGAGGGTAGAAAGGACTGCCACTCCTTTTCATTTTCTCTAGAATATCTAGAAGAACTGGAGCCTACAATCGTAGATGCAATCAAACTATAACAGGTTAAACAAATACTTTAGACACTAAAACAAAGAAAGAAAAGAATAAATAACTCCGTCAATCCTAGTAAAATATTTCAATCACTGGCAAAGAAATAAGAATACCCTACAAGTTGGATCGTGATTCTGTCTACCTAGGTCTGTATTACAAAATTGCACAAATGTAATACTCTCAAACTACCGTAGTAACCTAGAAATCTATATCATTCAATGAATGTTTTCTATTTTTAATTCTTTTGAAGTGCTGGTTAAATGAAAATTATCAAATAAACCATCAAAAGTTGCATTGACGTTCATGTTGAGTATGACTCATATTCGCTGATAAGTGGGAAGACGCTCGAGCGTAGTGAGTGGAACTAAAAGCGTAATATTTAAACAAAGTTTTTTTACTATGTAACCTTAATGCAGTGCATAATGGAAAACAATTGCAGCCACTCTGTTGTCGAAGATATATGCAAAATTGACCTAACTCTATGACCAATCGTTTTGTTCTTTTATGTTGACCTATCAGCTTACTTTATAACCAGATTTTCTATTCTAACCATTCAACATATGGATTCCTAAGCTAAAGTCACTCATTTGATCCACAAAATACATTAAACTGTTAAAAAATATCATCTTCAAGAATTATTAATATCAACACAATATCTTTCAAATTGAGAGGGAAGCACTTATTTAATCAAATATTATGGATGACCTATATACAGTCAAAGATAAAATCAAACCTAACTACCGTACAACTTATTACAATAAGCTATCCATAAAACGTATGAAAATAAACAGAAAACAACTTAAGAATATATCATAAACTATTTTTACAAGTATTAGTATAATAAGACTTTGTTTAGGAAGGCCAATTTTTGAGCTTATAGCAGATAGCTTGTAACCTATCTTAGAATTTATGGTTGGACCTAACACAAATCCACCAAATCAGCTTGTGTCGTGAGGACTGGGGC
>Ga0315914_1004017_pt1 | contig 22115 bp, 7 predicted proteins | sample MpolenodulesMG_FD_203920 | JGI IMG/M metagenome (GOLD analysis project Ga0315914, IMG submission 203920) | Medicago polymorpha root nodule microbial communities from Los Angeles, California, United States - elongated nodules | ecosystem: Host-associated > Plants > Roots > Nodule | place: USA...
ACAAAGTAGCATTCGTGAAATTCTCGGGAGAAAATCTCTCGCGAGATATAGCGATGCTCTTTCAGTATGAATAATGCTAAACATAGCGAATTTTTTTGTCCCGAGCGATAACGAATGATGTACCATCTCACGTTTTCTCCTATCCAAGGCTTCGTTTATGCTTTTGAAACTACATATAATTGGATTAAACTAACAATATACTCTCACATGCTTGGGCTGAGCTAACAATAGTGGTTTATTACACGACTAGTAACAATATGAAGAGAAGCGACAATAGCGGTGACTTTGTCTTTTTTGAGGCAGATGTGATCTCTTTTTTCCCTTTTCTATTTATTATTAGTGCATGAAAGAAAGAAAGAAACATAACCTATCTGAAAAAGAAAAAGAAAGTAATGAAAGATAGCACAAAGTAGCATTCGTGAAATTCTCGGGAGAAAATCTCTCGCGAGATATAGCGATGCTCTTTCAGTATGAATAATGCTAAACATAGCGAATTTTTTTGTCTCGAGCGATAACGAATGATGTACCATCTCACGTTTTCTCCTATCCAAGGCTTCGTTTATACTTTTGAAACTACATATAATTGGATTAAACTAACAATATACTCTCGCATGCTTGGGCTGAGCTAACAACAGTGGTTTATTACACGACTAGTAACGATATGAAGAGAAGCAACAGTAGCGGTGACTTTGTCTTTTTTGAGGCAGATGTGGTCTCTTTTTTTGCCTTTTCTATTTATTATTAGTGCATGAAAGAAAGAAAGAAACATAACCTATCTGAAAAAGAAAAAGAAAGTAATGAAAGATAGCACAAAGTAGCATTCGTGAAATTCTCGGGAGAAAATCTCTCGCGAGATATAGCGATGCTCTTTCAGTATAACTACCGAAAATGCTAAAATCTCAAATTAAAAAGAATTACAATCATGACAACATTTTTTTAAAGAGATTTAACTATTTTATTTCTAAAGTTTTTTTTGACTAAACCGTTATATTTCTAAAGTTGAAAATCACTTTTACCATTTCTTACAAATGCTTTTTAAGTCAAAAATTAATTGTTATACTAACAAGTAACAATGTAACAATCATACCATATTGATATATCTATCTTAATGAATGACGTTGCATATTAATCTCTTCAAAAGTTATACCCACTTAATTTAAAACTGTTATATTCTCGTGAGCTTAACTCAGTTGGTAGGGATATTGCATATTATATGCAGGGACCGGGGTTCGAACCCCGGACACCCTACTAACAAATTGTTCTTATTAAAAAAAAAATGTCACGACCTTTTTCAGGTGTAAACTGGGTATCCTTCGCGTAGACAACTGTGGAGGCTAATCCTTCACCATTATAAAATCTAAATGGGTGACAAACTTTCTATATAGGAGTTTTAACGTCGCGGCATGTTTAAGATTAAGTTCGAATTTATGACATTGATTAAGTTAGAATAGACATATGTCATCTCATCTAAATATGTTTAAATACATGTTATACTTCTGGTTAGACTAGAATATCACCCACTCATCTTAAATCATTCCTTTACAAAAATAAAAATATATCATCTTTTTTCGTATTTGTATTTAAAACTGAATATATAACAACAAAATAAAGAATTTTAGTTGGATGCTAATCAGGCACGGATACACATTGAGGAAATAGGGGGCAATTGCCCCCACTACTTGTTCCATATTATTTGTTAAATATTTGATATTTTAGCTATTGCCCCCTCTTAAAATAATATATTGCGCCCATTAAATGAAAATTTATACTATAAAAAGAGTATTTTTTATGAATTTTATAAAATCAAATGTAAATAACAATTTTAGTTTGTAGATGTCAACGAGTCTTTAATTTTTCCAATATATAATGTCAAGTATTTTGCTCAATTATAATAATGTTATATTTTATCAATTTTCTATTGCTAAAAATTTTGTATAAATATTTATCAAGTAAAAATTTATGGATCCGTCACTGATGATAATCTAAAACTATTTCACATCGACGATATGTAGTTATCAATCTTTTATTTTAAATCTATATTCTAACAAACTTACAAAATTACATTAATCTAAAAATTAAATTAGTCTTTTTTTTACATTAAAATTAAATTTAGTCATGATACCAATAAACAAAAGAAAAAATTTAAAATACCTCATTCAAAAGAACAATAATTTTAAAATTTTATTTTATTTTAAACAAAGAAGTCAATATATTTATAATTTTCCCATATTATTCTATTTTATTTAATAATTAAAAAAACATTGAAAAGGTGGGCCCACGAGACATATTCGAGTCCAATTGATTAGTTACGGGCCCAATTCCACCACCTTCCTCCTATTCCCCCTTATATAAATTCCCTTCTCCAGCCATGCATTCTTCGCTCACTTCCTCCATTTCACAAACACGTCTTCTAATTTCAATCACAAATCTTTAACAACCTCTTCCCTCAAATTTCTCTCTTATTCTTATCCCATTTTACCCATTCCTCTTGACTCATTCCCATATTCCTCTCATATAACTATAACCGTTTTCTCTTCCTCAACCACAAACACAAACACAAACACCCACATTCATAGATCTGCTTAACCTTACTCCTTAATTTCCATTTTCCTATCACAAATCTCAATAACCTTTTCATTTTACCTCAAACAAACCCATCTTCTTCTGATTGATAGTTGTGGGGATTCATTTTGTTACTGAGAGATTGTTAGGGAAGTTCTCTTTTTTTTATTAGATCTCTCTCTGTCTTCTTTTGGGGGGGTAGCCGGGGCTTTTGCCTCGGCGGGTTTCAAAGCCCCCACTTTCACAATCTTACAAAAAAAAACCTAATTTTTTTTTTGTTTTAACCTAATTTTTTGTTACGGAAAACATGCCTGCTTTAGCTTGTGTTGATGTCACTACTGCCCTCCTTCTTCCTCCTCCTCCCGGTTACGCTCTCGCCGGAGAAACAACTTTTCCACCGCCTTCACTCACATTCACCACCACCTCTGTGACAGCAATCAACAGCAACGAAGATGAAGTTTCTGATGCCAATTGGTCACCTTCACTTTCTGCAAAATTGTTCAAAGTTGATGGCTGGGGTTTCCCTTACTTCGGTGTGAACACCGCCGGAGATATCTCCGTCAGGCCTCATGGCTCTGCGACGATGTCTCACCAGGAGATTGATTTGTTGAAGGTTGTTAAAAAGGCTTCCGATCCGAAATGCTGTGGTGGATTGGGTTTACAGTTGCCTCTCCTTGTTCGTTTTCCTGATGTGTTGAAAGATAGGCTTGAATCTCTTAACGCCGCGTTCGATGGCGCGATTCAATTGCATGGGTATGAGAATCATTACCAAGGTGTTTATCCTGTGAAGTGTAATCAGGATAGGTTTGTTGTAGAGGATATTGTTGAATTTGGTTCGCAGTTTCGGTTCGGGTTGGAAGCTGGATCGAAGCCTGAATTGCTTTTGGCTATGAGCTGTTTGTGTAAAGGTAACAGTGAAGCTTTTCTGATTTGTAATGGTTTTAAGGACAGTGAATATATTTCATTGGCTTTGATTGCGAGGAAGCTTGCTTTGAACAGTGTTATTGTTCTTGAGCAAGAGGAAGAGCTTGATATGGTGGTTGAGATTAGCAACAAGCTTTGTATTCGTCCTGTGATCGGTGTTCGTGCCAAGCTGAGGACCAAACATTCTGGCCATTTTGGTTCAACTTCTGGTGATAAAGGTAAATTTGGTTTAACAACAATTCAGATTTTGCGTGTGGTGAAGAAACTTGAACAATTAGATATGCTTGATTGTCTCCAATTGTTGCATTTTCATATTGGGTCACAAATTCCCACCACTGAATTGCTTGCTGATGGTGTTGGGGAAGCTGCACAGATTTACTGTGAATTGCTTCGTTTGGGTGCCCAGATGAGGGTTTTGGATATTGGGGGTGGTTTGGGTATAGATTACGATGGTTCGAAATCTAGTGATTCCGATTTATCTGTTGCTTATGGGTTAGAAGAGTATGCTGCAGCTGTTGTTCATGCTGTGAAGTATGTATGCGATCGAAGGAACGTTAAGCATCCTGTGATTTGTAGTGAGAGTGGTAGGGCCATTGTGTCTCATCATTCTGTTTTGATTTTTGAGGCTATTGGTGCAAGTTCAAAGAGTGCCTCTTCGTTGTCCTCCATTGGATTGCAGTATTTTGGTGAAGGGCTCTCTGAGGAAGCACTTGCTGATTATCAGAACATATCGGCTGCTACGCGTCGTGGTGACCATGAGGCTTGTTTGCTTTATACTGATCAATTCAAGAAACGTTGTGTTGATCAATTCAAGCAAGGGACTTTAGGGATTGAACAACTTGCTGCAGTTGATGGTTTGTGTGATCTGATAACAGAGACAATTGGGGTTAAGGATCAAGTTAGGAAGTACCACATGAATCTTTCTGTGTTCACCTCCATTCCTGATTTTTGGAGCATAGATCAGCTGTTTCCCATAATCCCGATTCATCGTTTGGATGAGAAACCAACTGCTAGGGGTATTTTATCTGACTTGACTTGTGACAGTGATGGGAAGATTGACAAGTTCATTGGTGGTGAGTCAAGCTTGCCACTGCATGAATTGGAAGGACATGGTGGAGGATACTATCTGGGAATGTTCTTGGGCGGGGCTTACGAGGAGGCACTTGGTGGGTTGCACAACCTATTTGGTGGCCCTAGTGTTGTTAGGGTGTTGCAGAGCGATGGTCCACATGGTTTCGCAGTTACGCGTGCTGTGGCTGGACCGTCTTGTGCAGATGTCCTCCGAGTGATGCAGCACGAGCCGCAGCTCATGTTTGAGACGCTTAAGCACCGTGCACTCGAGTTTTGTGGACAACATGATGATGACAGTGTGGTGGATGCAGCAGGGTTGGCAAATTGTCTAGCTCGATCCTTTGATAACATGCCTTATCTGGTTTCATCATCGGCATGTAGCTTGAATGCTGTCACTAACAATGATGGGTTTTACTACTGTTCTGGTGATGATTTCAGTGCAGATTCAGCTTCTGCTGCTACTTCTGTTGCTGGAGAAGATGAGCATTGGTCTTATTGCTGTGCTTGAGTTTCGTCTTTTAGCATTCCCTTTTCATTATGCTGTTGTTGGTTGTTGTCATGGTGGTCTTTTTTTTGTTTTTTAAGATTCTGTTTTTTTGGTTTAGTTACAGGATGTAAGAAGAAGCAGAACAAGGTTCTTATGTGCCTTTGTTTGCAATTTCGACATGTTCATGTTCATTTCTGTCATGTTGAATTCTAGTGTAGCCAATTAAAAATTGTTGCTTTGATTTTTATGTTTAGAATAAATAAACAATTCAACTTCATATTCTTTTTTCGGCCAAGTTGTTTTCATTTTCTTCTTTGGAATATTGTGATATGACAGTTTAATTCTGTCCGATAATAAAGAACATAAACTATGTTACCATGACATAATCTCATTTCAAATAGAATTATGTTGAAATGGATAGTTTTAATTATTTTATATCTTCTTTAAATTCATAGAAATTAATCTAAAGTTATTCTCTCTCGGCACCCTTCTTTTAAGAAAATGTCAGGGTTCTCAATGTTTCTCACTGACAAAATTCAGACGGGGCATGGCATAAGGTTTTGTGCAATGTACTATTATTTTTGTACTATTATTTTTGAAGGAATAAGCTAGGTTGTGCAATGTATGTAGTATTCGATAATTTTTGTTTTTTTGACAAAACCAATATCCATATCATGTGACAGAATAATTGTTATACAAGTTGTCAATATCATGCTAAATAGTGTCCCGGATATACTAGTTAAGAAAACAAATAAATAAGTTTTATATTGAAAAAACATATTTTACATTTGTAAAAGTTTGACTATAAGTTTCTTCAAGATATTTTTACTATATTTATTTCTTTTAAATGGTGAGAGTTTTGACCACAAACTTTTTTAAGATATCCTATATTTTCATACAACTTTTTAAAGATATTCAATATTTTTACCAAAGTTTGACTAATCATTTTTAAAAACTTTTTATAAAAGAAAAAAAAATCATTTTTAAAGATTTTAAATGTTAAGTTTTTAAAGTTTCACTATTAATCTTGTTTAAAACTTTTTTTTTAAAATTGAAATGTTTGATTTTTTAAAAAAATAATTTTTTAATTTAAGAATCCTAAGAAATTATTTCAAGGACACTTGTTGATGGTTAACAAGACCCTACTCTTAAAAATATAACGATGAAGCCTAATTCAAGTTTTCCTCCTTATGCGTTTTGATTCAAAGCATAGGACTAACTCAAAGGGAATGGTCAATGTGCTAATCTTCTCTATATATAATCATAAATCCTACTTCAAGTTTTCCCCCTTACGCAGCCTTTAATTCAAAACATGTGACCATGTTACAAGATAATGGTAATATGAATTTTATTTTATTTTTGTGGAAATGAGAGCATCTCAAGAATAGAGAGATTGAAAGTGAAAGGAGAATGGAGATATCCCAAGGAGAACAACTTATGTTATTATTTTTTTTTTAAGAAGTTAAACTGACTCCCTCAAATTGACAGTAGAGAGAATCGAATCTGAGACTTTGAGGGGAGCACACTCTCAGATTCCAAGCCAATACCACTAGGCCACAACTTATGTTATTTTAATTTTAAACAACATAATTATCTTTTTTAAGTATTTATTCAAAAGAAATGTCGACGTATATCATCAATAAATTAAGAGCATAATTACTAAATATACTTCTTGAAAGTTAAACACCAAGAGATTGGGTGCAATTAGTTAATGTGCTGAAATTTTAAGATCGAATAGTTCATATAATTTTGATCATCAAAAAAAAATTGAACGAGACTTTTTATTTTATTTTTTATTTTAAGATCGAATAGTTCATGTTAATTACACCTCGAAGTTGTTTGTTTCAGCTTTTAAAAAAATAGATTGAGTTAAAAGAATATAGAGATTTTTTTTAGAGATTTTTAAAAAAAATCAAAAGCTATTTTTGTTTGTCTATTACCCATAAAAATCCATTTAAAAAATGAGTTTTAACTTGTAGATGGGTTACCTCCTTGTTGTTGAAATAAATAGATTTTGAGAAAAGTTAATCCTAATAGCTTTTCATTTTAGGATCAAAATAGATTTTTTTGATAAAATGATTTTTCTAAAAATCCTAAACAAACACATAAACATGAAAAAAGTGATTTTTTTAAGGAAAAAAAAAGATTTTTTTTGGCAAAAAAGCTTAAACAAACTGAGCCTAAATGAGTAGAAGAGTTAAATGTCCAAAGCTCAAGTCTTGGTAAATGAAAAAATATTAACATAACAATCAACATACTAACATTTGTTATTAAAAAAATATTTACAGCCTTATTATTGAAAATAAGAGAGTAAATTAAATAAACGTTTCTATTTTTAGTTTAAAGTTCATGTCAATTATCAATGTTTCAAAATAAAAATACTATACTCTCACCCAAAAAATATACCACAACATCATTTATCTATTGCATTGCAAATTAATATCAAATATAGTTCATATTAGTATGGGTGTGCATGACCCAATCCAATATAAAGACTTCTTTGGAATCAATGATTTTGGTTGCACCCAACCCTTTCCCATACAAAGAGATAGACACAAAATCAGCCTCAAATATAAATCTAACTTGGTTAGGATGTTAGGGTTGATCCTCGAGTTATATCCGTCTCATGCCTAATATGCATATATAGAATAGTTTAATTTGTGTGTGTTTAATTGTGTGCGTAATGCTGACAAAGAAATTCTCTGAAAGAACACTAGTAGAAAAAATTAACATCGTATTCTTTGCTTGACACGCAAGGTTGTATTTTGACTATTTTTTGACTATTGTTCAACTCGCATTACTTTTGGGAATAGACTGAGGATGAGGATGACCATATTATAAACTAGAAAAGGAAAATGAAAGAAAAGAAAAAAGGTTTACAACATAAAAGAAAAAACAATTGTGGCATATTAAACTGACAAATTAATAACAAACAATTGAGTTTAAATGGTTGATGAACTTCATCGTGACGGTGACTTATTCAGGAGAACTTAAATTTGTTTTCTGGTTGAAACAGTTCTTATATCGGACTTTACTTATCATCGAACTTCGAATCATCAGTGTCCTTAAAACGGAGGGTTAACATACAAGAAAATGACAAATTGGTAGCAACACGCGGCACTTGAAGTTTGGAGAAACAGCGATGCATGGCTGGAACTCTTTGCGCGTGAATAGTGTGTTAATAGTTTGACCACAATTTTGTAATTTTTGTGGCTTAGGTAAAGATGCTGGCTGAAATTATGGGATTGAAGATGCAAGTAATGTTCGTTTTGCAATTAGAGACACGCAAGTGTCGTAACAAGAATCTTTGTTTATGTTTTTTTTGGGAATAAGAATCTTTGTTAATTTAGCGTATCAACTAAGTGGACTTTTCTTTTTTCTTGTGCTTTTTTAAGGCAGGTTTGTTGTGATACCATCATGACTCACGAGGAATAAAACTCTCACAAAATCTTGGCGCAAGGTATGGAACAACTTCAAGGTGTAATTAACATGATTTTAGTATGTGACAAAATTAATCTTTTGTGCTTATTATGGTGTAGTTGGTAGTTGAATATCCTTAGTGGGACAAACACACAAATTCATGTTTTTTTTTATTTTTTTATATTCTTATTTTGTTGTTTCGTTTTAATAATTTATCAATCAACAAAACGGTGCTTACTTATCTTTTGATATTATATTATTTTAACATATAGTTCTGTCTTAGATAATGCCTTGCACCGAAGGTTTTCTTATAGGAATGTGAATGTTCATTGATTCGGAAGGAACAATTTCATTAGCTTTAGCATTAATATAGCATAATAGAATACTAGTCAGCAGATAGGAACATCATAAAAAATGAAGTTTCAAGCTTTGATTGGCATTGGAGTGATTTGGAAGGGGAACAACTTTACTAAAAGTAGTGAATCAAAAGAAAGTAAAACGCACATATCCTTATGATATTTATGCCAATATGTGCAAATTATGTTGTAGGCATTAGAATGTTAAATGTTAATTCACTTTCTATTCATAAATCATCCACTAGCTATGCTTGAATATTCTGTATACATCTCGTGCTTTTATCATCAATATGTGTTTTCATTTCATCAATGTTAAATTTAATTCTTTTCATTTAAATATTCAATCAAACAAGAATTCAATAAAAAAAAAACGAAGACATTAATTTTTTAAATGTTTACTTCATTTTTAAGATTTAAATATTAAATATATATAATATGGTATTCATAAAAATATTGTTTTAACATTTCATAAAAATATCCATACAGTGTACCAGATTCAGATGCATGTCTGAGCTTAGTGTCCTAATTAAACTCTTCAACGTGCTACTTCTAGCAAAAATAACGTTTTTGTGCAATATTTTCCCAAAAGGAACTTTTCCTTCTATTGAAAAACAAAAAAGTGCTTTGTGTTTTGTTATCGTGTTAGGCCATGAATTTTCCAAAAGGAAAAAAAGCAAAGTGAGCCTAGACTCAGATACATTGCACTAGCTACGTGTGTTTGACAAACTAAAGGAACTCTTTGTCCACTACACACCCACCCTTGAATGTAGATCCAACCTTGAATGTTTCTGAGAATAATTTCTTGTGTTTAAAATTGATTCTAACTTTTTCTTTACAATAAGAATTGATTATAAATTGAAGTCAAAATTTGAAGTTTTTGTCTCGAAAATTAATTGTTTAATTCATTTTTACATAAATGTATATTGAAGATGGGTAGAGATCATCTACGTTGATGTTACATCGAACGTGTTATTAATAAAATTCTCTATTTATCGAAAAAATGTATCCAAACATAAATCCGTTGGTATTTAACTTACTTTTAGCAATAATCAATTTTACAAAATAAACTCGCTCAAATCATTTTTTATCACCATAAAATCAAACACAAACTTATTAATTTTTTCTAAACGTGGGTTTAGCGTTGAGATGGTAAAAGGAGGTAGAGATGTTTGATATGATGGGGGCACGTGGATCTATACGTAGAGTGCACAGACTAGAGATATTTTTCTTTGTTTTCTTCATTCTTGACGTGTTGTTCATCTTTGATATGATCTTGGGATTTGGGACATAATTTCTCTAAGTTGTATGGACTTCAATAACTTCATTGTGATTTGTCTTTATGCTTCTATAATATCCACAACGTCTCTTTTACTCGTATCAACTTGTTGTTCTATACTAAAAAAGACTAAAACCTCCTATTGAGTTGTCTGTTTAGGAATCAGTGACACACATTGAATCAATACAAAACATTACAAATTCTTTCCGAAACCATGAATAACTTACTCTAAATCCTCTAGAAAAACAAATCCTAGAAGAGTCGGCAAAATACGAAAATACATCATATGACTCGGTGTTAGACTTTTTTTTAAAGAAAAAGTGATTTTTTTTGTTATTATTATTCATGGGCCACGAACTTTTAAATTTGAAATTGAAAAGGAGGTTAAGCCCAAACTTGCCCTTTTGGTTTTACTCATTCACATGCCTACGTGAGTTAACTCACGTTAAAAAATGCACAACGTTAGTTAACTCACGTAGAAAAAGCCGAACGTGAATTAACTCATGTTTGACATAATTAAGAAAATGAGCAATTTTGAAAGGGAGAAAAGCAATTTTCTACAATAAACTAGAACAACGGGCTTTGCATATAACCTAACATCTTGAAAATCTAAAAAGAAAATTGTTTTTCACACGGGTGAATTTACTTAATAACACATAAAGATGACGCTTTTACTTCCAACGGTAGTTAATTTTCGGTCTTTTCAACGATAGTTAATTACCGTTTCACATATGCAACTTAAAAAGTAGGCTTAATAGCAGTTTTAGCCCCTTAACTTTTCCAAGTTGCGATTTTGGCCCTCTAAGAAAAAAACTACAAAACCGTCCCCTAAGTTTTGCATCTGTGGCAGTTTTGGCCCCTAAGGCCAATTTTGACTCGGTCTACGCTGACGTGGCACCCTAAGTGTGGTGCCACATGTTTTTTTTTTACCAAAAATTGGCCTTGGGGGGGCCAAAACTGCTACAGTTGCAAAACTTAGGGAGTGGTTTTGTAGTTTTTTTTATAGAGGGCCAAAATCGCAACTTCGTGAAAGTTAAGAGGCGAAAACTGCTATTAAACCTAAAAAGTATTCATAATATAGGTTCGAGTATTCATAATCTAGATACCTATAAAAAGTAGCAACGTGACTCACAAAGAGGAGAAGATATTAGCAACGTTTATATTATTTACCTCAAATTTTTTACTTTATGAATCAGGCAAAATAATTGATTCATTGTTTAATATATTATATATTTTTTGGTACAATGTTTAATATATCATTTAGAAGAGTGTTGCTAGTATTCCTCTATTATTTATGCATAGGGAAGAGAAAATACATTGGCCTTGGCAGCTGGCATATATATCTTTTCTTTAAAGATGAGTTTTGGTAAGAAAGTAAAAAGGAACAACACGGCACTGTCATAATAATCAAAAAATCAATTTTCATGTTACTAATTTAATTATTGAGAATTTGAGGTTTTGATTTTGATGTGTTTAAGGAAAGATTTGAGGTGAGCATGACATAAATTCATGATATTTGAAGATATATTTGCATAGAATTTTGTTTTTATGTAAGGAAGATGATGAAGATTCAAATGGAGATTCGAAGGAAGAAGATAAAGATGATGGGCATGTGCATCTTATTTTTGGATTTTTTTTAATAAAAATATATTTTGAAAAATAAAATTATGTATTTTTTTTAATAAAAATGAGAAAAAAGATTTATATTTGCTTTTATGAGAGATAAATGATCTAAAAGAGAAAAAAAAAATATAAAAGACAAGAGCGTTACAAATAAATAAGATAAAAAAACCTTAACCGCCAAAAAAAATCATAGCCGACTAGGAAATGAATATTCAATATTTAATTTTTTTAACTTGTGATCACCCTAAAAAGGAAAGTTTAGTCAAGACTGAAGGACAATTATTGCCCATTTTAGTCAACATTGAAGACTAGCTAGGTATGTTTGTGAGGCTGAAAACAGAAACGTGCTTCAAAAATTCCAATCATTTGTATTCGTAAACAGATAAGACTAGTGTAGTAGCCAATTAGCCAAAATCCAAACATCATCATCCTCACCAAACAAAAATGGCTGAGGGAGAAGCAACAGCTCTAAAATCTCTTGAGGATTTTGGTCCTCAAAAGAAGCTCAAAAGGAACAAGTTTGCTTGTGCTTGTGCTATCTTGGCTTCTATGACTTCTATCCTACTTGGATATGGTAAGTACAAATACAACCATACCATTAATTCATTTCTATCAATATAACATCAAAAAAGAAGTTATATAAACATTTCTTAGGAATGAAGCTATCAAATACTAGTGTTATAGTATAAGGAAATAGAAATATACAAGCTAGTTAGAAAAATTAATTAGAATAATATGTTAGTAGTAGTTAGTTATTTGATTTCTTACTAGCTCTATATATAAAAAAACATCTCATGCAACAGTTTAACAATTTTTATCAATCAATATGAACTTCTACAGCATTTTTCTGAGATGAATCATGTGATTTATAGCAACGATGATGTTGTTATTGTAACAGATATTGGTGTGATGAGTGGAGCAGCCATCTATATAAAAAGAGACCTTAAAGTAACAGACGTACAAATTGAAGTTCTCCTAGGTATCATAAACCTATACTCTCCCATAGGTTCTTACATTGCAGGCAGACTCTCTGACCGGATTGGTCGGCGTTACACGATTGTCCTTGCTGGTTTAATTTTCTTTGTCGGAGCTGTACTTATGGGACTTTCTCCAAACTATGCATTTCTCATGTTTGGTCGTTTCTTTGCTGGTGTTGGCATAGGGTTTGCCTTCTTGATTGCTCCTGTTTATACCTCTGAAGTCTCCCCAACTTCATCTCGCGGCTTCCTCACTTCCTTGCCCGAGGTGAGTTTTCTAAATTTTACACTAATTATTTAATCTATGCTTTCTTCAATATCGTCGTTGAGATTAGGAATTGTTTTATAAGAGAGGCTAAGAATTGATTGAAGTTTTTTTTAACAAAGAGAATTAATTGAATTGGTTAACTTTCTGATCATTGAAGTTAAAAAAAATTCAACTTCCAGTCATCATCAACCAGCTAACTAAATCCATGTTTATCAATGTTGCCATAATAAATAATTTAATCCATTGAATGACATGTTATTTTCAGGTATTTCTGAATGGAGGGATTTTAGTTGGATACATTTCAAACTATGGATTTTCAAAGCTCCCACTCCGTTATGGTTGGCGAGTGATGCTTGGAATCAGCGCCATCCCTTCTTTATTACTAGCTGTGGCTGTATTAGCCATGCCTGAGTCACCTAGGTGGCTCGTTGCCAAGGGTCGAATAGGGGAAGCCAAAAAAGTTCTTTATAAAATATCTGATTCTAAAGAAGAGGCTCGGCTAAGACTAGCCGGTATTAAAGAGATTGCAGGGATCCCCTTGGACTGTGACGATGACTTTGTTACAGTCACAAAAGTTCAAGGCAAAGGCGTATGGAAAGAACTATTTCTTCATCCTACACCTGCAGTTCGTCACATCTTCATTGCCTCCCTCGGGATTCACTTCTTCGCACAAGCCACTGGCATAGACGCTGTCGTTTTGTACAGTCCCAGAATCTTCGAGAAGGCTGGGATCAAATCAGACACAAATAAGCTTCTTGCGACTGTAGCTGTTGGATTTGTAAAAACAGTGTTCGTCTTAGTGGCCACTTTTTTATTAGACCGTGTTGGGAGGCGTGTGTTGTTGTTAACCAGTGTTGGTGGGTTAATAATCTCACTTCTGACGTTGGCAATTAGTCTCACTATTATTGATAATTCACACGCCACACTGACATGGGCTATTTCGCTTAGTATAGCAGCAGTGTTGTCCTATGCAGCTACTTTCTCAATAGGATCGGGTCCAATTACGTGGGTTTATAGTTCTGAGATATTTCCGTTGAGGCTTCGAGCTCAAGGCGTGTCTATTGGTGCAGTGGTGAATAGGGTCACGAGCGGGGTCATCTCTATGACTTTTCTGTCCCTGTCCAATGCCATCACCATTGGTGGCGCTTTCTTTCTTTTTGCGGGCATTGCAATTGTCGCGTGGATCTTTCACTACACTATGCTCCCTGAAACACAGGGCAAAACATTGGAGGAAATAGAAGGGTCCTTTGGAAATTTCTGGAGGAAACCAAAAGCTAGTGCCACAACTGAAGGAGTGAACGGAAAAATCCAGTTAAGCACCAATGATAAGACTTATACAACTATGGATTAGCTTAGGTCCTTAGGAAGTGATACAACTATGTAATTACTACATTGCAATCCATGTCATGTGTTACTCTGGTCAGTGAAAAATCACAATCTAGACGAGCACATTTTATTTGCAATTGAAGAGACCATTGATGTTGAGACCAAATTTGCTTGATTGAAAGGAACCTAATATGAGCAATTAAAATTGTAAAGATAAAAATCAAATGTTATAATTGTTGATAAAATAACCATTTTAAAAGTTATAAGAGATAGCTTAAATAATACCTTGTATATCATGGCTTGATTTCAAACAATTTTTTCTGCTTTAAGAATCAGAGCGAGGTTCCAATAAACCAACATGAATTTGCCAACTATGTTCATGGACAAAACTCAATTTGTAGGCTCAAACTAAGATTTGATAGAGATGAACTTTGATTCAAGTGCACTAATTATATATCTCTAGAGGTGATATATACAAATTTTGTTCATGTTGCAATACCAATATAAAAACTGGGCACAAGAATAACAAAAGTGGATTAGGCATAAGAAAAGAATATAAAGAACACAGAAAAAAAAACAAATGTCTTCATTTTCATTGAATGATAGTATTTTTTTCGTATCGTCAATTTGAAGAAATACTTTGAAGTTAAACAAACATGAATTTGCCAACTCTATAAGTTCATGGACGAAACTTAATTTGCAGGCTCAAACTAAGCTTTGAGAGAGATAAGCTATATAATTCAAATGTACTAATTTTATATCTCTAGCGAAGATATACACAACTTTTGTTCATGTTGCAATACCGATATAAAAACTTGGCACAAGAATGACAGGTGGACAAAAGTGGCCAAACTCAATGTCAGAAGAATATAGAGAACACAGAAGAAAACAAATGTCTTCATTTTCATTGATTGATAGTATTTTTCCTATTGTCAATTTGAAGAAAGACTTTGAAGTTAACGATAGTATCTATTAAAGCCGATGATGAATGCCACAGACATGTTGGAAGGGTTGATGCAAGGATCCAATTCCAAAGAATAAAGAATATGACAGTTGCTGTGCCAAGACAGCTTCAAGAAATAATTGCTTTAAGGGCATCTTTCACATATGAATATTTGAATGAGAAACCCAGCTTCTTCGCTTGAGTAGGAACAACTCTTTGTCCTTCTAAAACCTACAGAGAGATTAACAGTGCATTTCATGGAATTCATATTAGAAGATCAATATGGATTGATGACATGGTAACCAGAAATGATTCCTTACCACAGTAGCACCTTCTCCAAGAACAGCCTTGAGTGCAAAGTCAGGCACCGGCAACCATGAGGGACGACCCAAAACATTTCCCAGCTGTTCACACAATTCTGATAATCGCACAGGATTTGGTGCAGTTCCATTGATAACTCCTAATATTCATAAACATAATTCAGGGCAGTGCAATAAGCTCGTCTGTTAATCAAGACTAAGTTTGTTTGAATTGACTTATTTGAGTGTATCTATTGACAAAATCACTAGTGAGACCATTTGGGGGAGCTGATGGATAGGGCGTATGACATGCTCATAAGTTGTTCTCAACTTATTTACATTAGCTCTCCAGGATAGCTTTTGAAAACAGATTATAGCTTATATGAAAAGAATTTTACTTTATTTTATCTTTTGCTATAGAAATATCTTATACATAAACACTTATATGATAATTGTGTAATTTAAGAGGTTTATCCAAACATGGCCTACAGTCTTCAAACCATTCCTTTGTGCTCCATATTGGTCATATTTCACCGTGATACATTAGTTTAAGGTGTCGGCTAGATTAGATGACAGGGAAAATGGATAATCTGATTATAAGTATTAGACATTTTATTTGCAATTTTTGAAGAATTTGACAAATCCTGTTTTTGAGAAAGGGGAGTATATAGTTTACCTTTGTAGGATGGATTTGATAGTGCTTCATATATTAAATTGACAATGTCATCTAGATGAATCCAGGAGAACCTGTATGGAAAAGCAAAAAAGAACCGGAACATGACTTCTACCTAGAAATTAAGACGAAAATAAAACGCAAATCGCAACAACACACTTGCATCATGACATTAGGAAATCGAATTCAATACAAAAAAATAATCACATATCTTGTCAGCAACAGCTTAACTGTATAAATAGAGTTGTTTTGCAATTTAGAAAACACGTCAGGGTGTAGTGGAAAATTGTTTGATGGGTGGTGTCTAAGTAGTGGATTAAAAGGAAACTATAAAGAAACCGATTACGAGAGCAAGAAACTGAGTAAATACCATTGATTTCCAGAACCTAGAGGTCCGCCGGCAAACATCATGAAGAGAGGTATCATTTTAGCTGTAGCAGCTCAAAGAAGTCATTATCAGTTAAACTTAGACAACATGAAAAATCTCATAAATTATAGCTCATTTATATGTTTTTGAAATAATAACACCCTATAATGCCTAAATAGATAAGTGGTTAGTACTGGATACCTAGTGCTCCACCATCTTTACCAAGAACAACACCGATGCGAATTAGAGCCACTCTAACATCTCCATTAGCCTTTAGAGCCGTTGATTCCCATTCTCTGCAAACCTGAAAAATGGGCAGATTCAGTTGACGCAACCTAGAAGCTACAATTGTACATACCGAAATGTTAGCCTGATTGGAATGTACTTACTCTGACAAATATGCCTAATCAGAACCGTGGACTCTGGAGGTTATATATTTTGATTGAAAATCTCAGTTAGTGATTATGTAATGACAAATTATTTAGTCAATGTGATCATATCTTTCCCAAAATATAGACGATTATCAGTTTTTTAGCTTGGCAAGACAAACGCGTCAATTAATTAATTACCACATTGTCTATGAGTCCATCTGTTTAGTGGTTTAACACCATCATTTTGCAAAAACATTTAACAAGACAGATAAAAACCATCCTTATGAAAATTCTGAGTAATAAACTTAAAATATTTTTCAGCAAAGCAAGCTTGGTTTTTCTAATTTTGTATGAGAATTAAGATCTCATAATGTTTGCAATAATAATAACAAAAATCTTCTTAAAAAAAATTAACAAACAATTTTCCTTTACCTCAGCCAGGTAATCCTTTCCTGATGGACTTTGTTCATCAAAGACTTGTGTCTCACTGGTGCCTGGACATAAGTAAGTAGAAAGAAAATGAAAAACTTTGTCTGTGAAATCATTCATAGTCAAGTAAATATAAAGCATGCTCCAAAAGCAATACATTTTCTAACCAAAGCATTTAATTAACACCTGTGTGATCATTTTAATTAACAATAAAAAAAAAGAATCAACCAGTAGAGAACCAGTTTGGGCATACAAACATACCATAATAACCAACAGCTGTTGCACTAACCAAAACTTTGGGTCGAATTTCATCTGGTGCCCTTTTTATCAAATCTACAACCTTCGCAATGAAATGAATAAATCAGCGGCAGAATAGGCAATGTTTCATGTAAGTTACTGTATCTTACGTCGATGAACATATGTATTTATCACAGTAAATTTTTAAATTATATTCCCTCAGTTGGAATGTATACTTACTTTTGAGGTCACCCTAACCCTGCTTTGCTTGATTTCTTTCTTTATCTGAAGCATTAGCAAACACCATCAAGAGATAAGGAAAAAGATAACCACCAACTAGGTGTAAGTATATATCATTTAAATAGTGAGAGTAATGGAAACATGGAAATAACCTCAGAAGACCATCTGGTGCTTATCGGCAATCCGGCCAAATTCACAACTCCTGTTGAACCCTGAATACAATCTTTCCATTCTGGTTCCCCTGCAATCTTGACTCCTGGAAAGTCTTTCACTGGAAATACCAAGTAAGAATTAACCGATTAATTTAGAGTGAAGTATATATTTATATTTAACTATGAGTATGCTTTGAGGAATACAAGTTATATATGAATGAAAACCAACAACATATATGGTGCTTATAAGATAAAGGTAAGTTAGATTTAGGTATCATTTTGATCTTTTGAAAAAATTGGTAAACAACTTTATGAGCACATGCTTTTGCAAAATGTGAGGATTGTTGCAAATTACTACATTAATATATTACCTTCTTACCCGGAAAAATTAGTTCTGCTTTAGATTTAGAGCGTGTCAGGACATGAACTCTGTGATTTTCTGCAAAGATTGTAGTGAAGAACATAAGTTAGCTTAATTGTTTAGCTGCAAGAATATGAGAATTCAAATGATATAAATAGGATTCTTCATTCTAAAGATAAATCTAGCAGATAGTGATATAATTAAGGAAGCTTTTCCACATGATGCAAATATTTACCGGTCTTTTAACTCAAGAGCCTCGAAATCTATAACGTTATATATTTTGAAACATAAGAGGAACTATAACCAGGAGAGTACAATACGACCCCAATGCACCTTCTATGATAAACAGAAAGATGATATATATGAGAGCATTCGGGAAATGTTAGGTATAGATGTACTAAAAAAACGGGCATATATTATGAAGCAAATGTATAAAGGCCTAGTAAGTACTGCCAGAGACGGAGGGCTAACCTGCTTGCAGCTTTTGCACCAATCTTTTACCTATAAAACCTGTTGCTCCAGTTACAGATATGATCATTTGATCTCCCTGCAAAAACACACTTGGTGATGATTTTGAACGAACTAAAACAACTAATAATAAAAACCAGAGATAAACTTAGAACATTTAAATAAAAGTCTTAATGTGAAATGAAAATTACTAATTGATGTTTGATAGAAATCATGTCCAGGTTCAACGTGTCTCGTAGCATCATGATACCAGCCATGCTGAGGCAAAATTTAATATTTTGGATCTAGTGCTCAACAAAGTACAAGAGTTAATATTTGTATATAGCTCATTCCTCTTTATAGTTGGCTAATAATCTATTGTAAGGTAGAAAGCTGCAAATCATAGATATTGTAGCTAATTAATCCAGCTACGGATGGCACTCCATAAAACTGCAGCCAATAAAATATTTAACTGGAACATTGTTGAGTATGTCTCATATTCGGTGATAAATGGCAGACGCTCGAGCGTAGAGGAGCGAGTAGAGCTGAAAGCGCAACGGACCATACTATTTAAACATGATTTTGTACTATGTAACCCCTAAACATTGCATAATATAAAACTATAATTAGCCAAAATTTAAAGAGGAATGAGCCGTATGCAAATATCAACTCTTGTACCTTGTTCAATTTTAGATCCAAAATATTAAATTTCACGTCAGTATGTCTGGTACGTGTGCACAATTGACAGGACTCCGTGATCAATCATTGTATTTTTGTGTGATTATCTTCTTACTTTAGTGCCGGATTTCCTAAGCTAACAAACATTGAGAGCTAATGAGCTATCAATCCTAAGAAATTATAGAACATACCTTGGAGCTTTGATCAGTGCCACACCAAACTCTGAGCCTCCTAGCCTCTCTGGTCTAGTAAAATGAAAGTGAATTCAGAAACCGATTGTAGGCATAGTAAGATATGAACAACTATGAACACTGACACTTGACACTGACACGTAAACATCGATAATAATTGATGAAAACAGAAGTAATCAGAGTGTCCTTGTCCTAAGTGGGCAATGTAGTGCAACGTAACACCGAGAAAATGAAGAAATGAAAAAGAGTAAGTTGTTGAAGAATTGAAACTTACAAAGAGGAGGGGCTGAGGAAGGTGAAGAGAAGGAGAGACGGTGTGAGACCAAGTGAGAGCTGTAGCTCTACTGATTTCCATAAGATTAATCTTTTGCTATGCACAGTTTTGTAGTTAGTAGCAAAGATCCTTCCTTCTTGTTAATTCTCAGCAACAGCATCTACTACTTTGCTATGCACATCATTAAGATTATTCTTGTATGGTTCCTTCGTGGTTAATTTGGAGCCACAACAACCACCATTTCCATATCCACCACTTATTTAAAAAGGGTTTGTTTTGAAAATCAGTTAAATTATAAGGACTGTCGTTTATTACAGTTTTACTTTTGCACCAAACAAGATTAACTATCAAATATTAGTACTACTACTCTTTAACCAAAAAAAAATCAATACACGGAACAAATGTTACTAAAGAATTACTAAAAGTAACTTTTTAATGTATTTGACATGATAAAGATAACAACTTCTTTTTACACTTTATTATTTTTCACGTCATTTTTCTCTAAATGAGTCGTTAATGAGTGTTGTTGAAATGTAGAATTCATGACAATTATTTGTCACAATCAATTAGTTAATTTTTTATATCTTTTAAATAAAAATAAAAATAATTATTGTATTATAATTTATTAAAAAAAACCATACATGGAATAAACCCATGAGCCAACAACAACCACAGATTCTACAAATTTTAATTTTAATGTTGCTTCATTTTTTTTTTTAAGTAGTTTAGTGGCTAAAAATTCTTCTTATTATACATTGTCTCTATTGACTAAGTTAAACTCATGAGAGACTAATGTTGATTCTTCTAAGCCACTTCTACAAGTATATTCTCAACTCTGCGGAGGAGTTCTTGAAGAAAAAAAAAAAACTTTGCGGGGGTGAGTAAAAACACGCAATGGGGTGTTATTTTTTTGAAAGAATGGGGTGAGTATTATTGTCTAGCTGGTTAATACCTCACAAATTAATTAATTATACATTCAATCCACATGAGTTATTTGTCAAACCTATGTAATAATCATTATTTTTTAAAATGGCAAATGTTAGTGCGTTAACATTAGTTTTTTCTCCTTGTCACAACTTGGACTTGAACCTACAACTTTTTAACTCTTAGTTTAAAATAGTTGAGTTAGTCGGCCCTCACTTAATAATTTTTTATTTATATGAATTGAACCATATTCTTCTAATTTTTTTATTTAAACTAGTTGAGTTACTCCTCCTTCAGCTTTATGCATTTTGTATTGAGATTATGGTTGTACTTTCGCGATAAACTTGCAGAACAATTTTAGAATAAAACTGAGAATGCAAATTCAAGGCATCATTTTCCAATTGAGATCAAACTCCACTTTACAATGAAACCGTAAGAAAAACACCGCTAGATGAATGATCCGAATTTATTTGAAATAAAAAAAAAATTTAGATTTCACATCTATGTAACATTTTATAGTGAAATTTCACAAGGTTCATAGTTTTCTCGATAATTAACAACTGTTTTTTTTTCCTTCATGTAAATAAAAAAAAAAACCCAGGATTGAAATTGTTTTTCTCCCTTTGCTTTTGTTACGTCGATGTTGATATTAGAAAAACTACTTTCATGCTTGTGTGGTGTGCGGCTTCTGTTCCAGCCACCATAGAGTCATATTTCAACAAACTAAATAAGTTTCAAGAAATTTTGCCATTGAAGCACTCTGAAAGATTGAAATTCTTAAGTTAAGAAAGAAATGGATGACAAGAAATTAAAAAAGTCGAGTTGCAAAAAAAAAAATTATTTTGACTCAGTTGCAAAGTTATTGGAACTTTAAGGGTTGTGGGTGCTTGATGTGAGCGTACAATGTGTTTTTACCGTAGACTCTTCTTCCATACAAAATTGCTCACTCTCGTACAAACTGACTAGAATATCTCCAACGTGAGTTAACTCACGCTCATGCCGGATATCAGCGTAAGTTAAAGCACGCCGAACCCCAACGTGAGTTAACTCACGTTGGTTGCATGTCTCCCAAGAAAACCAAGTGCAAAGCTGTTTAGGTTGAGAATGTGTAACTAAAGTTGTTTAGATTTATTTGTGGTATTGCTTTATATGAGTTAAAGTATCACCTCATGTATTCTTTCATCAAATTTTTGTTTGCTTAAAATTTTTTATATAGATCTGATTTTTCCAACTATACAT
>Ga0315914_1004020_pt1 | contig 22111 bp, 7 predicted proteins | sample MpolenodulesMG_FD_203920 | JGI IMG/M metagenome (GOLD analysis project Ga0315914, IMG submission 203920) | Medicago polymorpha root nodule microbial communities from Los Angeles, California, United States - elongated nodules | ecosystem: Host-associated > Plants > Roots > Nodule | place: USA...
GAACTCACTCAGACTCTGAACTACTTCAGACTCTGAACCTGAGGACAGTTATCTAGAACGTAAAAGAAGAAGTTTCCAAAAACACAATTCAACCCCCCCTTCTTGTGGTTTTTCTCACCTTCATAATATTGTTCTGATACATTAGTTATTTAATAAATCTAAAAAGAGAGTAGTTGTTTATAAATGTGACCAAAAGAGTACTTCTTCTGTCTCAAAATAATAATAGTTTAAGATTTAATGTCATACTAACAAGTACTTTCTTTTTTTGGTAGTGTATATTAAGAGCATCCACAATTGAGACCCTCACATTTGAGGTCTTAAACGGGTCCCACATGAACACATCACTTTTTTATTATATTTTAATAATAGTACATAATAGGGACTCAACCATTTCAATGGAGATCCTATATCAAAAGGTCTAAATGGGTTCCACCAATAACTAATAATTAATGAAAAACAAACAAATCAATTCAAATAATGATTATTTTATTGAAAAGTAGTGTAGAGTCCACTTAAGATTGGGGGTCTTAAATTAGACTCTGAGTCTTAAGAGACTCCCAAATTTTTTCTCCACATTGGGGGTACCTATTAGGTACCAGGTCTTAAATGGTAAAGACCCTACCAATGTGGATGCTCTAACAAGTATTTTAAGACATTGTTTAAGGAATACTAAAAATGAATTTTTACCTTGAAAATATAAGTCAAACACATGTCAAAGTCATAATTCCATCATTTCCTAGGTAAAAGTTGCTTCTTTTGGATCACTAAACATTGTCCTTACGGCTTTTTAGCATTTCCCTAAGATTTATGCACAAATTTTATGGAGATGATTAATTGTGTTGATTCTAATGTTAAAATTATAATCATTTACTAAAATATTTAATTATAGTTAGTTGAGTAGTTAAGTTGAATGAAATTCAATAAATAAAGGTATAATAGTGAAAACTAATAAATATTGTATGGGTAGTGTTAACTTGTGCCCTTAGGGCACATGTTAAGAAACTCAAAAAAGGAAATGTTCTTTAAAATTTTGTGCATTTAATTGATTAAAAAGTTAAAGATTAAATATAATGCACACATTCCAATAAATTATTTCTATATTTAAATCATTAACTTGTGCCTTGAGGGCACAAGTTAACATTTTCCATATTGTATTGGTATTTTAAAGTGATAACTATTTTCAGACATAGAAAAAATATGGGTCTTGTTAACAAGTACTTTTATTAAGGATTCAAAAAATAGAAACAATTGATAACTTTTATGTAGAAACAATTGATAACTTTTGTGTAGAAAAAGTTACTTTTTAATGTTTCAATGTGTTGAATACATAAATTCCAAGACAAAGTTTCCATTTTAAGCTTCCTATCAAGTGTCCTTATGACACTTGTTAATATTTCCCAAAAAATATTAAAGAGACAATTATCTTAAGACTTATGGCATTGAGTAAATAAATAGATGAAAATTTGAATAATAATAATAATACATTGACACAATGACATTCATAAAACTATTTTTTATACTAGGATTAGATATTTACATTATGCATGGATGGATAAGTGACTATTTGAGTTGAATTAATTTGTATTTTGAAGTTTTGAGTTAATGTTCTTTTATCTTTTAAAAAAAAAGTTGATGTTTTTTATGTAGGAAAAAAAACACATTAGTATACTCTTCCTATAAAGAAAAAGTATAATCTCGTTGTATTTATAAATAGTATAAAAAATTAAATCAACTTCATTCGGATTATTTAATTTTTAGACTTTGTTTGGATGGTCAAAGAAAGTAAAAGGAAAGAAAGTATGAGGAAAGATTGTTGAAGAAATGAAAGTGAATAGAAAGAGGGTAGAATGTGAGAGGATTGTTTGGTATAAGTGAAAGTGAGAAGAAAATGAAAGGAAAGAAAGACACATATTTTATTAAATGACACAAGTACCCCTCATCTAAAATATAACCTTTTATTACAATTATATAAATATATATATAATATAAATGGAAGAAAAAAAATTCTGTCCTTGTAAATAAAGAAAGTGGTGGCATAAACTTGCATAAAAAATGGAATGGTAGTGGCATATCTAAGCTTTATGTAATCAACCAATTTCATGGAGAAAACTTGAGTACATACGTGATGCAATTTTCTAAAACAAGGGTTGTTTGGTCTTTTTGCTAAATTCAATACTCTCTCCCAACTTTCTTCTCAATTTGGTGCGGAAAGGTTTTCAGAGATGGGGTTCACAAAAAGTATACTTTTTTTCCTCTCTAACATGCAAACCAAACCATGGAAGCACAATTTTCCATAAACTTTATGTCCTCCCTACTATCAATCCTTCCACAATCAGTTGAAACAAACAACCCCTTAAGGATGCATTAGTATTTTCTTAAATAACCTTTGTTGGCTATTAATGTATTATTATAAGAAAAAAAAAAGATTCACTAGTAAGAAAACCTAGAAGATAATAATTTGATAATCATTCAATTTAGTCTAAGTGGTTAATGATAAGTTTCATGATAAGTTGTTTGGAGGAATCTGCGTTCAATTTTTCGAATGGAACAATTCATGTTCAAACAATATTTACCTTAGTGTTGAACGCCGGGTTACCAACGTCATTTTCTCTTAAGAGCCTGATGATTAGCAAAAAAGTATAAAAAAACTATACTTCAGTTTTTTGTTAACCCTTTGATTTCCACTGGACAATTTGTTCATAGGCCAAGCTTATTAATCACTTGAGTTCAATCACTTGATTTGATTTGTTCATTGATTATTGAATATGGAGAAAAGGGAAGAAAGGAAAAATCGAATACAATTTGCATTTAATTTCACAAGAACGAAAGAAAATCTAGTAAAAAAAATCACTAGAATAGATATAAGTTTTTTTGGAAAAGATTACTTGTTGAAACCGCGTGATCAAATGGGATAAAAGTTGATTTTTTTAATTATAATTTGGGATAAATTAAATGAGTTTTTTTCTTATAATTTATGATGGATGGAGTATATTTTTAAAAATAATGTTGGAGGAAAAATAATTTCTAAATTAAAGTGATACTAATGACTATTTTAAATTGAATACATATTGAGTTATTGACTATTTTGAACTATTGTACCCCATATATCCCCAAAAAAAATGTAAAAATAAAAGAGATGGAATTTACTGAAATACATTCATCATATATTGTATTTACCTTTATCATAAATATAAAGTGGAAGATGTTAAATTAAAAGTGATACAAATAGTATTAAATAGAATGTATAATTAAGAAAAAAATAATAAATGTTTTATTAAAACTGAAACAGATCGGTCAACTTGAAACAATATGAAACTTGGGGAGTAATATTTATAAAAGCATTTATAAGATCAATAATGTTGAGAAGTCTATCGAGAAATCAAACTTTCAAGCACCAATATGAAACTTGTAACACAAAGACAAATTTGAAGACACATAATACTTCAAGCTCACACCAATATGAAATTGGTAATGCATTGAATATATATGTTACCTCAAGCTTACACTAATTGGTAGCATTAACCTTCTATTTACATATATGATGAACCTAATACAAATTTTGTACTTGAAGCTTTTACCATCTAATATGAAGTGTGGATGACACTAAATGAATGATAAGTGATAAATTTCAGTTATTTTACCTATTTATTTACAACACTTATAAACTTGTTTTTCAAGTAATATCAAGAAAACTCCCCAAATCATGTAAACATTAAGTCCTTATATATAGGGTTAGGTTTGTATTCACACACACGTTGTCTGGTCATATGTCATTGAAACAATAGTTATTTTGCTTAGCATCAAAATTCAAATGACACAATGGAAATGCACGATGAGGGACAGATGAAGGTATAACTGAAATAGGAGGAGTATATAACCGCTTAAGGAAGGACATTAAACAATTAGTTAACGAAGCTTAATCCCAACAATACAATATATATCCTTGTTTCATCACTTACACTAAATAGACCGAAAATATGTTTAAATCAACCTACTTTCCGTACACCAAACAATTTTAATTATTGAACAACTTTAGCATAACACGGTCCATGTGGATACAAAACTTTGAATCCTTATTTTTATGTTGCTAAAAGCAACTCATCAATGAACTAATCTCATAATCACGTGTTGAATACTTCGTTTGATCTTATTAATGCATCTCAGGTAAATATGATATCCTTTATTACCATAAGGAATATATTTAATATTATATGTAGTATGAGGTTTATGAGTGTCAAAGTCAATTGTCTGGAATGATCAATTTTAACTCACTCAAAATATGTACATAATAGTCTAACGAGATAAGCGTAACAATTCTGAATTCAAGTTTCAAGTGTCACTCAATAAAACAATTCTAAGATCATCAATAAGAGTATAAATTTGATTAATATTTTCTACTTTTTTTGACTTCATAGTTATTAAAAAACTGCATAAGTACTTTAATAATTAATGAAGTGATATATACAATATAATATCTATATATATTTTTAATCATAATGTTATTACATATTATATACATATTGATGCTTTAGGAAACACGACATTATACGAGTAAGTTATGTGATGCACAAGAAAACAAATATCACCGAGAAGTTTTTCAATAAATCAACAAGTAATTATAATGTTAATTAGTTGAAACTTGGAACGTGGAGACCAAATTAATTGATACAAATCCGAAATAGCAGAAGTAGTTTATATTTTGACGTCATTAATTCATAAGTTACATAATATTTTTTATATATATAAAATAATGTGGTAATGTTTAAACCGTAAACCCACAAGACGTCTTCTATTAGAAGCAATCCTTTCTAAAAGTTAATGATCAAAACCTAAAAGTTTATCACTTCTTCCATTAAAGATTTGATATATGGTTATATGTGTGAAGTATAGAAATTTTAGTTTAACGAGTTCTTATAATACTTTCAATTATCATTTCCTTAAGTAATTATGTAAATTTTGTAAAATAGTTTTTGTCGGTTATTAATGGCATTATTATTTAAAGTGCATTGACTTTCTTTTTGGAAGAAACGACATTGTACCATAAATTTGCATCGTCAAGAAATTTTACGAGAAATCGGTAGGTTCACAAAAGATCAACAAAAGATCAATAGAAAACTGGTGAGGTGATAACTAATTTAAAGACGTAACGAAAGAAACACGTAAAGGGTTTAAAAGCATGATATCGTTGTATCGATAAGACATATTAAAATGAAATATTTCATGATTTTCTAAGCCTTTGCAAAGATTAAAGCAAAATAGGAGGATTCCAGGGTAAGAGATTCATGTTACCATCTCTCTCATCTTGAAAATTCCTTATTTGTTTATATTTTATATTTAAAATCTCTATAAAAAGTTAATAAATTGATTTCATACCTTTATTCACTTTGTTGAGGCAAAATCTCAATTTGATTATTCAAAAAAACAAAATCCTAATTATATTAAGATTCTATTATATTAATTATTAACATGTACTCCTAAGGGGGAGTTCTAAAAAATTGCACAACTATTAAAACTGTGTTCTCTAATCATAATAAAGAATTAAAAATCTATTTCAAGAAGTTGAGTCATTATTTTGATGAATAACATGTATTATAGGGTTAAGTTAGTGTAAATGCATATAAGTTAGATTGTGATGTTACATCGAACTCTATTTAGAATATTGTTTTGTTAAAAACACACATAGAGCAAGTGTGCTTTATTTCATAACTAGCATAAAAGATTTATGGTATCCACATGGATTAATAAATAAGTACTAAAGTAATTAATAGTATTTGTTATTTAGACTAAAAAGCATTTGAATGTTTACAATAACTAAATAACAAGTAATCATGAACAATAGTAAAAACACAAAGAAGTAAATCTATAGAGATGTCTACGGTTGTGGTTTTACATGCAAGTTTTGATTTTCATATATCTAATTGAATTCTTTTATTTTTATTAAATCACCCATCGCTTTTCTAAAATTATAAATATGTTATGTTATTCTTGATTAATATTCTTTTTTTCATGAATTAGCACTTTATTTGGTCATGCAAAGAGTTGAGATTCAAGAAAAGTATAAAACACAGAAAGATAAATGATTGGATGACTAAAATTAAGGTTGGTCATACAATAACAATCATAGTCTTGATTATTCTACTGTTCCTTCAATAATTGTATTACATATCGTTGGTCAATAAAGGGATTATTAACATACAAATGTTGATCAATCCTAATCATGTAATGAACTCAATCCGACAAAATTAATTAAAATAAAAACTCAAATTCAAATTAGAAACTAGAACATAAAAGGTCGTTTAATTACAAGATTCACCTTACACCTTAGAAAATGATTTACCTATCCATAGTCATGAAGAACACTGAAATAAAATAGGATTCAGGAAATTAGGAGAAAACAATTACTCCAAAAGGTAAAAAAAAAAGTTCTTTCTCCAAGACTTCAATCCTCCTTTTCTACTTCAAAGCAATCTTTAGGTCCATAAGCGGACCTACGTTAAAGCACGCTATGGCTATAACTACACTTGTTCAGCCCACAATTTTAACAACAACAACAACAACAACAACAATAATAATAATAATAATAATAATAATAATAATAATGACACTACTAGAAATTTTTTCTTTAGTGATCGGAATTTCGGTCATTGAAGCATGAAAATCGAGCACTAATTTATTAAATGACCAAAATAGAGAGCGATGATCGGTCACTATTTCAGTCATCTTTAAATATACTTTACATTCAGTCGCTATTTCGGTCACAAATGTTAGACTTTTTTACAACAGTTTTTTTCATCGGTATTCATAAAATAAGCCAACTAACTTAGAATAAAATATTAAACACACTTTATTTATACTTAACTATTTTTTTTTGTGTTAACCCTCAGGTTCACAGGAGAAAGGGACACTGATAATCCGTGGTTGGGTCGGGAGGTAAGTAAATTTTTTATTACTTTTATATTAAAATTTCGACGCTTAAAAAATTCATATTTAATTCATTACATGTTAAAAAAATATATTTTTTGTTTACAAAAGAGTTTCTTATAATGTTCATAAAATTTTTATAAAGAATCATTCAAAAATTTAAAAGTTTGAGTATAATTGGATAAATTTTAATTTCTTATGGACTAAAACTGCATACTGAAATTTTTTATAGTGACCAAAACACGTCACTTCAGAAGATATTAACTATTGATTTTTCTTTTTCGAAATAGGGTTGAGTCTTGGTATTGAGTTTCGATGTGGTCAACTCAAAGCATCGGTGATACTAAATTTCATGGTTATCACCACCATGGTGCTTGTTTCTAGTTGTTTCGATGTCAGAGATGACCTTGATTTAAAAAGAATTGCTTGCTATTAATATTAAGAAGATTTGCTTTAAATTAACTCTTCAAATTTATACTTAATTAAGAATGAAAAAATGGCAAGTGCTTTTTTATTTAGAATATGATATATATCAAATAATATGGTTTTGAAATGCATTCTCATCATAATAACAATGTTAGAATCTGCATGATTCTATTCACCGATTGACAAAGATTTCAATTGACTAGCTTCCTTTACCTCTTGTTTTTTTTTTAACAATTAGATTCTTTTATTGTGTGGAGGGTGTATTGGGAAAAAAGGGTGGCGGTGGACCCAAATGATATGTGTCTTTCATTGTTTGAAGCAAACACACCTTTCAAATTGATATTGTTATCATTAGTAGTTGTTCCATATTCATCCATATGTTTATGACATTTAATTTGAAGTGTCATTTAATTTGGGAAAGTAGTAGTAGTAGAAGATGATGCTTGATGGACTTTGTGTCAAGCTACGGTGGAGTGTGTGAAATTCTCTGAGGAATATGCATCACCTTTCGAATTAGACAAGTGTAGATAGATATGATCAAGGGCAAGTTTAGGTGGAAAGCAAGTCTTCCATAGTCACAAGACTATGGGCACAAGTTTAGACACACTTACATAAAAGTAAAATATAAAATTAATTTTATTATTACTTTTGAAATAATTAAAAGATAAGATGTGGAATTTATATTTTGTGAGTGTGCCAAAAAATTTGTATTTGGTCATGTGATCATGTAAGAATAATCCCTAGGTGGATTAATTCTAGTGTGAGAACATTTACAATAAGATGTGGAATTTATATTTTGTGAGTGTTGATAATTTATGCAAAACATTTACAATTTGGAAAGACCTCACCAACAACTAGCTTGTTTTACAATTTTATCTCTTGAAAACATTTTGGTTTGGTTGTTAGAATTTAGAAAGATACTCTCGCAAAGACCCCACCAAACTATCACTTACAGGTTATAAAGAGAGAGTAGTAATTAAAGTCGTTGATCCATGTCTGGTGTTAATTTAACAAGAACAAATGTATTAACTTAAAGAGAAATGCTAGCAAAAGTTAGAATTTCTTTTGGTTTGTCACCATATATGAGTACAAATGGGTGGTTCTCTTCAACTTACCATATCCTTGACAAATTTTTTCAAAGTTGAAGGAAGAGGAAAAAAATGTTTAGTTTAGTGTATTTGTACTTTATAGAATGTAATTTTTGATTTTTCAGTGCACCAGAACTATAATGGTTAACAGAAGAGAGATGAAAAAAAAAAGGCACACACCCGCATCCGCACGCGCGCGCGCACACACACACTAGGGATATTGTGAGAAATGAGAGGAACAAATAACGACCATTTGATCAAAGTGAGAAACGAGGTATAAGTCTAAAGATTTACATCAAACATGTGTTGTTTAATTTTGATCAAACGGTCAACAACAAATATGTAGTGATTGAAAAAAATGCTCATGTTTTCTTTCTTGTCACCATTTATTTTTAATGGAGTTTTCTTTCTTGCGATAGGGTTTACTATATCATTGGCAAAACTGCAAATTAAAAACAATTAAAATTTTTAATTGACGGTCATTGCTTTTTTCCATTATTTAAAATTTTAGTATTCCATAACCTTGAAAACTCATATACAATTTTGTGTGCATATAGCCACCACCAAAATTACGCAGGCTTTTCAACTTTGATGCCAAAACTCATTACAGGACATTAAATCTACTACCTTTTATATTTTTGACTTAAATATAAAAACCTAATCGAAATAGGGTTGAGTCCTGGTATTTAGTTTCGATGGTGGTCAATTCAAAGCATCGGTGGTACTGAACTTCATGGATATCACCACCATGGTGCTTGTTTCTAGTTGTTTCGACGTCAGAGATGACCTTGATTTAAAATGTTTTTATAGTGACCTTGACTTTGCTTTTCTGAAACTTAACTAATTGAATCTATTCTCCTTCTTGTTTATGTTTTATGTTGCCATGGGCGACTAATCATTATGTGATTAGGGTTTTAAGATGAACCTCTATTTATTTCTTGGGTTAGGGTTGTAAAATCAATCTCTATTTATTTCTTGGGTAATATTAAAGCAATTTCTTAATTCATTTATGATTTAAGTTTCATATAATTTTCAATTGTTCCAAACATAATGCTTTTAGACCCTAGGCTCATATAAGGGTTAAATGAATCTATTTGACTTTACGTAGAAATAAATCCTAGATGTCTATGTATGATCCCTAGGTTATGGTATAAGGATGACATATCTTGCTTTAGTCTGAACAAGAACATATTGAAAATTGCTTAATAATCTTAATCAAATTAATTTCTTTTTTTGTAAGATTGTTAGATTATGATTACTCCTTCGAGAACTTGCTTCGTATCACCTAATCTAGGCATAATTGCCATAAACAATTATATAGATATATCACAGTTTCATAATAAAAATCATTATTTATCAAGAACTTAATCATAATCAATATTGAACTTTAAATTATTTCAGTAAAGAAGATACAGAGGATTTGAAGAATCATATTGATGTCGAACATCATAATTAAAACATGGCTTAATTGCAGTTTTAGCCCCCTAACTTTTTCAAAGTTGCGATTTTGGCCCCCTAAGAAAAAAAACTACAAAACAACCCCTTAAGTTTTGCACCTGTGGCAGTTTTGGCCCCCAAGGCTGATATTGACTCGGTCTACGCTGACGTGGCACCCTAAGTGAGGTGCCACGTGTTATTTTTTTAATTTTTTTTTGGCCCTGTAGTTTTTTCTTAGGGGGCCAAAATCGCAACTTTGGGAAAGTTAGGGGGCTAAAACTGCAATTAAGCCTTAAAACATTTACTTTCCTACAATCAAAATACTACTTTTATTGTGCAATCAATTCAAACTTGCAACCCTTAAACCCTTTTACTGCTTTTATAATTTAATAAGTTTAGTAAATTGCCTAGTTGACGACAATCCTTGTGGAGACTAGTTACAGTGTGGTGAATTTGCCAAATTTGTCATTATGTATTGAAGAGAGATTAAGGTTTAACTAAACCTCAACCCAATCCACCACAAACGCCACACACACAAAATTGCTTTGTGTTTTCAAGACATTCAATGTATTATGGGGCAATACTTTTTTTGACCAAATAATAATGCAATGAATTAAATCATCCCATTAAACAAAGAAACCGACAAATCTTAGTCAATGTATTTTTCTTTGATAATCAATGAAATTTGACTTGCACACTATGAGTTTCTGTGATATTCACTATTAAATTCAATCGCTTTATTTATTCAAAATCATAAAAGCGCCTTTAAAATCTTTGACCTGATAATTTAGTCATAGAATATATATGCGGTGAATTGTTACTTAGCATATTACACACCCACTTTAATGCTTAGAGGATATGTATATAGACTGAAATACTAAAAAGAATACTAACTATGTCCCTAAATATAGGACCCTGTTGAGAAAAATTCATTGTCCCTTTTCATAAGATATTCTTTGAATTTTCAACTACATTTATTATTTATTTACGAACAAATCCCTATTTATTTTACATCTTCATCTTCATTAAACAATATATACGATGTTAAAAACATAAACTAACTATTTTTTCATCAAGTATAAATTATAAAAACAATATTGATACTAACAAATTTAATACTACTAACAACATTAATTCCCGTGATATGGTCAAAAGGATCCTATGTTTAAAGACGGAGGTAGGATATAATATTATATAAGGTTAAAAAAATTAAAGCTGAATATATAAAAAAATTCAAAGATATACTCCTAATTCCTAACATCAATATTTAGGCTTCTCTTATTCTCCTTTTCAAATTTTAAATAACTTATTATTTTTTTGACTCATTGAAAAATTACACTATGTCTATTCCTTTATATTTGTCACTTTTTTGTACAAAATTAATTATTATTTTATCATTAAATCTTAATACAAAATTAATTATTATTTTATCAAGAATTCTCTTGAATATTTATTGTAAAAAAACAAATATATGTGGTATAAGATAATAAACAATTAAAATTTTTATAGGAAGAAAGAAAAGTAAATTTATGAAAAGTAATATCATTATTAATTTCCCTGGTATATAAGTAACCTTATAAAATTTCTTAAAAAAAAAGTAAACTTATAATAACAATTAAAAAGGAGCAAATCAAATGTATATATATATATATTTACTAAAGGAACAAATATAGTATTATTTAATTTAGATATTAATTTCTTATTCATTAATTTTTAAAAAAGTCATTATTAATATAGTATTATTTTTCATTTAAAATATAAAATTGAAATGTTGAATTTATTATTTAAGCAATATTTTTAAGTGTATATATGAATGTATGTTTCACACAACCCACACACTGTCAGAAAAACCTCTTTCTTTGATCATGTGTCGAAATCTATTCTTCAATAATTGACCTTTAATAAAATGTGATTTGAACATTCACTTCATCAAGATTTTAAAATATATTTTATGAAGAGTGGTTCAGAAAGATTAGTTTGAAAATAATAGTCATGACTCCATACTCTCATGATAACCATGGCCTTCCTTTCTCCACCAATGACTTTTTCTCAATTGGACTCGCCGAGTTACAAGTTACAACAACATCAACATCCATAACATAATCAACAACAACAACAACAAAAGTGGCAAATAAATGTTGTCCCAATTCCCAATCCTCATATTCATGCTTTAAGCATTTTAAGTTCTCCAACCTTTGTTGGTCTATTTGAGAAACAAGGGTAGGAAACAGACCAACTCATCAATATACAGGTAAAAATTCATATGTTTCTGGAGTTAGGATCAAGGTCCATTTCAAAAGAGAGATAGACTCATAAAATAAAATAATATTATTTTAAAATAATATATTTTTATTTGACGAGTATTACTCACTCCAAGGTGGATCCTTTAAGAGGATCCCAATTTATTTATAACTTTTTAACTATATTTATTTATTTGAAAATGTTGTTGACTTTGTTCTTTTTAATGTATTTTTGTCGTCACAGAATGGTCAAATAAAACTCATGTTACAACATCAAATTAGGGAGTTACAAGTGGCTACGCTAAAAAACATGGAAATTTATTCACGACAAATTATGACAAAAGCAAACGAAGAAATTGCAAAAGCTGTAAAGAAAAATCAAGAGATGGAAAATCTCTTAAGAAGCCTAGAGACAGAGAAAAGATTTTTGAAGGAAATAACTGAGGAAAGGGGAGCCACAACAATAGCTCTGCATAACAAGTTGAAAGAAGAGAAGAAGAGGGCGAGGATGGTTGTGCTAAATGATGCAGAGTCATGTTGCGGTGAAAGTGAAGAAGCAAGAGCTGAAAAGTGCATGAGACGCAGCAACAATTTGATGTTTTGTTCAAAGTGTAAGACAAAATTTGTTGGTATCTTATTTTTTCCATGTAGGCATCTGTCTTCATGCAAACAATGTGAAACTTTACTCCAAACTTGTCCACTATGTGGAATGACAAAGAAGGATGTTATTGAACTCCAGAGTTCAATTTCATATTGATTTGGGAAAAATCAATATTGTAGCTTATCTATCTTAAGAAAAAGTATGAGGAAAGTAATGGTGATCTATATGATATTTCTAAAATTACTTTACCTTCATATTTTATTTTATTTTATTTAATGTTGTTACTTTGGTTTTTGTCAAATTATATCAATAAAATAATATGTTATTTTGTTTTAATCTCTATTTATTTAGGTGCCATTTATATTAAAAAAGGTAGTTAATACTTTTTTGACTCAATAAGAGCAGGAGAAATTTGGAACAAGGAGAAATTTCATTAATCGAAGTTGAACTAATGATCATTGTACAACTGTCAGTAAACGAATTTAAACTCAAGACTGTTAGATCATAAGGCCAAAATCTTACCACTGAACTAGCATCTCAAGTGTAAAAGACAATAGTAATGATAAGACTTATATTCCAAAGTTTATGAAAAGAAATTTTTCACTGTTGAAATAATTTAAAACATATAATTTAAGTGAATGGATTAGAACTTAATACAATTTAAGAATCTTGTGATTTGACTTCGACTAACGTCAAAATGTTAACCGGGTTCACGACCGTCTAAATCGACATCTTATACCTAAAAAGATTTGCCTTTGTAAATGAATATTTTAACTCATCCAGGTTTGCCCTATTGTGCTTAACATTTCCCATACACATACATATAGGTGTAACACACAAAATTTATCTTGTAAATTCTAATCTCGAGATTCCCTTAATTGCAAGTATTCTTAAAAGTCTCTGTCCACCAGGTGGAATTTATACCCTTTCTATAAAGTATTTACCTCACAAAATTTTAATAGTCTTTTATATACTCTCAATTTATTCCAATCAAGGCATAATCACACACTTATCCTAATCACAATAACTTTACATTAACCAACAATGTATAGTTAATGATCAATCATATAATTTACTTATAATAGTCAAGATACCTTTCTTTAACAAACATAATTTATCTTAGTGTGACCAACAACAACAAGTTCATTGATCAAACCTAGAATTTTTATCTATTGAAATATTTTCATACGTTATTACTATATACATCTCCATAAAACGAATCTTTACTATATACACCCCCATAAAATGGATCTTTACTATATACCCCCACTCCCTACAGTTTTTTTTGGGCCTCTTACAAGGTTGGGCCCTAGGCCGTCGCATCCTAGGCCTATGCTGAGGGTTGGCCCTGGATGCAACATCTATTAAAATGTTTGGATAATGATAAATATGTTTGCAAGTTTTGAAGCCAATGTGAGTCTACTACTGTTCAAGATATATTTTGGGCCCATCTTGAATCTGTTATGTTGTTTAGCACTTTTCCAACTGTTTTGATCATGGATGACCCATATAAAACTAACTTGTATAAAATATCAGATAGTTATGGTTACCTATTCACTTGTTTTTAGAACTTTTTTGGTGATATTTTAGTTTTTTTTTATATTTTATTTAACATGCTTTATTATTTTTTACTTTATTTTTTGGTTGTTTTTAAAAGCGAAATTCAAAAATGCTGAAATGAAAGAGATTTTGATTTCTACTTATATATAAGCATATTTCGATTTCTATAATCCAAACACAACCGAACTGTGTCCGGATTATAAAATCTAAAACTCCATGGACATTTTTATAAGGTGGGAAAAATAATTATTTTATTTTATTTAACTTCCTTGCCCTTCATGCTTGTGTCTTGCAACTGCTTTAGACAAATCAGGATAACTATCTACCATAATTAATTAAACTTATCAACTTGTCTAAACATTTGTAAGACTGTTTTTGAAAAATTTATTTAAAACCTTTTAGATACGTCCATACGTTTTTTTTTTAAGTTTATTCCAATAAACTCTTTAAGATTATCTTATGTAGACAATTTAATTTGATTTTATCTTTTGTTTTGGGAATAACTTATACATAAACATTTATATGATAAATCATTATCCTCTAAGTGTTTAATTAAGTTGAAAATCCAAACAGGTTTACAATTGAGAAATAAGAAAGAAATATAGACATATGTGAAACAGATGGAAATGGTACGAGGAACATAAATTTAGAAGTAAAGCAATGTCAAATTTGAATCCATCATAAAACTTAGAACGTTACAATATCAAATGGAAGAAGCACCAACAATACTACAAATTATCAATGTGTCCAAGACCTAGTCAACCTTTATGACCTAGACCCTATAATTAAACAATCTCTCAAAAATCTCCACACAATATTTATTAAATTGCTGATATGCCCTCAAATTATTAGTCTCACAAAATTACATAAACAACAAAATAACAAACAAAAAGCAATCCAAAATCAATTCACAATCCTGCAATTCTTTCTGATCTCACCTTGAGTCCCAGTAAGAGGACTAATTTTACTCATCTTCACCATAGCAGCAGCAAAGTCTCTAGAAAAAGCAGCACCATCTGTACTATACTTCCTAACCAAAGAAATTTGAGAACCACCACCATTGAAAAGAACTTGATCAGAATGTAGAAGACCTTTATTAGCAATAAGGTCCTTATAGTAATTGTTGTCAAATTTAGTTGGAGTGACAGAATCAAAGGGTGCTAAATTGGTGTCACCACCAGAGGTAGGGCAATTTCTTTTTCTTAAGGTAGCCAAGTTTCTGTCAATGTTGGCTTCATTGTGTATACGATTTCTGAAAAATTGACACTCAGTTTGGCCTATGGTGTGTGCACCAGATAGGACTGTAAGGTCATTTAATGTTAGACTTTTGTTTTGAAACATTCTAGTGAGTGTGGATAGGTCAGAAGATGGTCCAGGGATTTGGCTATTTGCTGCACTTTGACTTGCTGTTCTTGCATCTCTTCTTCCAAGTGGTACTGCCCATGAGGGTCCTCCAAGCTATATAAATTAATTGAAACATGGTTATAGGATACACATATAATTTTTATATATATATATATATATATATATATATATATATATATATATGAGTCAGGATCTGGTGACATCAGGTGCAAGTTTTTTTCCTTACACCAAATCTCAACCGTCTTATAGGATACACATATTATTTGTCTATGAAAGAAATGGCTTACTAGGGCTATTCCATCTCTAGTTGCAAGTGCAAGAATATCAGCACAAGAGACAGTAGCTTTGCAAGAAGCTTCAACGTTGGTTTTAATGGTATCAATCACTTCAAAACCCCTAGCTGAACCTTGGTTAGGTCCAGAATTTTTCTCACCGACAAATGTTCCTTTGTCATCCAATAAGATTGATGCATCACATCCCTACCAAATAAACAAAGAAATAAAAGTCACATGTTAATGTAATTTTTTACAAAAAATAAAGATAACCCGTGACTAAATAGTAACTTAAATTTATGTATTTTTTTTTGAAAAAAGAATATAATATTTATTACTGTAACTTCACTATGGAGCAGGAGTAGTTTATTATGTGATGTTAGAAGCACATGACAGTAATATTCATTGCTTTTTCCTTAAAAATAATAATAATAATATTCACTGTTTTTTGAATTTGTTTACTACAAAAATTTGTGATCAAACTCACAACATACAAGTTAATAGCATAAAACGATAAAGTGTTAACAAATAATATTGAAAAATTAAAATGATCGGGATAGTCATGCCTCATGATCCGTAACATTGACGTTAGAGTCACTAATTGAATATGCCATCAATCAAATCTAATATATGTCAATATGATCTAAACGAGCATCGCAATGAAGATGAGGAATCAAATAATGTCACACCAAGACAACATATAAAACAACACCGAAAATCACAGAGAAAAATAATGCACATAGGTTAAAAAAATTGTGTTATTTGAATATCAAAATGCATATATTATCTCTCTTACTTTTAATCTTCTACATCTTACACATATTTTAAAAAATACGTATAACCATCAAACAACATCATTTTTTCATAGGCAAGAAGATTTAAAATAAGCCCATCATACAACAAAGCGAAATACAAACTTAAGCAACCCAAAGAACATGAACACCAATCTGAATAATTAACCCTTACAATTCTCTCTAATCTACGAATAAACCACCCCAAGACAATATTTTAACACGATTCACCACTACACCAATTTTATCCACTACACCTTTAAACAAAACTCTGCTCAAACAACATCGTATTCAATATCAAAGTTTTGATATTAAAAAAAACATTTCTTTTCTATGTTACGTCTCTAGAAGCTAATTGACCCAACTTATATAAATTATTGAGTGATAAAGATCTTTGTTAGAATGTGAGATAAAGTAAAATTAAATCATATATAATAATTTTGAACATGCTAATAAGACTTACATTTACAAAGCAATCATGGAAGAACAATCGAAGTATAGAAGCCCCCATCCGGGGTTCATTTCTGATAACTTTGATCATTTCATTGCGCACAATGGTTTGGAGATTAGGGCAAGTTTTTGCATAGAAGTTCGCAGAAAGTTGTGCATTAATGGCAGAACAAGCTAAGAGAGAGAAAATAGTGAGTGTAACAAAGAAATTAATCAAGGTGGCCATGTAGTTAAATCTATAAATATCTAGCTTGAAGCTACCAATGGAGGGAAGCAAAGGAAGTGTGTGAATGAAGAAACATATGAAAGATTATGCAATATATAGAGGAATTGTTGGGCAGTGTGTGATGGTGCATGCATATTTGGAATATAATAATTTGTCCCAATTTTCAAATTTGTCTGCGCAATATACGTTATAATTTATAGTACTTTTTTTAAATTTTTTTTTAGGGAATCTCTGTGGAGAAAATTTGTGAGATAAAGATGAGTATATAATATGTTACTCATCAGAGTAGTTGAAGCACTCCCAATAATAAAACAAAGAAAAAGCTGCAAATAATTGAAGATTGCATTAACAAAAGGGAGAAAAAGCATAAAGTGTATGAAATATTTCAATATAATTTGTTTTTCATAAAAGGAACGTATTAAGTAATTTGTATTTGTTTTTGTCAGAAAAAAAGTAATGAATTGTTTTTCCAAATGACATTAATTAATTGATAAATTGTTTTTTAGAGGAATTGATAAATTGTTATCTGTACGTATATTGCAACAGTCAAGAAAAAGCACATGTCAAAGATCTGTCATGTGCATTTCAATCTTTTATGGCTCGCGGATCCATTTTGAATGTTCAAACGTGTTAAATTAAATAAAAGATTAGGAGTAAATAATTAACTTTTGGCGAACACAATGTAGGCCTAACTTTTAGTTGGGTGTAGACATGATGTCATTCTCAATAGCAAGTGGTTACATATCAAATTTATAACATTTTTTTTAAATATAGTATCATCTCTACCTGCGCGCGTGTAATTACGGAGATTAATTATTTAAGTTTTATGAGACCTAAATAGACGATAAACTCTCAAATGCACATACATTCATATACTTCTTTTAATAAATAAAAAAAATTGATTTAAGATTTTAAAAAAAATTGTCTCTTTATATATACGTGCCTAATTATTAACATAAATTTGGTCTTCTGACCCTACAAGACTATCTTTGATTAGATATTATATATGATTTGCATAACTCGAGTTGGTTTGATAAACTTTTACTTGTTAATTGCCATAGACTTAATTTTATATGAGGAGATGATTGCTTTGACAAATTTATATGTTTACGTATTATTGGACGCCCATTCAAAAAAGAAATTTAATGAACGCAAAGAGCGTAGCATGTTCTAACCAATTAAAAAAACAATAGCGTGCCATGCAAAAATTCCAATCATCCATTCATCATAAATGCTATCTAATCATTAACACTATAAAACCATTTTTTATTGGACCGAGTCACCTACTATTTTGACCTGTTTTTCACTAGTTGTATTCACGTAAAGCAACGTGATTAGAGTGAGCACTTACGTAATTTAAATAAAATTGTCAAAATCACTTATAATAAAATACAATGAAAATACCTTGTGATAAGTAATTGATGAAAATTATCTGTGGGAAATAGGAAAGTTACCCCATACCAAATTAATTAGTCAACACATCTCCAAGGTTGTGTTATTTGCACTCTATTTCGGACATAATACCAACTTATGTCTTGTAAATGTTTTTTTTTTTTTTGCATGGTCAAAATTCTTATTAAAAAAGTTTGAAACAACAACAAAAATCTAGGGAAATTAGATCTTTTAAGGGTCTTGATTGTTCTGAAGATTTGTGTATTGTTTATCTTATGATTCAAAACTCCCTCTGATATGTGGATCTAATGGACTTAACAGCTCTGAGTATGTATAGAGATCAATGAAATCTTGAGGCCAGTGTTAGTCAAGGGGCAGTTCTTCACGAATGCGATATAAAAAGTTATTTTTTAGCAGATTTGAAAAGAGGCCAATTTTTTACCATAAGAGGGAATTCTTAGGAAACTCACATGTTAAGAGTTGAGTATTTTTGTGTGAGGCTTTAGGGTTAGGAATACATTCTAAACACTACGGTAATGGAATTCATTGGAGGAAGGATCTAAAATTTCTCTCTCTTATTTTCTTGTGTATTATCATAGAGGGTTGAAAGAAAACGAAAGAGACAAAAGTAGGGTTTGCTCTTTTTGAAACCTTGAAGTTAATTTCTTCCCACTCTTTTGTATCTCCGGTATAGACATATTCATATTGGAATGGGGAGATGCTCTCTTTCTTCAAACATATGTCAATATAGGCCGAACTAAATAAACAATTTTAGTGTTTATGTATCTCTACTTTTTTTAATCCTTTTTATTTAGATTCATTGTTTGATTGCTCTACACATAGGTTGTAGATTTGTTCTTGGTTGAATTTAGCATTGATTGAGATATTTAGTTTGGTTGCCGTTGTTATTTGTTCCACTTTCTTGTTGTATCTTGGCGTTGTCTTTGGTAAGAAGCATATATTTCCATTTGTACATTATAGGCACTAAATGTGATGTTGTAATTTTTTTTTTGAAATAACCAATTTTCTTGAGATTGAAAAAATCTCACTTTGATAAAACAATTTGGTTTATATTCATGGTCACAAAGGACAAACACAAAATTTTACCTTGAAAAAAGCATTTGAACAAATTGGCTTTAATCATTCAAGTGAACTTGGTTTTTCACAAACCTAGACATTTTCAAAGCATGTACACCTATGTATTCACAATAGTTCGAACATGTTTCTTTGGTCAATCCAGTTTTTAGTCAATCAAAGGCATGCATATGATAAATGATTGAAATACTAAAATTTATTTGTTTTATAGTGTGCTTTTCACATCTTTCTGCACCTCAGCTTCCGATCTCCTCCATGAAATTGGGATTGTTCATACTCTAGTAGTTATACCATTAGTTAGATCACTTGATGACAACGTGCTTAAATACTCATCCTATCCTTAATATGGAGTGTTGTAGGTCCTTATATAGGTATGAAGAAATTCTAATCATGATTCTAACACTTATGATTTTTGTGTGAGCACATGATTGTGAATATTGTATTTTTCTCACAATTAATTATTTGTATGATTAAAGAACATCAAACAAATTACACGAAAACCATCTAAGCTCATACCAAACCAAAACTCCATCGCACAACTGTAGCGAATTCGATGAAAAATCACACCAATAACAAACTTGATGTGTGGAGCAAGTGATAATCAAGCAACCAAAATAAAGTGTATGGAACAATTATAAACACAAGCCAAAAATAGAAAACAGCAAGAGAGAAAAGAAGAGAGAACACAAAAGAATTTGTTGACCCAGTTCGGTCCAAATTGACTTAGTCTGGGGGAGTGAGCAACCCTCCGTTTCACTATAATGATGAGTAACCTTACAAAAGAGATACCAATGGGTTACAAGAATAAGTCTCTCGCCTAATTCTACCCAAAGCCCCAATCTCTTCCCGTAACCAAGAGACTCAATCCTAATAATGTTTCCCAAGGTGAATCAACCCTCAAACCCTAGTGTTTGTTGCCAAAGAGACAAACTCTATACAAACCCTAGTTTTGTTGTTGTCTTTCTAAACCCTTGTTTCAGCCCCCTCTATCTCAAGGTTTACACTAATACAATGTCTATATTTATAGTAAAGGCATCCCTCATAAATTGGAACCAAATCAGGCACAAAAATACGTTTTATTTTTATGATTCTGCGCAAAATCGTACTCCAATTTTGCAAGATCGTGCTCCGATTTTTTACGAATGAAAGTGTCAATTCTGCTCCAAAAAATCGTACTCCGATTTTTCAAATCAGGCTCTGATTTTGACAGCTTCAGCAAACTTCAATTTCTCCAATTTTGAGTCACTTTCACAACAATCTCCACCTTGACTCTAAATTAGTGATGATGCCAATTTAACATCAACCACCTTGCTGCTCTTTCTCTTGCTTCCCACTACACCATGTAGCTCCACAAGTTTACACCCTAACCTCTTCAACCATCGGAATGTCTTCCGCCTTCTCGAAGATTCTTGTATCAAACTACACTAGGAATTTCAGGTAGTTCTACAAGACTATACCATAACCTCTTCAATACGAGACATCTCCTGATTCCTTGAAGATCTACTTGTGCCCAATCACCTTGGCTTTTAGAGTAATCCACAAGAACACACCTTAACCCCTTCAGCCCTCGGAATGTCTTCCGCCTTCTCGTAGGTCCTTGCAGTCTAACTACGCTAGGAATTTTAGGTAGTTCCACAAACATTCACCATATCCTCTTCAACATAACTTCCTTGAAGGTCTTCTTGTATCCAATCACCATTGGCCTTCTTTTAAGGTAATCCCGCAAGCCGTGCTATACATTCTTCAACCTTATGAAGAAATCCCTTGCTCACCATAGAGCATAGCACCCAAGGTCCTCCATAGTCGTACCATTACCGATGTGTTCAACTCCACCTCAAGCTGAGCGTACTTTACCTCAACTAGCAAATGCGTACATCCCACTATGTCTTCAACCTTGAAACTCCATCTCAATAGGTAGATCATTAGTATTGTTACCTCTGCCTCTCCAGATTGATCATGAGTATTCTTACCACCGCCTGTCCAGGCTGATGTCGAGTGTTTAACGTCTCTCCAGACGACCACTGCTCCACTAGACATCATTCTCAAGGTGAGACACATCACCTTCTTCATCCTCCAAACAACACCACACCATCAGAGCACTTGCATCCTCATAACCCTGAGAGACAATTTGTGCAGAGTTACCATTAATCTCCGGACAATCCTTCATGAAGTGACCCATCTTGTGACAGTTAAAGCATTTAGACTTTGACTTGTTACCACTCTTTCTCCGGTTACCACTACCTCCAC
>Ga0315914_1004021_pt1 | contig 22104 bp, 9 predicted proteins | sample MpolenodulesMG_FD_203920 | JGI IMG/M metagenome (GOLD analysis project Ga0315914, IMG submission 203920) | Medicago polymorpha root nodule microbial communities from Los Angeles, California, United States - elongated nodules | ecosystem: Host-associated > Plants > Roots > Nodule | place: USA...
GAAGATTGTAGGGAGGACTAGTTCTAAGCATTTGCGAATACTTGCATATTATTGATTGCATTTTGTAATGCTTTTTTTCTTTTTAATTTGTCTCATTTAATGTTGGATTGATCCAACGATGGGAGAGGGTGCAGGAGAGATGGCAGGAGACAACAAGCAAGAGAGGATCCGGATCCAAAATATTGTGGTTTGTTAAAAGAAATAAAAAAAAATATATTATAGTGTTTTTGGTTGAGTTTATGTTTGCTTCATTTTATTTGAGAGTGTTTGCTTTATTTATCAACCCTACATTAATGTCCATTTTAAAATGAAAAACATATGTCTGGTGTATGAGTTTTTTAATAAACTTAAATAAATATATTATTGTTGATGATATTGAAATTAGTCGAGTTTAGCTGAGTTTTGTTGATGTATATTGAAATTAGTTGAGGTTTGTTGATTTCATCAATTGTGATTTCATTTGCTTCATGTGATTAACACTGAATGAGGAACATTGTCCTTCAGTTGTGGGTTTCCTAACCACTCCAATAGAGCGTTAGGTACAACTGTTTTAGATTGTGATAAATTTATCGTGTTTCGTATATTTGATTGACTTATTGTGAATATAATGTAAAATGTCATATAATATAACTTAATACGTTAATAACAAGTTAAATATTGATCTTAAAAAAAAAACAAATTAAATATTGATCGTTAAAAAATATTAGTCTTCAACTCTAATAGACACCTTCTAAAAAGTCTGCTGCTAAAAATAAAATAAAAAAACATTACTATTATTTTGTTGGAAGATTTGTGTGCTTCCTATGAATTGTACAAAGATCAAAATAAGGAATGTTATGTTTATTTAAAAATGAAAGTAATGGTTTATGTTATTGGTATGCTTCCTTTGAATTTACATTGATCTTCAGCAGGAAGAAAATGAAAAATTAGTCAGTCAAACAATCAGGATAATGTCCGAGATCAGAAATGTATAAATCAAAGTTGGTTTAGTATTTCTTTAGGAAGGTTTCTGTAGGTTTTCACGCATTTTTTTTAGTAAACTCTAAATAGGTTTTCAGACATTGTTGCGGGTGAGAATGAACCACCGGATAATTGGAGTATATGTTATCAACAAATGCTAAACATTGTCTTTTAGGATTTGGAAAAGGAAAATCCTTAACAGAAAATGATTGCGAACAAAACAGCTCCGTGATTTTACGTACATCGTATCATCATTACTATATTTCACACAGACACACTCACACACACACATGTGTTCCATCAACAACAACAAAAAGAAGTGAGAGAGACATGAATCACAAATAGAAAAAATATAAATTAAAAAGTGATTTCAACCAATTTTAAATCACAATATTTCCTCATGTTTACTCAATCTGTTTCACTTGGTTTCTGCATATAGCGTTGAGAAAATAACAATTCTAACAGCATATGTGCATAGGCTCAAACACAACCGGGAACAAAAAAGAGCAACGTGTGTAAACAACGGCCAAACGAAAGTTCACATTTACCATCCTTATTTTACAACAAATGTCTACCTTTATGACAAACATAAACCATGGGTCTACAGCACAAACCCCAAATTTCATAACAAGAGGGGATTGTTTTCAGCAAAGTTTACAGGATATCTCACATCCGTTATTTACATTCTAGTGCGAACTACGCATAATTCCATGCAAGTAACCACCGGTCATTATGAACGACACAAGTGACACAACACCTGCCGGAAAGACCTTCCCTGATTTCTTGAAACGAGAACCCATCACCACAAGAAGTGCAGCAGATATGCCTATACATCAGGAAAAATGATCAAATATTAACACACGAGAGAAGGAAATGATTTCACGTGAAACTTAACTTTAAATATCAATTGTAGCTGCTCACAAGGTTATGACTTGTCAAATTTGCAGAAGAGTAAACTCAAACTCAACACCGTAAACTCATAAGAGATTGCGTAGTTCCAAAATAATATTCCAAAATAAATTCAGGAAGCGAGCTTGAAAAATTCAACACTGGACTTCAGTGCTAAAATTATCGTCGTTATCAAATGTGGTTTAGAATGGCCACAAACTTCAAAGCAAAGAAACTCATTTGAGAAGCTACAATTACTAACTATAAAGCACGATTGTGTACCAATGGAATGATGCATCATCATCTCTTCCATAACCAGTCGAACAATTTGCAACATAATTCGTTTGATGCCTTTGGTAAATGGTAGGTTCTATAAAACCTTAAAGTATGAGTTCAGGGGTCACCAAAGAATGGTTTACAATTCACATTCAAACAATCTCCAGAATTTAGACATGGCTATGTTTCGGCCTTGGCAGGCAGAAACTCAAGAAATACATACTACAAGTTTTCTTTTACAAGTACTGATCCATCCATGTTAAATAAATTTTTTCCCTTCTGATACATATGAAATTCCTTTGTTCCCAAGACTTTAAGAATAAAGCACAAAAAGGAATGGATAAATTTACCAACAGTAAAAGAGCTTATTCAGACAGGTTTTAACCGATAACGAAGATATCTTGACAAACTTTAACCGATAATGAAGATATCTTGACAAACTAGTTAGCTCAGAAGTGACTTACCAAGGCCCACAGATGATGCAAGAACAGGTCTTCCGGGTAGCTCGGTAAAAACATAAAACAGCAGTGCAGAAGACAAACCCCCAGCCAAAAGTGACTTCTGGCTGCCACTCTTCAGAAAGCCCATTACACCACCCGCTGTCAAAACCCAAATAAATATCATTATGTAGATGTTATTACAAACACAAAAACACAATCTTATGTTATTTAAATTTAACAGTATGATATGTTGTTCAAAAACAGTATTATGTTTGTTAAAAAATAAAATAAAAATTAACAATATGATACATTAAATTCATATTTTACACACTCAAAATTAAGCAAAGTTATTAAACAAAGTTACGCTTAAGAATTCACTTATATTGAATTTTTCAATCCAATTTAATGTTGTCAAATATCGGCCACGGCAGTGGCGGAGCCAGCCACACACAAGGTTGTGTGGGCTCCTGCCTGCACAAACATATTTGACATCCCCCCTACCATACTTGTCTGCCCATATGGAATTTCCATACAATTTATTCCAGTTTATTTTGATTTCCCCCATCACACAAACAAAAAAGGTTACACTCTCATATATTTAATTCTTAAAAATTAAAATAAGCAACTTTTATCACACCCCACCTCATTATCTGTTAGAGAGTCTCACATCAGTTGAGAGATGACATAGATAAGTGTTTATAAGTGGGGGCAATAGACACCTCACATGCCGTTTTTGTAAGATTTTATTTCTAAACCCACCTACGATCATCTCTTTCTCAAAGAGAAAAATGAAAACCCTTCCTCCTTGTTTCATGGAATCGAAAAAAATCAACCACACCAACTCTCCCTCCCAACAAATTCCGTGCAATGATGCCCCCCTTAGGGATGGTAATAGGCCAGGCCGACCTATAGGGGCCTACGATAGGTCAGGTCAGGTCAGACTTTTTTCTTTAATAGAGAAGGCCTGGGCTTTTTTTTTAAGCCTATTTAGCTTAAAAGGCCAGGCGACAGGCCTCTCAAAAAGCCTCTTAAGCCTATTAGGCTGCCCTATTTAAGTAAAGTAATATGAATAATATTATTTATTATTATATTATATTATGTATTTTGAATTAAAATATAAAATTGTAAACTTTTTCAATAATTTAAGCTTTATTAGTATCCATTAATTTTTTGCATATATAAATGTATTATTATAAACTAGAATAGAAATATGATACAATATATAGTCGAATTCCCTAAAACCTCGTGTTGATTATCAAAAGAGAGTTTAATCTAATTGAACTATTAGTTCGCTAGTCCATTTAAACTTATATCACATTGCTTATTTAAATATGTTCATAAGATATAGGCTTTTAAACAGGCTAGTAGTAGGCCTATAACAGGCCGGACTTAGGCTTTAAAAAAATATGGCAGGCTAGGCTTAGGCCTTGCAAAGCCTAGCTCGGCCTAGCCTATTCCCATCCCTACCCCCGCTGCTCAAAAGTTCTGGCCCCGCTACTGGGCCACGGCGAATTGCTTTGACAACCGCCACCGCCAATTAGTGAAGGATGGCAGTGCCACAATATTGTATGGAGGAATTTATTGGATTAAAATTCTTTAAAAATTCATTAGAACTAAATTAAGTCTATAACAAAAAATCATACAATTAACAAACATAGAAATGTTTGATAAATTTAATTCACATATTAATCTTGCATTATTAGTGTGTGTGAAATTAATCTTAAATAACTAACATAAAAAATGCAGTGAATCAAACACGTTGTTCATGAAAATTTTCATTCATATAACTACAATCCAAAATGCTATTCATTCAAATTCATCCAATTGAAGGTAAATCCAAAACAAATATTAGCCATAGATCAGTTTATAGGGTTTAACAACAATAATATTGTATTTGCATTTGAGAGAGATATACCTCCAACGAGAATAGCATAACCTAGAGTTAATTTCTGCGACATTGAAAAAGCCATATTCCTCTTATCACCGTCAGATCCTTCCTCGCCTTTGCTACTATCGTCTCCTCCGCCTCCTCCTCCGCCGAAATCGTCTCCGTTTCCTTTGATATCACCGCCACCGCCGGTAATGTCCAAATCGGGGGCACTTAGGTCAAATTGACTGGTTTTGGAATCAGAAGAAACGACAGCGAGTTGAGAATGTGAATTGGAAAGAGACAAGTAAGGGAAAGAAGGAGGAGAAGCGAGGAAGGAGCGAGTAATAGTGGTGGGAGTGAGGGATCGGGTTGTAGTGCGAGGAGAGAGGGAAGGAAGTGTTGAACTGGAAACACCGAAAACCGCTGCAGTTTCTGCCATTGACGAAGGAAGGTTCTGGTTTTGCTCACTGTAAGAGATTCTTTTGGCGCCTGTGGTTTCTGTATTGGGCCACTCTTTCGTCTTTTGTAAGGATTTGCTAAGCCCAAGATATTGTCGTCTTTTTTGATCCAAAATAACGTGACTTAGGTGGTCACGTTTGCTACCCACGTGAGTTAACTCACATAAATTATATTTCAATTTATTTTCCGCTGAGTTATTTTAGTCAGTTTACATGGAAGTGAGCGTTTGTCGTTAGGAGAAGAGCAGTTTTCTTTTCGATCAATCACATTTTGCTGTTTTTATCACTTTCCAATAAGAAACCCTTCAAAATTCATGAAAAATAAATGGCTTAATTCATTTTCATCATCTATGTCGATAATTCTCTAAAAAAAAAAAAAAATCTATGTCAACAAAACTTAGTTTGTATTAAGAGTTTAATAAGAATATTTTGATAGTCTAAAGAAAATTTACATCGTCAACCAATTAAAACCAGTCTTTAAGACACATTAGCTTGAGTGTTAAAAAAAAAAAGTCAAATAAAATCTTGACTATTGATATGATTATGTTGAATAATTTTTGAATTTTAGTAGATACTTGATTTGGAATTTGGAATTCCGAATTTCCTACGTGTGTTATGTGTTGTGTGAGTTAAGTTTTAATATATGGATAAAAAAAAATCATCCATTTTTACATATTCAAACCTTCGGTATCCTAATTTTAATTCGGAAAAATTTAGTCGCAGAATTTTTAAATGTCAAAATTTTGTGTATGACTTAGTTTTTTTCCCATTTATTCGAGAGATTAATCTATATTGATACATTCCGTGCACACAAAAAAAAACTTCATTTCTTTCCAAGTGCACGAATTGAGGGGAGGCCAAAAATGAGAACCATGAAAGCAGAACGCATGGAACAGTTTAATATACCGCAATTTAATCCCTTACAAATATGAGATGTTGTGCATCAACAACATCATATTTTCAACAGGATAGGTCCGGATTTGTAAAAATGTTTAGTTGAGTGAGTGTCCAAGTAATATTTGGACGACGGTGCTAGACTCATCATAGACATGTCTCTAGACTCATCATAGACATGTCTTTGCATGCGCTCAATTGATACGAGTTCAATTGTCAAATACAAAGAGTCAACACATCAACCTATATATATATATATATATATATATATATATATATATATATATATATATATATATATATATGCTAGAGACGCCTAAAACAGAAACGGAGAGATTAGTTTCAATGGATTTAAATTTCCTCGTTTTCTCCATGTGAAATGCTAACAACAATTTCATTCTCTTGTTGAATGAAATCCATTTTAATTATACAATTTTATGTAGGATCAATTCTATAGCGTAGAATCTACAATGATTTCAAATAATAAAAGAGCGAATGTTAGAGAAAATTCAAACTGAAACTTAAAATAAAAACCATACATTGTCTGGGTTCAATAATGCGGCGATATAAACAAGAAAATATCCATCAATTGAAATGAAATATGTTTTTATTTGTCAACAACTTTAAAATGTCACGGATATATAGACTAATAAAGTGTCTAATTCCGCTAGTATAGTCTTGCTCTGAAAGCTTCCAAAGTCACCTTCATTAGTCTTGCTCTGAAAACTTCCATAGTCACCTTCATTTCATTTATATATACATAAAGTACATATAACCCATATAAATAACCACCATCATTCCTTTGATGACATGCACATCAATTAATCAACTAACGTGTAGGTGTGTCTGGAATTTCAGGACAATCCAATTCCTCCATGACAAGAGGATGAATATCAGTTGTTGAATTATATTGTTGAATCACCAAGATTGATGCAGAATTGGAGAAACTAGAAGAAGCCATATAACTTCCAATAGGTCCAAGTTCAGCAGAATCACTGTTACTAACCAAAGGTGCAACCGGTGGCATTCTACCAACCAATATCAAATTACTCTTGCTCAATTCATTTAATGCTGTCTCAATATCATTTTTACTTTCAACCAACCTTTCCTCATACTTAATTGATTCTTCATTCATGCTCTTTGCACTATGGAATTCACTCCACAATTGCTCATCTTTGTTTTTACTACCATCATGGCTACTTTCAACATCATCAATCACAACTGTTTTGCTCTTATCTTGTGCTACACCAACCAATTTAGCACCAAAAGACAATGTCATTCCAGGTGGAGAAGTGAACTTAACAACATGGAGTAAAATTCCTGGATGTTCTGCCATTCTCATACCATAAGCAAGTGCTTCATGATCGTCGCGTCCTCCAAAGAAGATTACAACAACCCTAAAGGAAACCTCACTTGCTTGTACTTGACTTGTTCCTCCTAGACCGCGATCAATCAAAATTCCAACAGAACAAGGTGCATGACTCAACACAAGCTCATTGATTACATGAAATGAATGTCCTAATGACTCCATGGTTCCATCGATACGCTGGTGTTTATGGAATGGAAGGATTATTATCGCAGCGCGCTTTTGATGAGCACTAGTACAAATATCTTCATGGATGTTGCTAAGAGCAGAAATTGCTGTCATGGGACGAACATTGACACTGTTCAATTTTCCATAGGTTTGGAAAGCGATAACCATTTGATCTTCATCATTTTGTTTTTTGTTCCAAAAGGGCATTCCATTGTTACGTGCTTTGTGAACCATGGTGATAGCTGAAGATCTTTCTGAGAGTTCCATCAAGTGCATTGCATAGATACAGAGTCTTCCTCGCTTTCGGGTTCCTCGGGATGATTCTACAAGGTTGATTAGTGTAGGGATGTTGCGTGTGCTGTGGAAACATGCCAAGACTCTGAGCTCTGAATCTTGATCTCTGCGTTGGACTGTTTTGTGTTTATAAGGTGCTCCTCTTCGAGCTGGTTTGTATACTGCCATCACTATTGGAGTGGTGATGAAGGTTGTGAATAATGCCATAAGAACACAAATTGCAAATGCTTGGTCATTTAGTACCTGTGTTACATGGAGAATTACATTACATGCATAAAAAGTCAAACCAAAGTAATGAGATTTCAAATATTTGATAGCAATTGGATACTTCTATTTATTACTTGGAAAACAAGTTTTATTTTGTCTGTAATTATTAGAGGATCAATAAGGATTTAGATTGTCTGCAGCTAGCAAACCACGCATTAAGGCAGTTGGTACATTAGTGGCATTTGGATTGAAATCTGACAGTTAAAACTTCAAACCCGATATTTTAGTTCTTTTCTGAGAAACCAAAATCGCACTGAAATATGGATAGTGTAATCTCGATCCAAATGTCACTGATGTGCTGACTCCATGGATTTTTGAGATTGCTGACTACAAGTGATCGAAATCTGGATAGATAGGAAGACAGATAGGTACCTTGCGATCCTTTCCGATGTTGAGAACAATGAGCTCAACCAATCCCTTGGTGTTCATGAGAAATCCAAGTGCAAGAGCTTCTCTAAAAGGCATCTTGCATAGCATTGATACTGAGATTGTACCAACGATTTTTCCAAAGCAAGCAGTAAATATAACTAGTAATAATAGTGCCCAAGAAACCCCTCCACTTATAGTAGCCACATTTGTCTTCAAACCACTAGAAGCAAAATAGAGTGGCAAAAAGATTCCAGACACAAGATCTTCAATCTTCTCAATCAAAACACCAGCAAAAGGACCATCTTTAGGCATAATTATACCAATAACAAAAGCACCAAATAATGCATGAATTCCAATAGTATCAGTAACAAAACTACAAGCCAAAACCAATGTCAATGTGATACAAATGTAAAGCTCTTTAACAGGTTCACCCTCAGGGGAACGCTTAGCCATGTATGCAAGCAACGGTCTTATTGCAAAAACAGCAAAGAGAATAAAAGCAGCACCACAGAGCATAACCCAAAGTGAAATCAGGGGCGACGTGTCGTCGCCAGATAATGATATGGCAAGAGCAAGAAGTACCCAAGCTGCAACATCATTAACAGCAGCTGCCGACATTGCTATACGACCAACATCAGTGGTTAGCAGTTTGAGCTCAGCTAGGATTCGAGCAAGGACGGGAAATGCTGTGATTGAGAGAGCAACACCCATGAAGACAAGGAAAGGGACAGGTTGTGCACCTTTGGAGATTGTGGCTCTAAGAACAACAGATGTTCCTATGCCAAGAACAAATGGGAATGTGATTCCACAAAGGGCAATTGCTAAGGCTTTTTTACCTGTTCTACGGATTGAACGCATGTCGAGTTCAAGACCTACTAGGAACAAGAAGAACAAAAGACCAATGTTGGCTAGTGTGTCTAGGACTGTTAAGCTTCTCTTTGGGAAAACTATGTGTAGGAATTTCTCGCTTCGGCCTATTGCTGATGGCCCAAGCAGTATTCCTCCCTGCATTGAACATTTTCACATAAGAAACTTACAAAAGTGACAGCAACATTCAAGAGGCAACATCTGTATATAGATGCAAAAGTTTTACTTGCAACAGAAGAAATTACGTTTCAATAATTCCACTTATATCTTAATATAAAACAAAATTCTAAACATTTTAATTTTATACTGACTACCTTAATATAATAACCAACATCGCTAGACCCGTGTAGATGCACGACTATTCCACTAATTTACAAAAAAAAAAACATTTTTGATATGTAAGCTAGTCGGAAACTAATCCCTCAAAATCTATTCAAAAGGCAAAATTCTCTTTAACAATTTTAAATTTCTTCCATATGCACGGATTTGAAATCAAACCATGATGTGCACCACTTTATAAGATTAATTATAAATTTATCAATCATGTCACACTGCCATTTTCATTGTCTCACTGACTTATTGCATGGAATCTCAAATATAAACTATAACCATCAAAATCAAATTAAGGGACTTTCTTTGATATAAAAAAACAATTTGTGGATCAATGATACAAAATAGAGGAAAAGAGAAGACAACTTACAATGATTTCTGCAATGACTCGAGGTTGTTTGAGTGGTTTGCAAAGGTATGCAATACATCTAGTGAATGTGACAACCACACATATCTGAAGAATTAACAACGGAAGTGCATAATCGAGAGGATTTTCATGTTGGAAAGCACCGTTGGACGTAGCCTTCATCGGTGCAGGACATGTCACGTTAGGCGTCGCCATGTTGCCGCGGCAGCACCACCAAGATTCTTCAAAAATTAACGTAGCTGGTTATTATGAATGATATTGATACTAAGAAAAAAGGACAGTGGTGTTGGTTACATAATAGCAAAAAAAGGGTATCACAAACTAGCTAGCTTGTTGTTATGTTATATACGTGGCTTACAGATAAGACCAAAACAAAAGAAGTTAATGTCACAGCTTAGTAGTGAGATTCAAAAGAACAAGCGGAAGTATTTAAACGAAAACCATGGCATCTACGTGTGGTGTTTATCTTTTGACTTTGTTTTTTTACTATATTCAGCATTTTCAAATTAAATGTAACTAATTAACTTTTAACTACTAGAACTTTGAAGGAATTGGATTTGAAATTGTTGTTTTTGTTGAATATTTCAAACGTGAATTAATTGACCATAATGGACTTACAGAATAAAAAACAAGAGTAGTAGTTACTAGTTATCATATATTTTTCTCTGTGAGTGAAAAACAAATCTTTTTTTATGTAAAAAAGTTATTTGTTACGATTATTTACATATTTATTACTATTTCTTATTTATTTGTTACAATTTTCGTGAAGAATATGTTACATCTTTTTTTACTAGTTATTTGAATTTATTCTTATTTATTTGTCATATGTATCATTATTTGTATTGAAAGTTGATGGTAATTTTAGAAAGCAAAAAAATCAGCTCAAAAGAGTCAAAACATACTATTTTCTTTACAAATAGTATAGATTAAATTTAATTTAATATTTACCCAGTTTACACCAAGAATTTCTTATTATCTTGACTGACAAACATTTCAATAGTTACTGTACATTACATTTAAACAATATACTCATTTTTCTTTTAGAGGATATACTCTTCTTTCTTGAAGTCAAAATATAATGTGACATATACCATAAGTTTTTTTTTTTTTTACAAGAGTTTTGATATTAAGTCAAATCAATATTTTCTTAGTTGGCTATTCAAATAAAATTATTATTTTTCCTTTCTAAACAATACATAATTGACTGGAAAAAATATATAAAAATAAATATTTTTTAGGAAAAATTAAATAAAATAGATAGCAAAAAAAGGAATATATAAATGTAAAAAAATGTCTTTTTGTGTTAATTGTATATCTCTTGTACTCAAACTAGTTTTCAAAATTAAATATTAAAAAAATAATAATAATTACTAGTTGTTTTACTAAAACAAATCACTGTTCATTATTAATTTTAAGAAGAATACTCACGTACACTCAAGATTGTGGAAAATTTAAGAGAATGAGTGGATTAATTTATCACATGCTTTTAAGAAATTAATTATTTCTCTTTTCAACAAAAGGAAAAGAAAATAATATTGTAATTTGATAAGTCTATATTGTTTGAAGATATACTAAGGGCTTGTTTGATTCCCTTCTCAAAAACAGTTTTTTAGTTTAAAAAATTAAAAACTATAAAATTTGTTTGGTAAACTATTTTTCAAATTGTAATTTTGAAAACTAGTTTGAGTTTTTTAGTCTTGAAAACAAAAAAAGCAAAACGGCTATAAGTAGTTTTTCAAATTAAAAAACAAATGTTGCAATGCCTCCTTCATACTTCTTGCACTAATGTCTTATTGTTGTCGGTGGGTAGCATTCTGTTAAACTAAGAACTTGTCAGGGACCTTAGTGAGGGTACGTGTTTACTGTCAAAGACCTAACTGATAGTAAGTATTCACTGTTAGGGACCTAGCAGTAAGTTGGTGTTTAATAGAAGATTGATTTTGAACAAAAGAGATGACATTTAGGGATTTGTGATTCAATTTAGAGATATTGATTTTTTGTTCAGAGACCCCAAATGACCATTTTCAACTTTCACTATAGTCCTTGTGACACCTCGTATGCCATGTCATCGTAAAATATGTGTTACATATCACTTAAGAGAACTATTTAACGCTAGGGACTAAAGTGATAACGGAAGTGCACATTCAGAGACTTCTTTGTATTTAATCCTTAGTCAGGGACCTTTGTGACAGTGAGGTATATAGTCAGGTACTAAAGTGGCCATTTATTTTCTTTTTAGAGTTCAAAAAAGGCGGACCTTTGACATATTTTCATCAATGGCATTTGTGTAATTATAATAATATTTGTTATTTTTAACTTGTGCCTGATTTTAATTTGTGCTAACGTAAATCCTTTAGTAGAGGAAAAATAAAATTTCCTCGTGAGCTTAGCTTAGTTGATAAGGACAATGCATAATATATACAAGGTCCGGGTTCGAACCCTGGCCACCAAAAAAAAAAAAAAAAGTAAGACATGCATACTCTCGAAAAAAATGAAAGGCACATCTTGATATTGGCTTTTTACATTTTTTGGTTATTGATTTGTAAACTCTAATAAATTTATCTCTTACCAAATTACTTTGGCATTTTAAAATAATACAAATAAAAAATTAAATAATTTTTATGAAGTCAAATTTTCTTTTCCTAGCAACAAAAAATGTAAAAATTGGTATTATACTGACACAAGTACGTACGAAAGAGAAAAAATTTAATCAAACTTTAACATTTGTCATAAAAAACATGAGTATGAATAATTACCTGTTGTAAAAAAAAAGTAACGAAAAAAATATCGACACAAGCGAAAGCGCGCACACACTCAAAAAAGAAGCAAATAAAAGTTTGTTTCGTGCCCGTGTGCGAGCTCGCTTGCTTGATTGTATATTGGTGTGTGGGTTTTTACTCCGAATTAAGATTTGTGGTTATTGTACCCTTTAAGTTATTTGGTATTTAAAAAAAGAAGCTATTATGTACGTTGTATTTACCTTCTAGTTATTTTTTGTTCTCACAGAATAAGGATGTATATCATCTCAGTCTTGCATACTATTTTTCTTTTAATCTACTTAAGTATCACAGATCCGTCTGTGCACCATTTGCTCAAAAAGATAATAAAATGATATGTCTTAACACTTAACAATAAGATTGCATCGTAACTTTGCGTGTATAGTTAAATGATATGATCTTACAATATTCAACAAATCTTCTAAACAAAAAGCTATGAACTCATCAAATTTAATGTATATTGAATTATCAAGTCAATAATTAAACAAATATGGTATATTTGTTAATTAACAAAATTTATGAATTTTAGTTAAAAAAAACGTTGTGTAAAAAATAGTTTTATAAGTGTTTTCAAAAAATTAAGTTACCAAGTTTTTTACCTTTTCATCTTTAGAACGGTTTTTAAAAGTTTTAAATCCCAAACAGATTTTTTTCTTAATTAAAACAGTTTTAAAGAACAAGTTTAATTTGTAAAATGATTTTCAAAAACTAAAAAAGCAAAACACAATCAAACAAGCCCTACGTATTTGTTTGTGTGGTCTAGCGTCAAACTCGCTAATCCGTTTCAGTTGTTGTTACAGGCTCTTCCTTGCTAGTTGTGTTTTTGTTTCAATGTTTGTTCTGTGATTCTGTTTCTTATGTTTCAGCATGCATGTGTGATGAAGTATTTGTAATTGTGTTTGTGTGTGTGCGAGTGAATATACGTGGCGAATTAATATTGGAATTCCAGTGTTGGAAAACACACATTTACATTAGTGTCTGAAATAAATATGAATATTTCTAGTTTAGATGCTTACCTTCTGATATCTTCCAGGGAAGAAATTTCGCAATGTTTTTCTGTTCTGCTTCAATTTTCAGACCATCGAACTTAATACTGCTCAATTCATTTTGTAGTGATCAAATAAGATATAAGATATGTATAAATAGAGGAGTGTGAATGTGAGTGCTACTGTTGTCGTGACGTGTATGAGCTTAGGGTAGGATTCATAACAGTGCGGCTTATTCCTGCTACGAGTGTGGAACCAATTTGATTGCGAGAGGTGAATATTTCTAAGCATCCTAAACCAATCATTCATGCATATAATATTTCACATAGAACTTCAACTTTAAATTATTTATTTATTTTATTTTCTGTCTATAGTAATTTTTTTTACTATATCTACTTTTGACCTATTGTAAAGTATAATATATTATATAGCAGATAGGTTAAACTTAATTCGAAGGAATGGATCTTCAAGAATCTAAATAGCAACAATTTTGGTGAGCAGGAGAGAAGCTGACAACCTATTTTTATTTTTATGGTGACGTGTTGGCACTTTTGGACTTGAAGAAATTACAAAGCTATATTGAAACTCAACTCGATGGAGTTTTCAGTAATTCAACGGATGTTGCTTGTTGACAGTCATATACATAAAAGGTTGAAACATGTGATGCTTTTCATGTTGAAATGTGAAAAATATACACATATTATAGTTGAAAGTAATTACATGCTTCTAATTGATACAGTTACCAACATCTATGGACAGTTGATTTAGCTGTCTATCAATTCTACATCAATTGATTCCAACATCAATTAATTGTGATACAACTAACAAGCAAATCACTCAACTTCAACCCAATATGACCAATACAAGATTTAACCACATATATGTTTTTTGTAAGACAACAATGTACGGTGTAGAAACGTCTTACACATATACTCAATTAAATCTGTTCCTAGGAAAAAGGGTAAAAAAATTCTCACATGGATGTGATTCTCAGTAGTCACAAAAATAACGCAGTCACACAGTCGAACAACACACATCCATCTGATTCAATCAACGGTGCAAATATTTTTTTTCCGCTCAAAACCCACAACACATAATAGTAAAAAGAGAAAACCCACACACAATAACGCAATCAAAACACAAAGTTCAAGTTATGAAAAATTGAAAACCTCCATCTGCATTAGCCATGACATCTTATCAATTGAGTTCCAATTCATCTCATTGCTATTGCAATTCATTAATTTTAAAATGAGAGGTTTTATTTCTTCTTATTTTGAACGAGATGGAGTTCTTTTTGTGAATCAGATTTGATAGAGGGTGGTCGGGAATCACAGGATACACCGTCCTGTGTTAGTGTCTCCCTAAGGTGTCGACACCGACACATCTTGTCTGAGCACCATCACAGATTTCCTCAACTGCGACACGACACAACACAACACATCACCACATTTGATCTACACCCGATTCACAGAACAATTAACCTTTCATATAGTGGCGGAGCCAGAAATTTTATTGAGTCTGGACAAAAATTGCACATTTCCTGTGGATAATTTTATAGACTTCTCATATAATGTTACTTCCTTCCTGCGGATAATTACACATTTCCTGCGGATATACCTTTCCTGTGGATCCTAAAAGCGAGAGGTCCTAGTAATGGCTGGGCTTGCTACAAAGAAAGCAGAATCTGAGCTTGGGCTAGTGCCCAGGCTAGCTGGGGGGTGGCTCCGCCCCTGCTTCCATACCCATCGCCGTAACAACAGATTATCTGAACGAACCCATTACTGTTGAACAATAGCTAGTGGTGGTGGATCGTATTGCCTTTGTCTTGCAGAGCATGATGACTGATGAATCATGTTTAAGGAATTCACTTAGAAAGATTGAGAAACGCATGTTGGAGAGGAGAAAGAGGGAGGTTTGACTGTTTGAGAATGAGGTTTTGAACTTGGCGGTTTTCCCTTCTTACTATCTTGTGCTGAGTTTTGAGTGGAAAAAAATAGAAAAAGTAAATCTGCACCGCTGATTTAATCAGATGGTTGTCTGTTGTTTGACTGCACTATTTTCATGATTGCCGAGATTCGCAATCCATATTTTCCACTCATTCACTTCAAGAGGTAAATTTCCAGTCACTAAACTACTTAATAAAAAAATATGATTAAATGTATAAGTAAAACATTTTTCATATTTTACCGTGCATACTAAGTATACAATTCATATGCACCATGTGCAAAAAAAACCTTTACAACATCGAGAAATCTATCTCAAATTCAAACTAAGAATCCAAATCATAATTAACACATAAAGGTAACCGGTTCAAGCCAAAAATAATGATAGTAAATATTTGCAGGATATTTTATTTCTCTAAAATATGAAACTTCTTGAGAATATTTTTACCATTTATATTCATTTAATTTTTGAACCCGTTAGTTTATATATTTGTTTACTCTATCCCTAACGTATTAATAAGTTAATAAGAAAAAGAATGTAGCAATTTTACAAAGTTATCGTTATTAAGGATTGAGTGTTAACTGTTGATTGTTGTCATAAATATATCATATGATTGACACGTTTTTTTTAAGGTTAATTGATTTTTCTATAAATAAATTGAAGAAAAGGAAAAAAATGGTAAAAGCATAAAACACAATACCTAAAAAGGAAACAACACAAAAAAATTATTCCTTCAGTTCAAACATGGTAGTCAATAGTCATGCTAAGTACTTCTCTGAAAAAAACCGTCATGCTAAGTACTAAATGCTTCTACTCCAAATATGTATTTTTTAAATATACAATCAAATAAAATAGTAAGAAAGTCAAACTTTTTGATGTGTCCATGGTCTTATGGAAAAGAGTAAATCCCATACTATAAGAAAAAAATAATCTAGTCAAAAAGAAAGAAAAAAAATTGAGATATTTTCAAAAGGACGATTACTCTTTTTTGCAATACCAGCTTGAAGAGAAATGCTAGCAATAGAGTAATCTCTGACATACATTTTTCCTCACAAACTATATTATTAAATGATTCAAAAAAAAAAAAAAGTCAAAATAGTTCTGTTTGAACTTAACAAGTGTGGTGATACATGGTAGGAAGGGAATTCTGCAATTACAAGTAATGAATTAAATTAAATTAAATTTATTCTTTCTGTTTTTTCCCCTTTAGCACAGCACAGCAAAACCAATGGCAGAACCTTGTCAGATAGCAAATTATACATATATATGCTAAGATAGTATTTGTTCTCTATCACCCAAAATATAATATTTGTTCTCTTCTTCAAACAGAACCAAAAGGGCCACAAAGTAGCCTAAATGGAAGCACAGTATTTATCTAAGGTAAACCATGTCATGACCCTGTTTCTTGTCATTGGATTATGCACACTTGTGGCAGGTACCAAACATGTAAGCATCAAAAACAGACTAGGGTCTGGGAAAAACATGAGCTTACATTGCAAATCTGGTGATGATGACCTGAGCGAGCAGAACATCGCTGATGGGAAAGAATTTGGGTGGAACTTCAATGTCAACTTTCTTAGAACTACTCTATTTTTCTGTGATTTGGCATGGAAAAAAGTTCCTCAGTATCATATTGAGGCGTATAACTATGCCCGGGACCACGTACGATGTGACACTGGATGTTCATGGCTAGTGGCTGCTGAAGGTATTTATGGCTTAAATGGACAAACAGGATTATGGGAGTTCATGTATAATTGGCCAAATTGATCGGTGACTCCAACAGATTAATTAATTCAACGTTGGATATTAATCCCATGAGGCCAAGACTAATTGTACCATATGAGTTTATAATAATAATAAAAAAAAGTTAGTTTCAGTCTCATCTGGTGTTTGCTTGTTCATTCATTTTAGGCTTATTTTATTTTGGGCACCATCATATTCATACTGTGCTGCGTATAAAATTTAGCTGGTTTTTGGTTAAAAATAAAAATTTAGCTGGTTTTAATGGTCTCAAGTTTGCAGCTTACTCAACTGCCTTTGATTTTCCAATAAGACGTTCATAGGTAACAAGTACGTAATTAAGTCTTAAGTTAAAAGGAACTTATCATGTTCGTACAGAATGAATGAATATTTTAAAATTTGAATTTGCATAGCAATGATATTATCTTAAAATTTGAGTTCAATGATCAACTCAACCATAGAAAACCAATTTTTAAGGTGAGGGATGTCTCACACTTATAAAATCCATTTTGAAGCCAACATACACTCTTAATGGAATATAAAGACAAAAGAAAGCTAAAATGTTCATCACTTTCAATGGTTAAGTTGCTACATTGTAAAGTAAAGGTAATAAGGTAAAGCATAGTGAAGAAAAGCCATTTTGTTTTTTGACTAAAGAAAAGCCATTTAATTTAGTCAAATAGGTTCCCTGTGTCTTCATATGAGACGACACTAGTCACTTAAGAACATGGATTTTTTTCTTTCTTTAGAGAAAGTGCATGCCTCTGGCAGCAAACCATGATTGCTACGCTTGCTGCCAAGGACAAACGAAGCTGAAGAAGAAAATTTGGTCTCGTTCACCCTAAGTATGAAGCTTCAAAGAATCACCTGCTTCTTTACCAATCTAGCCTATAAATAAATTAATAATCACTGTCTTCCAACTTCATTGCACAGCACACTACCCCTTTCAAATAGAGACCTATTGGGCTGAACAAGAAATGGAGTGTGACATCAGTGGTTATAATCAAGGTTCATGGAGTAGTGGTTGGAAGGTTTTCTGTTAAATAAATGGTAAACTAATGTATATATGATCGGTGATTATTTTGTTTTTCTTACTCTGTCTAAGTTAAAGTAGATGTCCAAAATCAACTGTCTTGAGTCAATATAATATAATGCAACACACAATATTTGTCGTATATAATTTAGACAACAGTTCTCCTCTAACCTTCTAGATGGCTCATCGAATTGAGGAACATAAAAACATATACACAACATCAGTATTGAAACCTGGACTACTGTTGGCATTAGAGTGAACAAACTCATACATTCATGATCAAGTGATTCAATTCTCAGTTCTTATTAACTAATCATCATGAACAGTGCCACCGCCACTGTTGGTAGAAAATCCAATCAGTCACCATATGACACCAACAATCGAAGACATCCCCATTCCTTGCCATATTTACAGCCAAGGTTACATCTGAACAAGCACTCTATGTGTATGTTCGGGAATACCAATATCACGATGAATCAGAAGCTACACATTAGATCTACAGAAAATTACGACAGAAGAGCTCAAGACTCACAGTAGCAGTTGTCAACTGCTCAATCAAACCGAAATTTCAAATAAAATTTGACAAACAATATTAATATAACATTTTAACCAAAATCAATATGGAAACAAATACTAAACCAGTCTTGCAAGAAAAGGTTCCATTGTTCTATTTACCAAAAAATGATGTAATGTAAATGTAACTCACTAAATTGATGTAACAAGTCGTTGCAGTACTATCATCAGCTCACAGTTACACAACAAACTTATATCCACCTAAAATAAGAAAGCATGTAAAGTATCTAATAGTATGAACTAAATTTCTACATCCAAGTGCATTATTTGTTAAAATTTCATTTCTACTATCATCATGATTACATTTCATTACCTACCAAACCTTTCAATCCTCCTGCGACGCAATTCATCCAAAGAAAGACCATCAGAATCATAATAATCACGGCGGTTCATTTCATCAGAAGAACTACCACCACACATCTCACACACATTCATCAAACCAGAATTATCATAAGTACAAGCTTGACATCTCCAATAAGCAGCATTCCTCCCCGTACGGCCAACAGTCCCCCTACCAGTAATGCTTCCCCTCCTCAACCCAAACAAATGCCTAAAAAACTTCACCGGCCAATTCAACACAGAATTAAACCCCCTAACAATAGAATTCAACGGATTTGAACCCAAGAAATTTCGTCTGAATCTCAAATACACAAGTCCAGCAAGTATACCACTAAGATGACCTAAAAACGACACATTAGGCACAAACAATTGAATCAAAATCAACTCAGCCCAAGCAGCGTAACGTGACGGAACTAAAACACCGTAAACATTCGTATAATCATCCGATTGTGAATTAAGAACAACTTTCATAGCAAAAAGAACACCAGAAAAACCAGCAGCGTATTCAAAATAATAAGATCTATGATAATCGAAGAAAACAAGCAAAGATTTAGACAAAACCAGGGTAATACTCTGAGATAAAGCGAGAAGAGAAGCTATCATAGTAGCGAATTGAAGACTACCCATGGAAGATTCTAAGAGAAGACCTTTCCAGAGAAGAGAGAACATGTTGAAAACGAGGTGAGGTTCACCGAGATGGTAGAAAGCGGATAAGAAGAAGCGTTTGAGGTCTTTGTTTTTGAGGATGAGGTGAGGGTTGAAAAGGACTTCATCGATTGGAGGGATAAGGTGGCGGAGGAAGGAAGGGCGGAGGTAAATGACAGTGTTGGAGGCGATTAGGGCGGCGGTGACGGGGGGTTTGGTGTTTGATCGGTAGTACTCGGTGAAGGTATGGAGGGCGAGGAGTGGAAGCATTCCTCGTGAAACTCCTCTTCTTACTTCCATGCTTTTTGTTTCTCTGTTCTTTTCTTTACTGCTTTCAAATAGTTAGTGATTCACGCCTTGGCCATTACGAAACGTATATCAGTTGCGGAAACAAAGAAACTTCTCGATCTTTCTTCTCATATATTCGACAAGTCATAAAATGGATGTCTATAAGAAAAAGCATGTGTATTCAAGTATCAAAATTATAAATAAGTAGCTTCAAAACGCCGTTGTCCTTCAAATACATTAAACTACAAATAGTTAACAAAACAGCACCAGTGGTCTAGTGGTAGAATAGTACCCTGCCACGGTACAGACCCGGGTTCGATTCCCGGCTGGTGCAAAGTATCTTTTTTATTTTACTCCCCAAGTCTATTATTATGCGGCTTCAGCAAATCCCACACGGAGATTTCCATAATCAAAAACTGTATGGTATGCCCCCAGAAATATATCTCCAAGAACCCTGCAATGCCAACCACACTCCAGTTAGTCCCAATGATATGAAAATCATATGCATATAATACAGCAATAATCATTCTTTACCAGAGAGGACCCTGTGGAGGAGGCACATCTATACCGACAAAACCTCCATAGCACACACTTGAACACCCTTCTTCAACTCTTAGTACATACTGAAATTTAAAACCACAACAAAAAAAAAAGGATACTGAATGTCTCTGCTGAACATTGTTATTGAAAAATTTGAAAGAAATAAATAAAACTTCAAGGTAAAATTCCTACCTGTTCTGGAGATAGAGGAAATGATCTGTTTCCAATCTTGAATATAATTTCTGGCATACTTGGAATATTATCACAGTTTATAAATGATTGTCCCACTGGGTTGGGTAGCTTCTCACACAACTTTTACACAATGATATTGAAAAGAAAAAAAATAAAATTGTTTAAGTCCTTAATTTGAAATAAAAGGATAATTTTTTGATGTAATCTGTTCTATTATATTTGCAATTATAAACTACCTCATCAACATATTTTATTATTCTTTCTCTTGTATTCCTTTGCTTAAGTTGAACCTGAATCCAAAACACAATCATATCGCATAAAGTACACAAGGGGCTTTCCCTACTTTGTGTCTCATCCCAACTTTCATTGTCTACCACTGTTTCAATATCATCACTACAAATTTAAATTAGAGTTTTATTTAGAGAGCTGAAAGAATGGAATGTGTCCAAATAATCAAGAGGAAGGGAGGGAATTAATAAAAAAATATCGTACTTTATTCTATGTGATCCATTACGTGAGCAGAGTCCAATGTCGACACATATAATTTCAGGTCTTAACTGAAAACATAACAAGATATGTAAAGAATGGTTCCATTAAATTCCAATGATAATCATTTTGAGTGTGAGGATAAAAGAGCTAGAGAACAAACCCCATTAGTTATGAATTCCCATATCGAATCGCCATAGGTATGGATGATGTTTTTACATTCAAAACTAACATATCCTTCTGCTCCAATGGCATGGTTAATTTGAGTCACCACACTCTGCAAATAAGAACTAAGTAAGAAAAATACACCTAATGAAAAAAGTGTACCATAAAAAAATAACAAAAAAAGAAGTCTAATGTTAAGATGTCATACCGTTGGACCGGCAATTAAAGATGTTCCTGAGTCAATAATCGCGGCACAACCACCTTGACATAGCCCTATTGATTTAACTTTTATATCGTAAGAGAAAGACCAATGGTATAAAATGATGTAATTTGTATGCACTAATAATGTAACATGGAGTGGAATGTAAAAAGCAAGAGAACCTGTTGAATTGTTTTCAAGTAGAATGTCTCCAACATCAATCTAAAGATGAAAACACCAAAAATCAATGATGACATGGTTGATGATAAGAGACTCACATAAATATGAATATAGTTGTAAATATAATATATACCTGCCAATAGCCCTGTTGAGAAAGTGGAACATAAGTATGGTCACCCCTAAAGTGTCTCCAGTCAATACCA
>Ga0315914_1004022_pt1 | contig 22099 bp, 11 predicted proteins | sample MpolenodulesMG_FD_203920 | JGI IMG/M metagenome (GOLD analysis project Ga0315914, IMG submission 203920) | Medicago polymorpha root nodule microbial communities from Los Angeles, California, United States - elongated nodules | ecosystem: Host-associated > Plants > Roots > Nodule | place: USA...
AAACACAAAGCAAGGTAGTTAGGAGTAGATTCAACCCAAGATTTGTTGAGACATCATGGATCTAGGCATTGAATCTTCATCTTTTCTTCATCCTTTGCAAAGCTATCATAGACATATGTAGCTACACCCTTGTGGGTTTTGAGGTATTCAAACAAGCTATTATGTAATTTTTTGATCATTTAATATATGGTTCTAGTTATTCATTCAATATTGTTGTTATTCTTGCGGTTACTGTTTTATTGAGATTTAAAATAATATGGACACATACTTTTGAATTTAGAAATAGAATAACAATCTATCTTAAGTTATCACTCTAGACATGAATGTTAATATTTGATAATCACTTGTAATCTAGAACTTAATGTTTTTGGGTAATTTAATCGGTTGGGAAATCGTCGATTAAACTATTCAATCGACTTTGTGATCGTTTAAATGTTTGGGAAATCGATGTTTAAACGATCCCTTAGAAATAACGATGTCATTTAGACACGAATGATATTGTCGAGTGATTGTGATAATATCGTTTAATAAGGTAGAATCCGTTATTTGATCGAGAGATTGCAACTGTTACGCTTGGTTGATGTCTTTGACCCCAAGCGAAATAACCCTCTCTCTTCTCGTTTTACTTTTATGTCGAATAAAACAATAGTTTTACACAAACAAACAATTTATACTCAAACACTTAACGTGATAAACATTGTGAAAATGCTTATGAAATACGCAACTCCCTGCGACAACGATCCTAACACAACATATTGATTAAGAATTTGGTTACAAACAAAAAACAACAAACACAGACCTTTGTTCTTCTTCTTATTTTCTGAAAGGACGTATTGCATCTTTCCAACACACTCCGCTCTGATTCTTCTCCATAATTCCAAACCCGTACTCCCATCAGACGAAGAGGGAGAAGATCTTTACAATGGTGGTTTTCAGAATCAACTCAAATAAAAATAAAATTGGAGGTATTAAATTCGTTCTTTGTCAATTTCATATTCGATTTTTTATTTCTCATTTCTATTTCGGTTAAAGATTCCGTTCAAGATTTTCAATTTTCTGTTTGTTTTGAAGTTACTTACTCACAGCGTTTCGGAGAACTCATTTATCCTGCATGCCGCTTTCTCAGATGATTATCAGTGTTTTAGATGCGTTTTCTTTTAAATAATTTTTTTTTGATGATTTCGCTGGCGATTCTGTTGTTGGTTATACTATCTCAATTCGAGTTTGGTTGATGATTCCTTTGACGATTTTGATTTTTGATTTGTTTCTACTTTAGGGTTTAGAATAGATCGCATCTCACATGGTGTTGAAATGGACGGGAAGATCAACGCTGGAAGTTACAATTGAGTTTTTTGTTCATTTTTGTATAATTAGTTCTTCATCTATTTATTATTGTTCTACTGCTAATATAATTCGTCTTCTTTTGTGTTTATTTGCGGCTGCTTATGATACTATCTTAGGAGGTGAAGGAGCGTCGGAAGGAGCGTGTGTCGGAGCCGTAGCGCTTACTGGACGACGGAAGAAACCTGCTCTGCTCTTGATGGACGTGGTTGTTGTGCTACTGGTGTCACTGCTGCAGCAGATGTGTCTCACATGCCTCAGGTCAGGCCAATGGTTGAGATTGAAGATCACCACGGCCTGTGAGTGCGATGCTCTGATGATAATGAAGAACACATTGCTTTGATGGCAAGGTTTTTCTTATGTCCACACATTTGCATTGGAGGTGCTGATAATTATGTTGTATATTTAACAATTGAGTTTTCCTTGCTAATGTTGCCACGAGGTCTTTTTTTCTCATTTTCTATACATTTCATATGCGTAGAAATTTACAAAAGTATGTAATATGTTTTAGAGGTTTGGTAACGTGTTTTGGCTTTTAAGATATGGGTAATTGAGGAGTTCTTTGTTAATTATTATTAGTAACTATTTTTTTAAGGGTTAATTAAGTAAATGGTCCCTACAAATATTCAGAATTTTGCTTTTAGTCCCTAGAAAATAAAATCACACTTTTAGTCCTTATAAAATTTTTCATTAACATTTTTAGTCCCTATAAAATTTTTCCATCAGCATTTTTAGTCCCTGTCAAAAATTTTCATCAATATTTTTGGTCCCTAAAATGCTTAAGGAAATGTCACAAGGACTAAAAAGTGTGATTTTATTTTGTAGGGACTAAAAACAAAAATGTGAATATTTATAGGGACTAAAAACTTAATTAACCCTTTTTTTAAAACTGTGTATGTAATATGTCAATTTCTTTTTGAATGTAAAACTTGCCATTTGTATGACCAGAGCACGGGTGGAAAGTCTAATTAATCATTAATCAATTATGATACATTCGCACACAAAAGCACAATCACTACTAAAATGGGTCATTAACCAAAAAACAACCCATTTCTAAAATCACAACAATAACACTAATAATCATAAGAGTTTTACTTTTCACACCCTATGACTTTCCTCGCGCACCTTATTTTTTCCCAAAATTATCCTTAGTCCGGATTTCGTTTTCCGGATTAAATTGTTATAATTTACCAGATGTATCCGAAATTTAAAATCCGCAGTGGCCTTTTTCCAGAACTTTTTCATTTTTAAAAAAAAATAAAAAGATAAAAACAACTCATTTTATTGATATTTGAATAATACATTACAATAATGTTGAAGCTTTTTACGTAAGAACTTAAAACTATTTCGGGGGGGAGGGGGAGGTAAGCTATATCAGTGACTCCGACTGAGAGGACATACCAGTAGCTTCATTGTTGGTGGGGAGACAGAGGGGGCACAAGGGCCTCTAGGGAGCAAGAGACCATGATAGTCAAACTTACACCCAGACTGACCCCTCCCCTATTGACCGATCATATGACCCCTAATGGATTTTCAAAGAGGAGAAAGAAGGTGTGAAATTTTTTGAGGAAATGAAGCATATTTATAGGGGAGGGAGGGTAAAAAAAAGGTGGGAAGCCATAATTAAAAACACATTTTTTGATTTGACCACCGTCCAAAATGTTTGCAAAACGTTTTCTTTGTGATGTAGACCATCGACCATAATGGTCTGGTGTAGTCCGGATTATATAATCCAGAAAACATCATGGTTTCCGGATTATATAATTCGGAAAAATACAATAATGGGGTGTATATAGGCGAAACTTGCCTTTTTCAGTTGGGTGATGGATGGTTCAGATTTTATAATCTGGATTGCTTCAGCATTGGATTCTTTTGTGTGACCCACATTGCACCGACAGTTTTTGTGGTCCACAACGCCCAGATACCTCTATAAATAGGGTCCCTGTTTTCATTACAAGTAAACTACACCAGAAAAAATCATGGAACTCATTGGCTTTGATCCGAACACCAAGCTAGCGGCAGTCTACTACAACGGTGGAACACCACCTCATCTGTTTAGGATTCGCAACGATGTCACCCTCTCCGGGCTGAAGGATGAGCTGGATCAAATCAACTGTCAACTTAACCACAGAGACACGAGGAGGGTGGTCGGTGTTGAATATCAATGTCCATTGTCCGACTCAGCCGGATCTCTTCGCTTCAGCCGGATGAAACTCACGAACGACGACGACGTGAGAACCATGTTCTCTGTCTTTGGTCAGCACAGTACTAGAGGGCCGATCGAGTTGGACGCTTTGTTGGTTAGATCTGCTGATAATGTGTTATGTTTTAATTAATCGTGTGTTTTATGTTGTTTTAATTGCGTGTTAGTTATTTTGTTTTTGCAGGGCGCACGAGAAGACAACAAGGTGGGAAAAGTAAAACTCTAATCATAAAATCAACTCAATACCACTAACAAATAATAATCAAATAAACAAAAAAAAAACGAAATTAAAACAAAAAAAGTACCTTTTTTTCACCAAGGAAGTTACGAATCTCAATAGCAGAATTCGTATTCGCAATGCTAGCATTAATAGGAAAATGTGCATAAACAAAACGTATCTTGTAACGGTAACCCTTAGTAACACCAGTGATGAGATTATCAACATGACTAAGAGCAGTACGAACAACAGCAGAGGTTTTCCTTGATCCAAACCAAGCTTCAACCTTTAGCTTCTTATTCCCTTCTTCATCAGTAATTAACTGAAAATCAAGGTTCAAATGCTTGAAATCTCGCACCAATTTTCCTCGTGGACCTTCAACCTCAATGAGTTTGGCATGTACTTTGATGCTTACTCCGTCGGGAATGTCCATTGTTTCGGAAGAGAGAATATGGTTTTCATCTTGCTCTCTCTTGTCGCCGGCGGGGAAGCAGAGGTGAAGCTTTCTGCGTGGGTTAATAGGGTTTAAGGTTAGGGTTTTAGAACAGTGCATTGAAAGAGGGGTTATATATGAGAGTGAAAGGATTGTTGTTAGGCCACTCTAATCGGTCATAGATACGTTGTGTATGACAGAAGTAGGAGATTATTATTCACAAACCCTTATAATTATACACCCCTTTTTCTAACTCGGTATCCTTTGAACGCAAATGCATAGAATAATACCGTGATCTGAATAGGATTATAGTAAATGACAACTTTTTTTTTAAAGATATTTAACATTGTTGTATTTTTAAGACTGAATTCGAATCTATTACATATAATTAAGTTGAAAGAGATTTGTATCTTCACATCCTAGTACTTTTGAGTCATTCCTTATTATTTTAACAAAATATCATGTGTTTGTTGTTGTTGTTATTTGATGCTAATATTATGCATCCTTTATGTGTTGGTTTACATTGTTAACTGACGTTTGATTGACAACTAGTACGACTTTGGTAAATGGTTATTACCGAATTAATTTTTTTTATATACAAGAAAAAAAGGCATAGCCCAAGAAAAGGAAAAAAAAACTATAAACTTAAACAAACATTTTGAGTCATGCAAGCGCTAAAAAAGTCATCAAAAAGACACTCCGGAGCCTTCTAGGGGGAGTGTCCATTACGTGTAAATCAAAAGAGTTCAAAGTTAGGTTAAAATCAACTTATTTTTTTCCTCTACACCAAGTATGCTTGATCTAAACTTGCCAATTCATTTTCTTAATGTCATGAAGAGCTTAAGGTGAAAACTTGTAAATCTACCTTTAAGAAGGAAGAAAATGTTCCAAGGTTTGAAGAGGCAAATGTGGAATCTTGTGGGACTACAAAGTGTGGTTTGATGAAAGGTCTAGCAACAACGTTGTTGATGGTTAAAGTTGCATCACCGTCAATCTAAAGGTAAGGTGGAGTATGACAACGAAAGTAGATGTATCATTTTCATTAAAGGTGGAGGTTGTTGGTGTATATCGAAAATATACATATTGAATAAGTCTCACATTGCTTAAAATTGGAAATAAATAAGGAGTCCAAAACTGTGTGTGTGTGTGAGAGAGAGAGAGAGAGAGAGAGAGAGAGAGAGAGAGAGAGAGAAAGAGAGAGAGAGAGAGAGAGAGAGAGGATCCATTGACTCCAAGAGTAAGTATAAAGAGTTACTCCAAATCCTAACCATTGATTTTAATCCTAACCATTGACACCAAGAGTAAGTATAAAGTGTGTCATATTACTTCGCAGTGTTTCTTTCTAGTTTAATGTTACAAATTCCTAGAGGTGGCAGCTAGATCCTTGTGCAGGCTACACGGTTCATAGTGCATACCAACTTTTTACATCTCAGAACACATCTCAGGTTGATCACGCATCGGATTTGATTTGGCATAACTCTGAAAGTTTCAATTTTTGCTTGGAGGTTATTGCGGGATCGGTTGCCTACAAGGTCAAACCTGTTGGATCGCGGCATTCTCGCATATGTTGATGCGGGCTGTTTGGTAGGTTGTGATAATTTGGAGACTTCTCAACATTTATTCAAGTTATTATGATGTTGTCATCGTCGTCGTAGGGGCAGGGGCTCTTCTTTTTGTCGTCGCCAATTGCTCTTCTATCTGAATTAAATCAGATATGGGTGTCAATTTGTCTGTTTTATATCCCATCTCAAGTTTAACTGATACCAGCTCAAATTGGTTATGAATCTTAATGATGTATTAATAATCTAACCAAAAACTAGAAGATTATGAGATTCAGATTAATATGCACAATGCAAAAGAATCACAATAGAAGAATCACAACTAAAGAATTTAAAAAGATTAAGATTAAATTTTGAAGCATTAGACAATAAACACAACGGCGGCAAGCCGGAAAGCTGTGATGCAGGTCGACAGAAGCTGGTGAAGGCCACAAAGCTGACGGTGAAGGGCACAATGTTTAAGAGGAAAGGTGTGTTGCTAAACATTGCAAGAAGGGTTGCGTTGCTCAACAGAGCAAGAAGGGTTGCGGGATAAAGATTGTTTTTGTATTTTTGAAATAAATAATTGATAGGATTATGTGTCTGAAATAAATGTGAGCCATTGATATCTTACCTTCCTTCCACGTGTCTTGTTCTTATAAAGGGAAATTGAGATTGTCATTTTGTAACAAAATGGAGAGGATCTGCACCCCTCATTTTTGCAGCTAGTTTGCCTACTTTGTGCTTGGACTATAGGGATTGATTGTAATAATAGACTGTTTAATAATGTAGAAAATTTCATAGCCCAATTGTTAGATAAAGTAAAACACGATTCGTTATGTGCTGGCTTAAGGCTAGTAACGCTAACTTTGTTTTCGGATTTAGTTCATGGTCGTCAAGCCCTTTGATTTGTTTGGGCATTGGCTAATTGTTTCTGTAACAATGACAGGTTGTAATTATTAGGGGTCTCCTTGATACACCTTGTGTTTGAGAGATTTCCTAACTCTGTTAATATATACCATTTTTTATTGTTAAAAAAAACATTTGCATTTTTTTATTGTTAAAAAAAACATTTGCATATAGATTTCAAGCATATACATCCAGTGTAGTGGTGAAACAGCATGCCTATGAGTTATGTGTCATGAGTTTGATCCCTGTGAGCAAAATGAACCACAATTAAGGAACCTAAATATAAAAACACCCAAACCACTTGAGCTACAACTTTATATATAAGTAAGTATTTAATGAAAATATATGTATATATTGTTCAAATATGGTCCCTCCATAAAACTATTGTTGGCTCTGCCACTCAATATATCCCAAACACCTTTAAGAAGAAAATATACAGAGATGATTAATGGAGTAATAAAAATTTCTTGTTAGGCAACACATGATACTCTAAAATAGTGTGTGTTTGAGTGTGTGGTGAAGAAAATTGATTTTGATTTAAAGTGATTTGTGTTTAGATATATTTGTGTAAAAGTGGTTGAATTATAAATTCTGTTTGAAAATCAATTTTAGAATCGAAAACTACAAATTATTGGTTTAAATAGAATTAATTTTACTTAACATCAATCAAATATAATCATAATCAATTTTGGTCCTCTAAAAATTGAGCCAAACATACAATTTTTTTTTTGTACCCATAAGTTTAAACATACACACGCAAGTGTCAAAATGAACATACAATTGGATAGACCTAGTTTCTTTTTACTGGAATTGTGATATACCTTACTAGAATTCGACCCGTGCGATGCACGGTTTTTTTTTAAGTGTCATATATAAGTATTAAATTGACTGTATTTTTAGAGTGTCATATATAAGTATCAAATTGACTATCTTTTGGCTCTTTGATAACATCCCTACACAAACATCATGTCTTTGATGGTATCTCTTATATCAGTAAATCATGTCTTTCCAGTCCAATATAAAGTTTAACCTTGCATATTTTCCTAATCATGGATGTTACCCAATGTGAGCATCTTTTAAAAGTGCACTGTCTACAAAAAGAATGCAAGAAAATTAATTAAAACAAAGAAAAAAATTAGCAAAACAAAAAGCAAATACATGGTTCAAAAATAAAATAGAATAGAAAAATCTAAGAGAAAAATTAACATAAATTACTACTTCATTGCACTTATTGTTTCTTTCTTTCTCATCCTTTCTGCTCCAAGAGTTAGCATTTAAGGGGATTAGTTTTATTTAGTTATCAGTTAGAATGCGATTAAATTTTTCAAAAAAAAAAAAACAACAGTAGAATAAGATTAACAAAAAAGATACATAATATAGAATTCATTGACTACCTTCATTCCAATTTTGATGTTGAGTCTCTTAAATAACGGGCATTGCTACTTTGCTGTAAAAGGAAGACTGTCAAAATTGGTGTAAACATCTCAAACTAAAAACAAAAAACGCAAAAGGATATTCCATTTCTCAAAAAAATATGCATATCGATAAAATGCATGTTAAATTAGAATAGCAGTAAAGTAGTGATATGAGAGGAAGGTTGTATGGTCACATCCTTCCATTTGCAAATATCAAAATATATGATTTTTTTGTTGTCTGTGTAATTTACCACGATTTAGGGTTTTTTTTGTTGAGAGAAACACGGTTTAGGGTTTGCTATATATAGCCGAGTTTGCATGGAAATTAGGGTATTCTGTTTGTAAACGTATTAAATAAGTGTACAACAACTTGCAAAAAAAAAAGTCTACAGAAACAATAGATATATACAAACGATGACACAACATGATAACAATGAAAAACTCATCAGTAAGGAGAAATATTAGGAATTGCTGCATTTTAGATGAAATTTGTTAGGTTAAATTGCTGCTAACCTAATGCAGCATTTTAAAGGGAAATTATTAGGTTAAGTTGCTGCAAACCTAATAAAATTAATAAATAAAGATAAGGATATAGCCAAGTTTACATGGAAATTGGGGTAGCCGAGTTTGCATGGAAATTAGGGTATTCTGTTTGTAAACGTATTAAATAAGTGTACAAAATATTGTCAAAGAAAAAAAGGCAACAAGATAGGAATGAAATTGGTGCGATGCATTTGTTTAGTATTAAATAAGTGTACAAAATATTGTCAAAAAAAAGGCATAAGTGTACAAAATATTGTCAAAAAAAAAAAATGCAACATGATAGCGATGTATTTTCTTAGTATTAAATAAGTGTACAAAATATTGTCAAAAAAAAGGCAAGAGGAAAGGAATGAAATTAGTGCCATGCATTTTTTAGATGGAATTTATTAGGTTAAATTACTGCTAACCTAATGCAACATTGTCGTGGAAAAATTATTAGGTTAAGACCTAATAAAATTAGTAAATATGGATTTTCTTTCAATTCTTTTGTTTTTTTTTTGTGACTGGGATTGTCTTCAAGGTGGTTTATCACTAGTATATCAACGATCTTTTGATGTAACAAACTTGACAAGACAGTAGGGTTTTCTTTTTCTCTTCGGTTACGTAGTTAACCTAAACCTCTTTGCCATCTCTTCCCTTCTTTTTTTACATTTCAGCTAAAACTCATTTATATATAATAACCCATGCATTGGTTGGTTACAAAATCAAGAGCTCATGTAAATCCCTCCAGCCTAAGTTCTCAAGGTATATTATTCACTTGGTTTTAGTTAACTTATAATAACAATTTTCTTTCATTTTTATATAGTCGAAGAAAAATAAAAGAATTGATTCTACACTTGTTTTTATATATCGTTCATTTGTGTTACAGATTGATGAAATGTTTCTATTGTTTATTGGATTTGATTTTTCAAGCACGTGTTGGAAAAATTGTGTCTCATGAATATCTCAACCAATTCAGATCAATAAGTTTTTGAGACATTTGAAGTTGCCCGAATCTAATTTTGGCAAAAGAGGTTAGTCCTGATCCTACAAATTGTTGATTTAATGTGTTCAATACTATCATCATCATACAAATTTGATTTTATGTATGTGTAATATAATTTGAATATAATTTAGTAGAATCATACTAGTACAAAAAAAGGGGTACAACTATGTGTGTAAATAATGCTTCATATCAAGTGAGGAGTGAAGATGTATGTGCAACAAATTCAACAAAAATGAGCGTGAGAGAAGCTAAAAACAAGGATTAAGGGAGCCACATACTCCCTAGAACAAACATCACGTGCTGTTTTTAAAACTTGATAATTATCTACACCCTTAATTTAATCTAACGGTGTTTAAAAAATATGGTGGACGTTCCTAGCAATCTATACCTAATTCTTTGTAGTCATTGTATTGCCTCATTAAATCTAAGACCGTATTACACATAATTCTTTTACAAAAGAAAAAATTCTGAGAAAGTTTTAACAGCCTACACATGACTTCTTGAATATATCAAACTATGCTGATACATTGTTCAAAGAATGTGGTAATTCAATCTAAAGAATCAAATCAATAGTATTTACATCATTTATATAATTCAAGAAAACTCGAATTTCATGTGTCTAATAAAAAAATAAAATTTAAAAAGATAACTATGAAAAATGAAAATAGAATCAAAACACTTGAACTTATATATCACACAAGAAACGTGTCCCACACTTAAGGAGTAAGTTTTATTTTTAGAGGGACTAAGTTATCTCATGCAAATTTATTCTCTACCTAGATATACTTTAAAATTTATTATCATTTTGGTACAAGTAGAATCATCTATAGGCTGAAAGTAAAAAGAAAAAAGAAGAGAAAAAAAAAGAGTCTAATTAGCCTTGTAAGCCTAACTCATATTATTATGCTATAATGACATTGCTTGTTTTGGCCATATTAACCAATATTGGCTCAAGAAACCAACCATACTTGTTTCCATTATCTTTTATTGACATACATATTGTTTCTTCCACGTTTTAACTTTTTGATAGAAATCTTTTTAAATGATAAGCACTTTCCTTATTTAGAATACATTAACTCCTAGTTAAAACTTAGAACGACACCAAACAACAATTCCTTTCACGAAATGTGCTAAGCCATGAATAATGCATATTACAGACAAATATAAGTGCACTGGCGGTGGTAACACTTTAGTGAAGACTAATAAGGTGTATTAGTAAACCATTCTTTAAGGATTGTACTCATGTGACATAATATGACATTAACCAATTCAATTGTGAGAGGTGACAATATAATCTTTTAAATATAAAAGGTTGTGAAAGAGAAGGAAAAAAAACAGTTGAATTGATATATGTATCACAATTAAATTTACCAATGTCATGTGACATTCCCGTCATAATGTCATCCAAGGGCAACCCATTCTTTAAAACATTTGGTACATTTGAAACAGTTTTGGTTGAGCTTATTATTATTTTTTTAATTAAAAAATTAGTATAAGGCGAGAGCATGGTGTCTAAGTCCAAAGTAGGAGAATTTTTAAGGCTCAGTAAATACCGATAAAAGACACTGGTCATACTCCAATCTACAACGATAGTCTTTTTAATATACTAAAAATTAAATGAGATTATCTTTGATTCTTAATAACCGTAAATTATGTCTAGAAGTCCTACCTCAACTAGCAAATGTCGAAATTGCAAGGTCGGACGTCGTGACCCGGGTTCGAACCCGGGACCTCACAGTTGTGGGTGAGTTTAATTTCAGTGGATTATCATTCATCTAAGACAAAACAATATTTGTAAATTATATTTTATTTCTATAATTAAATAAATTTTCATGTTGCTTATATTTAAATTTAGATCGAGTAAGGGTAATAATAATAGGTGGAATAACTTGTGATATTTGTTAAGACAACTTCTTATCATATATGGTTATAATGTATTTTCAACTTCTTATATCATATGGTTATAATGTATTTTCACCTTTTGTCAAGACAACTTCTCAATAGCTTTTTTTGTGATTTTGCTTAATTTTGTAATTTCAATGTAGATGGACTAAATTTTTAACCACTTACGGTAACATTTTAAGTAGGGGTGTTCAAAACTGAACCAATCCAATAGAAAAACCGTAAACCGAACCAATTCAAACCGAAACCGCAAAAAACTGTATTTGGTTCGGATGTATTTGAATCACTTTTTTGCTCAACCGCGTGGTTTTGTTCGGTTTGCGGTTTCGATTTTACTAACCAAACCAAACCGCAATATAAGAAAAACACTAATTAAATATATATCACCTAGACCAATACTCATAGAAAATCAATGAAAACTTTAATAATATGACATATTTTTTCTCTTGTTAAGTTTCTTCTTTGCTTTTTCTTTCAAAAATGTATTTATGTGCTACTTGAACTCTTTGAGAATGATAAAAAAAATTAGTCTTTTGTATTTCTTACAAAGTTGGATTGCTTTTTGTCCACATTTTAATTTGGTCTACGTAGTTGAAAACATTGTTGGATAAAAATAAAATTGTAATGTTGGATGAAATTTAAAACATTGCTGAAAATATGTTGTGTTTTAACTTTTTAATTTAATTTTAATGTTGGAAACAAAAAAAAATATTGTCTAAAAAAACTGCATCAACCGATCCATTCCAAACCGCATTGTTTTGTTTGGTTTGGTTTGGATTTTATTTTAAAAGTCAACCGAACCAAACCAAACCGCATACTTTTTTATCTTGCGGTTCGGATGACTTTTAACTTTAAAACTGAACCAAACCGCACTGCGAACAACCCTAATTTTAAGTATCACTTATGTTTATATTTTATTTTGGAAGGAGTAAGTGTTTTTTTTTTAAGGAGGAAGGAGTAAGTGTTGAAAAACCCATATTATAAATGTTACAACTTTTTTATTAATTTTTTTTTCAGAAATCATTTGTTTATTATTTTGGGCTGAACATAAACAATTCTTTAACTACAAGCATCCATGTTATTTTTTTCTAACTTTTTTCTACTTGTTTTTTATGAAGGAAACTTTTTTTCTACTTTTGTTAAGTGTTGTTAACGTGCCTCTAAAAAAAAAGTGTTGTGATTGTTTTTATCCTTCTCACGAATAACACGTAATGAAGGTAAACAACAAGGCCATTGACATGCTGACACAAACTAGTTCTCCTCTAATGCATAGCACCTGTCACCAAATATCTTTATTTTTGTTTTTCAATTTATTTGCAGCATTTATTTCTACAACTGACTTTTGTTTTTCTCATAGCAAAACTATTCAAATACCAAGCTAAATAATTATGGCCTCGATCTTATATTTGCCCTCTTAATTTCTTGAGTTGAACACAGCCCATATAGGTTTTGTCACCCTTCTCATAACAACAATAGTTTGTTTATTCTCTTTTCATTTTTTTCCTTAGAGATCACAAAGATAAGATAACAAACATGGGAAACATATTGAGAATTCAAAATTTGAAGGAATGGTTCAAATCTTCACAAGCACTTCTTAGCATGTTACTAGTTCAAATATTTGCAACTGGGATGCAACTTCTATCAAGAGTGATTTTGGTTCAAGGGACTTACATTTTTGCACTCATTGCTTATCGACATATTGTTGCTGCTATTTGTGTTGCTCCCTTTGCACTCTATTTTGAAAGGTAATTCCATTTTCAATTCTATATTTTATTTCCCATGCAATTCACTTCCCTTTTAGTTCTGTGTTCATTTCTTTTTTATTTCATTTTTTCCCAGCCCTTTAATTTTTTTTCCTCCTACTCACAAACCCTTTTAGTTTCTAACATAATTTTGAGCATCTTTGTAATTATTCTCTAAAAAAAACTTTTTCGTAATTATTATTTATAACATTTTTGGGTGTGTTTGCACATATGTTATCTTGTTAAATTATTTTTGTAGTTTACTTTGTCACTAATCATTTAATTTGAGGTTGGATTCGTAGTCAGCTAGTGCATAAGAGATTATTACTCTTTAAGCATAGTTGTTACTTCAAATCATTAGTTTTGACAATTGCACACGAGAAAATATTTATTTATCCAAAACTAAATCATTATTTTTTGTTTTCAGAAATTGAAAACTAATGGACATATCATTTTTTTTAAAGGGAAATGGTCATATCAATATATTATTTTTATAAGTTTTTTTCGAATAATTAGTCAAATGTGGGTTTCAAATGTTTTAATATTCCATAACATTATTGCTATATTTGCACAAATGTTTTTTTAATAATTAGTCAAAGAAAGTTTTAAATTAAAAATAATAGTTTTTTTATATTTAATGAGTTGACTGCACAAATTTCTATGTCATATTGCAATATTTGTTTTCTTAACCAGTGTCCGGGGCACCGATTAACATTATTCTTAAATTAAATATACAAACAAATGTATTTATATTTGATATAAATGTATGTATCTTTTTCGGGTTAGTCCAAAGAGTCTATGTGATCGAGAGGCACTATGATGTGGAATGATATTATAAAGAGGCAAATTAAGTTGCAGATACTCCAGCTAAATATAGTCTTTTTATTTTTATATACTACACAATTTTTTATGCAGTTCCAGAATATATGGCTCTTAACCTTTATTGCAGACTCGTCTTGTGTATCGTTTTCCTTGGGATATTTAATCTACTAGTCCTAAAAAAACAACACTAGAGGGAGTAGTTTTTATTTGTGTTAAGACATTATTAACATTTACTACTTTGTACTAGCTTTTAATCTTCAATTAGTTGCAAGTATATATACTAATGCTTAAATAAAAAATGTTGGATCAACTTGTTTGTTGGTGAAATGAAATCTATTTGGTTACTTATGTTTGCAGAGAAAAGGAGAAGAAATTCAATTGGAGTGTTTGGTTCTGGCTTTTCCTTAACGGATTAGTGGGGTAAGCATAACATTCCTTGTTTCTCTTTTTAATTTTTTTGGTTTCAATATTCCTTGTTTTTTTTTTTGGAAAACTAGATCTTCTCCTTCTAAGATTAAATTTGAACTACCACTCAATGATACAATGACAATAAAAAATTTGGCCTTAACTAAAGTTCTCTCTTGGAAATGAACCTCTAGATATATGTGAGATAATTGGTTATATGCTAGCTAGTCTCATATACCAGTGAAACTAATAAATGAATCCAAACATAGGGTGGTACATATAAGGTGGAATCAAGTAAAATATTTCATTTGAAGAATTTGATATGAATTACACAAAACAAGTAATACACAATTTTTTTATAAGCACAAGCTGCACAAGTAATGTTTAATATATAGAATACACTAGTGGAAAAATTGACTCCAAATCCGATCTGATTTCAGCCAAAAAAACTAAGTATTTAAAAGTCAGTTGTATTTATATTATTGTTTGTTAGTATGTATTTACTCAACGAATCCATTTAAAAATATTCATGTTTAAACTTTTTAAGTGAAACTTATTCGATTGTCCTCTACTAATAAAATGGAAGTAGATGATAACCAAAGAAGCTCACTTGAAAAGTTTGACGTTGATATTTTTAAATGGATCAGTCGGGTAAATATATACTACGTGACTTCATCCTTTATTATAAATACTATTGAAAGTGGTTATATTAAAAGTAATCAATCATATTGCGATTCACGTCTCTTCCCTAAGGCTATTTTGTGTCACTAAGAATTTAGTTATATAATTCAAACCACTTCCACCAAGACACTTAAAAGTTGTGATTAAAGTTACAACTTATGTTGGTTCCAGATGTAATCTTTTTTTTGGAACCACAAAAAAAAAAGATGTAATCTTTTGATTAGTGAATCTGAGCTGTTTTCTTTTGAAAGTTTATAACCAATTAGCACCATTTCTAATTACAGTAAAGAAGTGTAAGAAAGTAAAGCTAACCAATGCCATAATCTAGTTTGTGGACCATCGTGCATTTGTAATTTACCTTTGGCACATTTTGCATGGTAATAAACACGTGGTTTAGCATAAAAGTTTTGTCTGTATTGGGAATGAAAGTCATGGTACTTTCAAATTTGAAATTGTTGATATTGCATGAATTTTTTTTGCAAATGATTTCCATTTTATGCACTAGTTCTCCTAATACAATTCTAGCAATCATTTCCATTTTTTTTTGTACAAAACCAATATAGTATACTACTTATACCTAAGTTTTGAGATAATAATGTGTCAAAATAGAATAGAGAATTTCGAAGTAAGATTATACTTCATCTGGTCACCATTATAAGCAAAACTTCAAATACTTTGAATAATTAATCTATCTAAAAAATTGTTTTTTACTTATAATAGTGACGAGAGTGAGTATATTTGAAGGTGATTTTGATATGGAACTCTCAAAAGAATGGTTAACTGTTTAGGTTAACAATTATTATTGCCAACCGATTATAATACAAGACCATATATTATAGTCCCTCATATTTAATGGTTCTTTAACACTTAGGAATTGAATTTGGAATATGAAATTTACAACACTTCACACATCCTGTACCATGTGCCTTTTAATTCTTACCATCACTATCTGACTTCTCATACAAATATGTAATGTAAAAGAATAATTAATTTAAGCATTATTTTATTTTGAAATGCTAGTCCATGTCAACATCGCAACATCATGATCTGCCATTTTCCTTAAAAGTTACACGTTTCTCACAACATCAATTAAAGAAACAAAAGTAGAAAAAGAAATGTTTATTAGTGTTCTTAGACAATAGTCATAGGGCAGGAACTAGTTAAGAAAGATAAATATTCCAAAATGTCACTTAATGGCAGTCCTAACAAAATCTCCATATAGTGCTAATATAGTGCAGCACAAGTGTTAAACATTTAGGTCTTAATCATTTGATCGATGTCGGTGCCTATAAAAAAACATGTGTTATGAGAGGTCAATTATTAATAGGCACCGATATCGATCAATCACCAATTATCATACGTACATCTTTAAATGATTAATTCAAATATTTTTATATATTTGATAACTTAACAGGGTATATAGTTTATATATTATAAAAATCAAGCCAATTTTACATCAGTTTCTAACAAAGTGATGGTACCTATATATACATATGACAGGATGACAATGGCTCTAGGGTTATTCTATTATGGTCTTCGAGACACAACTGCTGCTTATTCAGTCAATTTTCTCAACTTGGTACCTATTTGCACATTCTTAACCTCTATAATATTCAGGTATCTAAATCAATTTAAGACAAATTTAACTTAGTTACATAAATAAATTAATCTTCTGTATATATAAATTTTTGGATGAGTGCAATTGTAGAATGGAGAATTTGAGGATTGGAACATGGGGTGGTAGAGCTAAGTGTATAGGAGCAATTATGTGTGTTGGTGGAGCATTAGCAACGAGTCTTTACAAAGGGAAGGAATTTTATATTGGTCATCATCATCATCATAGTCACCATTCTTCAGAGATTAGTGCTGTTGCAGCCCACAAAACTCACATGCTTCGAGGCACTTTCTTTTTGGTTGGAGCCTGCTGTTCTTACACTGCTTGGTTTATTCTTCAAGTATGTCTCTTCTCACTTTTCATATGTGATTCTCTCTCTCTTTTTTTCTTAGCCTTATTCTTTAGGATATCATCCACTATTATTTTTTAATCAATATATCCAAAAACACTTGAATAAGATGAGTTTGCATATAGTCAGTCTTAAAAATACAAGAGCGTGAAAACTCTGACGGTCCATGTAGTACTATCCAATCGACTCGAATAATTAGTTTTCACAGTTTGACATGGGAGAAATTTAGTGACACTTAAAGTTTTAAAACATTTATTGTGAAACAAATAACTAATATGTGAAAGCTTTCATCCCAAATAGCTAGCACCATGGTGAAATTGATGAGAAAACCGTGAACATATGATTTTTATTCGTATTAAGTGTATATGTTTTGAATTTAAACAGGTAAAATTGGTGAAGGTATTTCCGTTGAGGTATTGGGGAACCATGCTATCATGTGTTATGGCGGCGATTCAATCAGCCGTAATAGGCGCATGCGTAAATCAAAGTAAAGAAGCTTGGAGATTAGGGTGGAATCTCCAGCTTATTACTATACTTTACTCGGTAAGGATCATTTGCTGAATTATGCTTACCTTCAAATTTATATTTGAAATCAAGTATATCATTAGGTAGAGTCAAACTTGAAATTAAAGTTATAAGTTATAACTATTTGGACTATATTATGATCCAATGTGAAACTTCCAAGAGTAGCTTGTTTTCTAAACATTTTAGACTCTTTCTGTGATTTGTTTTGACCATGTACTCTGAATTGAATTGAATTGTGTAGGGAGCATTGGCTACTGCTGCTACATTTTGTTTACTATCATGGGCAATTACTATTAAAGGACCTACTTACCCTCCGATGTTCAACCCACTCGCTCTTATTTTCGTTGCCATATCCGAGGCTATCATACTTGGTGAACCGCTAAGGGTTGGAACGTATGAATACATGTCCTTCTTCACATTATATAACAATTTTCATTTGTGTTAGGCATGGTTTATTTGATAATCAAGCTTAGAAAAATCACTAATTCAAGAACCTATTTGTGCAGGTTGCTAGGTATGGTTTTGATCATAGTGGGATTGTACTACTTTTTATGGGGGAAAAGGAATGAGGTGCCTCGTTTGCCTCAAACAAATGTAGCAGCTGCAGAGTTATCAACAAGTATAGCTGATCACTCTACTGTGACTCAATCATCAGCTGTTGTAGTGCCAAGTTCTTTACCAAATGAAAGTGTACATCTTCACATTAATAAAACTGAGAAAATCTGAATGTTATTATTACTATGTTTAATCAAGGTCCTGCTAACTTGTAAGATGAAATTAGTTAGTATTGATTTATTGCTATTAATTCTCAGCTATGAAGTATACATATTAATCACTTGTGTACTCTAGTTTAAACACTTTTCTTGGATGTCAAGCTATGTTGCCTTATTTTGAAAAGTTGTACATGGTTACTGGCTCTAAAAAACAAGCACTTATTACATGGTTTCTCACTTTTTCCCTAAAAAAAAAAATATTTCTCACTTTTTCACGTACACTCGAGAAGTGTGAGTCTACTACAGTCTAGCAATTAGACCTAGACTATTTGACAAAAAAAGAGTGCAACCCATGCCGAGTACTTAGTTAGGCACAACACTAAATATATGTTAGGTATTTTTTTAAATGAATTTTTTTGTAGTGATTCATCTTTTTGTTATAAGTAATTTTAAAGAAAATGTTTTAAAAAAATAGCTTGAAATGAGAGATATTTCATCATTTTGTTACAACATTTTTTGGATAATAAAATTTTAAAAAATTCAAATAGGTTCTCATAAAAATCATTTTTAAAAGATATTGTTTTAGAAAGAAAAAAAAAGTGATTTCTATCATTTAAAAATCTCTAACAATGAATATTTTAAATAATGAATGTAAAAATTCTTTTTAACTTATAATAAATAAATTTGACCTCCTTCAATTTATTTTTTTTGTGACCATTTTAAAAATACAAAAAATAACATTTTCTCTTAAATTTATAACAAACAGACTCTACTATCACATCATTACCCGCCAATTCAAGAACTCTATGAAGAACAACTTTTCTTCATGAACCTTCCAACACGACCAACGGAGAATTGAAGACCGGCCTTTAACAGATTTTGAGACGACCTTCTTCCAATAGCCATTTCTTTTTCCACCTTTAGTTGTTGTAGTTTCTATTGCTCTCTAATCTGAAAAATGGAGCAAAATGATTCGTTTGAAGGGGATGTTGATTTGAAGGGAATGTCTCATTTGTCTATGTAAGAAAGTAATTTGTTGTTGAACACATTGGTTAACACACATGAGAGTGCCACTAGGAGTAAGATTGATGAAAACACGGGTTCCCCAGCCTTATAGCAAGGCCATCCCTCACGTATCTAAAGCGTGACTCAAATGACCCGACGATATAAATATGACAATAAATGATCCAATGATACTTAGATAGCTCTGATACCACATTTTAAAATGTGGATATGACTCAACTCAATCTTACGTAATTAATTTATGGGTCTTGTTAACGAGTGCCCTTTAAGCATCTCAAATTTAGTAATTAATTTTTTTAAAAATCAACTATTACAATTTCCAATGCATTCAATACACAACTTTTTATTAAAAACTTACTATTTAAAGTGCTTAAAGAGTGCTTCGGGAACACTCGTTAACATTTCCCTTAATTTATAAGGTGATGACTACACCACTAATAAACATTTTGTCAAACAATATGTCATCTATCGTAGAACTCTTAACAATTCATTGTATGTTGGTGTATGCAATGTGTTGTTTAGTAGGAGTGTGGTATCATGTTGGTATCCTAATGGTGTCTAGCTTGACACTTTGAGACTTCAGACTTTTTTGTGATTGTGTTATGCCTTAGTAGGTCGTCTAGCAGATGATAGTCTAGGCTCTCTGCAACTCTTGGAAGAAATTTAAAGTGGATAGAGCTTGTCTACGTTGATTTTATTAATAAAATTTTCTAATTATATAAAATAAATAAATTATAGGAGAAGACAAACATGTGAAACCAAATGAGTTAATATTCAAACCTTAGTTGTTTCATTAATTTCATCAATAAAATTTTTATTGTTGTTAATTTTGTAATTTATCCAAATATTATTTCATTGTTTGTCAAGTTGGACATATATAGATATATCCACTTAGGTTTTTCCATATCACTGAGTCAAAATGAGGGGTCTACATCACTCAGTCAAAATGAAGGGTGGAGCAAATTGCAAAAAATGTAATATTTATTGTGGACCAAAACGTCACATTTTAAAATTGAAAATGCTTCCTTTGTTCAAAAAAATAAATTGAAAATGCTTATATGCGAAAAACATTTTCGCATAAATTGCACAAATTATGTTGCACTTGAAACTAGCTTGACATTTTATGGATCTTAAACTAAGTTTGAGTAAACAACTCTTTTATATAATACATCATGATAACATTATATAAAACAACTCTCTTATACATAATATGTTTTCATCCAAAATCACCTTAATAATATGTTTTGATATCTCAGCTATGCTGACACCTCAAAATATTGTGCGTCAAATATACCCAATTATATATATTGTTAATAAAAAAAGAACAATTTCTTTAAGCCCCTACAAACATGAGGCCTAGGCCATCACACCCTCGGCCTGCCTAAAACACTTCATTCTTCTATAATCAGTTTATGTGTTTATTAAAAAAATATCATATTATCCCCGTAAATATTGTTCAATAGGTGGAGATATTGTATGTAATATATATAGTGTATTCGAACTTCAGATTTTTCACTTATTCATCTGAATATCTGGTAACTAATTATTTGACAAAAATAACAATATAAATAGATATTCGATTACAAATTAAGTAGTCCAATTTCCCTCAAAATAAAAAAAACGACGAAGACGAAGTGCTAAAGTTCTAATACTAGCTTAAACCTAAGAAATTAAAAGAACAAAACAAAGCTAGGGAATAACACCTAACAAACAGAAAAATCAATTCATTGGCGACGAAGAGTGGAGAATCCAAGAAATTTTAATAGCAATTCAACTCGGGCAATTTGATTAATTGAGATTGATAAAGGGTGATGGGTTGCAACAACAATTAGCGAAAGTGGATGTGATGCTGGGGTTGGCGCCGACTGCGGTGGTTGTAGGGTTCGGACGAGCCACCACCCACCCCACTAAAACAATTTAATTTTTTTTCTTTAGAAAAAACAATTTAATTTTTTAATAAAGAAAATATTAAAATACTTTTTATTTTTAAATAAAATTACATTGTGGCCATGCTCTTTCCATCTCATGCGTTATTATCAGATCCAAATTTCCACAAAGTGGTGTAGTGGTCCACCCAAAAAATTTAGATAATTCAATTATAGGTCTATTTTGCGAGACTATAAACAATTTTTCAACGGTTTCAGTTTTCGGCAGTTTCAAACGTGACATACGTGATTTTTGTGATTCTTATACTTGGCAGGTTAGCAGAGGCTTATAGACCTTCAAATTTGCACGGGTTTCAAATCTCCCGCATATTTTCCTGTCAAAAGTTTCATAATTTATGGTAGTCGTAAAATATGTAATTTTTTATGTATCTACCCTAGTTTTTTAGTCAAACTCCGTCATTTCAACTATGCGCTTAATATTTATTACGACTTTAATTTGTGTTTATTTATTTTAGTGGCCCACCCAATTTTTTTTTCTAACTCCGCCACTTGCCACCGGCAACAACGACACACGATAACAACGGCAATACTAAGTTATCAAGTTTTTTTTTTTTTTGAAGAGGCTAAAATGAAATATATTAACACATGAATAAGTCTGTACAAATAATTACAATGGGAGACCGAAACAATAAAATGAAAGCAACGTGAAAGAAGCTATTAGCCTATGCCCAAAATGGTGAACGGACTAAGCCACCAGCCATGAAAATTGAAGGGAAGAGTAGAGTACTTCTCCTTCAACAACATATAGGAGATGGCCTTTATCCTATCAACCACCTGAAGAACGGGGCTTTC
>Ga0315914_1004023_pt1 | contig 22096 bp, 11 predicted proteins | sample MpolenodulesMG_FD_203920 | JGI IMG/M metagenome (GOLD analysis project Ga0315914, IMG submission 203920) | Medicago polymorpha root nodule microbial communities from Los Angeles, California, United States - elongated nodules | ecosystem: Host-associated > Plants > Roots > Nodule | place: USA...
TATATCATTTGAATTCTTCTAAAAAAATATAATTTTAATTAAGCTTAATTTTACTTTTGATCCCTTCATTTTCTACACTAACTAAATTACAATCCTTAGCTTCCATTTTGAAATTAAACTTTTGTTTCTCAAGTACTATTATATTCAGGATATTGATATGATTTATGTCTTTCTAAAATATCAACTTTCACTTTTAGTCCTAAATTTTTTGTGTTCAATTTTAGGCCCGGTTTCTTCTTTTTTTTTTTTTTTTTTTACAAAAGTTCACATTTCTTATTTCAAACGAAAATTAAGCTTCGATCTTTTTTTTTTGGCTCAATACTCAACATTGTTTTTCGGTTGTTTCTTAAGTTTGTTCTCTCTTTTTTTTTTTTTTTTGTTCTTATTTATTTTTGTTGTAACGTGACTTTATAAACTCTTTTAAAGTTTTCTCTTCTCTAGCACAACTTTGTGTTGGAATGATTTTTTTGTTTGATCTATATATTTCAATTTGGCATTTTTAAAAAAAAACTTAATAATTTAACTATGTAATCTTAAATTTCATAATTTAATCTATAATTTGAAGTTCTAGATAAATTAATAAAGGTTAAGTAATTAAATTATTAAATTAATGATATTTTAAAGTCTTATCAATTATGTGCCATAAAAAACTTGTTTGGAACGTAAAATGTGAACTTTTGTATAAATAAAAAAAAAAACAAGGAGTCAATTTTTTTTTTTTACCAAAGCAAAGTTAACTATTATCATTAATCAACCAATGTTCAATAAAAGAATGATAAGAATAAAAAATGCGGTGACTAACCCAAGAACAAACCGACCTAACTAAAGTATGAGCAATCATGTTCTCTTGTCTCCTAAGAAACTTCACCTCGAAGTTGGAATGTAAAGATAACTGATAAATAATACTAAAAACAATAGCATAGAATTCTGAATCACCATGGTCCGGAGACGATAGAGCTTGCACTAGAGTAGCTGAGTCGGACTCGAAGACAACCCGGTCCCATTTGTTCACATAAGCAAAGTGAATGGCATTGAGTAAGACTATTGCCTCCCCCTCCAAAACTGTAATATATACCCACTGCCATTTCGTTTGAGCCCGAATAAATTTCTCATGGAGTCTCTAACACAACCCGCAAAAGATGTAAGATAGTTACGGTCATGGAACGCGGCATCCACATTACACTTCAACCACATCTCCCTCGGTTTCTCTCAAACTGAGTTGTTACCTTGCGCTCTATTCTGCCTGTGTTGCACAACCGGTGGTGAGGGTTGTTTATGAACCTCTTGTCATTGTTGTCATGCATCTAGTGTTGCCCTTCCAATGTTTGTTGAAATACGATTAGTATCATTCCAAATGACATCATTACATGTAGCCCAAATATGCCAAAGAAGTAAAGTCACCTGACCATCATTGTCTCGACTTTCTGAACAACATATGTCAAAAACAAAATCTGCCAAACGGCTCTCAGTTCCAACTCATGTTTATAGCACAATTGACAATCCTACCCAATTGAAAAGAGAAAATTTAGAGAGACAAAAAATTGAAGAAAATAATAGTCTAAAATTGAAAGTTGGTATATTTAGAAAAACTAAAAAAACACATTTAACCCGTATATTTATTTCAATTTTGATCTCAACTTAAAAGAACAATCTTCTTCTAATAATTTTGTCAAAGACCAATTATTATTTTATATTGAGCCAATTAACAACTAATTCTTATTCTCTCTTCCTTTTAAACAAAAAAGAATATTCATTAGTCAATTTTCTTTTTACGATTTAGTAATATTTTTAAGAGTAAACATATTTTCCCTATTCTGTTTTTATAACTTTTCTTTAATGAGACAATTCATTTAACACAAAATCAGTGAAAAAAAAATATTGACTCAATTTTTGTTATTTTCTTACCATTGCTTTTTTTCTTATACAATAATAATCCCCCTCTCTCTCCCCCCTCATTCCAAAATCACCAGAACAAAAAAAAAACACTCTTAACTATATTCAATCTGAAATCGACCAAAAAGAGAAGATGGACATGCCAATGTTGATGAAGTATTTGGTTCAATTCCGGTATGTGTTTCTCATCACATCCTCTATTTTTTTTGTCTCTCTACTTTTTCTAGATTATTATCAAGAGATATTCGCTGCACCCTCAACTTTTTCTACTATTTGTTGTGGTACTAATAACCAAAATAATGTAACCAATGAGGCCACATCAAATGATGAAGAGAATAAGAGAACAAATATTATTAATGTCCCTCCTTTGATTAAAGACAATGTTGATGAAGTATTTAAAAAGTTGCCGCCAAATATTATGGATCCTTGTTTAGGCCAATATATCTATGTTTATGATCTTCCTGCTAGATTCAATGAGGATTTGTTGAAAGGATGCCGTTCTCTACAGAAGTGGGAAAATATGTGTGTTTTCTTATCAAACTTAGGTGTAGGACCTAAGATTATAGAGAAATCAAAGAAAAAAGTGCTATCAAAGAAAAGTTGGTATGCAACAAATCAATTTTCCCTTGAAGTAATTTTCCACAACATAATGAAACATTACAAGTGTTTAACCAATGATTCATCATTGGCTTCAGCTATATATGTACCATTCTATGCTGGTCTTGATGCAGGTAAATATCTTTGGAAATTTAATATTTCCATGAGAGATGAATCAGCAAATGAATTAGTGAAATGGTTAACACAACAATCTCAGTGGAAAAGAATGCATGGTAAAGATCATTTCATGGTTGGTGGAAGAATTGGTTGTGATTTTAGAAGAGGACGTAATTTGGATCATAATTGGGGAACAAAACTAATGTTCTTGCCAGAAGTAAGTAACATGTCAGTTTTGTTAATAGAATCATGTAAAGGTTTATATGACAATGAATTTCCAATTCCATATCCAACTTATTTTCATCCAACAAATGATGATGAAATTTTTAATTGGCAAAGGAAAATGAGAGATAGGAAAAGGAATTATTTGTTTTCATTTGTCGGTGCTCCAAGACCTAATTCAACATCTTCTATTAGAAATGAGTTAATCAAACATTGTGAATCTTCTAAGAGTTGCAAATTTGTTCGATGTTATCATGGTTCTAGTAAGAAAAAAAGTTGCCGCGATCCTGTTCAAGTTATGGATAATTTTCAGAATTCGGTTTTTTGTTTACAACCGGTAGGGGATTCTTTTACTAGAAGATCAATATTTGATTCGATTTTGGCAGGTTGCATTCCTGTTTTCTTGCATCCGTTATCAGCATACAAGCAATATTTGTGGCATTTTCCTAAAAACGGTTCTAGTTACTCTGTGTTCATACCTGAAATCGATGTCAAAGAGGGAAAAGTGATGATTAATGAGACATTGTTCAGTGTTTCAAAAAGTGAAGTGTTGGCAATGAGAGAAGAGGTTATAAGACTCATTCCGAGGATTGTGTATCGTTATCCAGGTTCTAGATTAGAGACAATTGAAGATGCTTTTGATATAGCTGTTAAGGGAGTTCTTGGAAGAATTGAAGCAATGAGGAGACCAATTACAAATGTCAATGATACTTACCGTGCAAAAGTTGTCGCCCTTTAACAATTTGCATTTTCTTGTGTAATTTGATTTGAGATTAGGCATATTCTGTTTGTACTTCCCCAAACAATTTTGTTTGTTTAGTTAGGATTCATATCTTCAATTTTATTTGAGTTTTGATCTTATGTGGTTAGTGTTACATCAACTATAAATGAAAACTATATAAGAGGGGTGACTCGTAAGTTCAATATTTAAAGATTTTGCATATAGATGTAGTATATGTCCAGATCTCTTGGTAGCCTTAGCTATTGGCCTATCGTTATTTTTTCTGTTGATGCTCCTCCAACCCCTATGATACTTTATTAATTCTAGAGAAATGTCATTAATTATACTTCTTTACATCTAAAAAATTTCTAACTTGTAAGCCGAGGTAAGGGTGATGAGATGCTCATATAATCGAATGAGGGATCAGGCGAAATCGGAACAATTGAATAAAAATTTGTTGGATTTTTCTCAAGTCTAAAGCATCTCACAAAGGTGTCTCATTCAGGTCTAAAGCATCTCGCAAGGGTCTTTCAGACATGGTCAAAGGAACATGAAACTGATATAATAATTGATGTCAAAGACTCTTGTTCTACATTTTTAGCTGAAGATAATGAAAACTCCTGCGATCCAATGAGCATGATTTGAGAGAATGTTGTGTCGACTAACTACCAAAAAACACCACAAAATAAGATCAATACCCATCAAGCAACAACAGTAAAAAAATGCAATACTCAGGAGGTCAACGAGGGCATAGATTTGACGGGCATCTTCATGCCTAATAAAATTATGTGCTTTGTCACGTTGTCTATCAAAACTTCTCGTAAATTTTGTGACTATTATTTTGCTCGCGATATACCTTTGTTTATCTGCTCTTCACTTTACTTATGTTGTTCTTAGGTTAGTAGTTCTCAAAAACCCCAAAACTCCGTATTTAACATTATTTGAAAGAGCCGGGGAATCCACAACCGAGGGGGATGGTTTCTTCCTTGGCGTTATCGCTTGAAGAAAAGTGAATCACTGTTGAATCCTCCGCTAACTTTCAAATTCGACAATACTGAATTCAGATAATAAACAGAATTAAGCAGCCACAAAACCTTATTATATTACTAGAGTAAACAACTGGAAACAAATACAGGTTCACATTTAAACACTGATCTAATACCTTATTATGGAATATTTATTTACCTGCTAGTTTACAACACCAAATCAACAGTTTATTAAACACTGATCTAATACACAGATATGTAACTAATGACTCTTGCAAATTGAATAAAGCATATGATATCCAATTTCTAGGAATTATCTATTATCTGATTTCAAGTATAATTTATGTTCTCTGGTATAATCAATCACTTCATCCGCGGTAAGGTATTTTATTGATAATCCTCTTGCAATGCATTCCCTGAAATTAGTAATAAAAACAGTTAATAAAATTTAAAAATGTCTCCCTTCTGTTAAATCACCATGATTTATCTCTTATAATGTAAACAAAACAAGGTGATAGTATTTTTACCTTACTCTTGTTGAGCTGAGTTGATTTGATTTGAAAACTTCCACATTTCATTCGTCAAAAAATAAATAAAATGTCCATGTTTCGTTTCAACACATGTCAGAAGATATGGAAATTCTTGAAAGGTGATGTACTTGATTCTCATTCAGAATATTATCATCAGATATAGTCTTTTCAACATTTTGTCCTTCTCCGTAATATCTGCATATACAGATACTAGGGCCAATAGATCATAAAATCAGAGGGAGGAAAATTACACCCTGAAATGAAAACACACATACTACCCCCTCCCTAAATATATATTGAAAAATAATAATCAAGCTCAATATACAACCAATTATATGCTCTGAAATTACATTTTGTAGAAACAGATATAACATAATTAAGAGTATGTTAGTAATTAATGCAGTTAAATTTTTTGGAAGATGTCTTATAAAAAGAGGCAGGGAAATATATCAGGGGAGGGTCCTATATTTAAAGAAATGTGTGCAATTTTTGGAGATGATGATGATAGAGAACTTGGTGGTGGCGGTGATGGAAGCTTTGATCATATTGCTTCTCTCAATAGTGTACATGACATTATTGGTAAGAGAATGCTAGAGTTGTGAGATTTGCATGAAGTTCATATAATATGGTACAACATGTTGTGATGCATGTATCATTGTGAATTTAGGTCTCCCAAACAAAAAATAAGTTTTGCTATCATAAAAGTGACAATTGACTTTGTACATTATACTATTAATTAAACTTCTATTGAGTTTTTTTCCCTTGTCCCTTTTATATAAGTCTCATTTTCAAAAAATTTATTGTATTACTTATTTCTCTACGAATATACCCCTGACTATACTACATATTTTTCTGCATATATATATAATATAAACAAATACAACCTATTTATAAAATATAGATATTACAAAAATCATATTTTCAGTGGTCATTCTTTGCCGTTCATTTCTCAATAAACATGTTTTTCAAATAATGAAAAACAACTAATAAAGAGCATTACATTTTGAAAAAACGAATATTGAACACATAGAGATCTACATTCATTAAAATTTAATTTCAAATTGATCTACTCGCAAACATTCGCACACACCACGCTATTTCTTCGTTCTGCTTTGCTGTTTCGGATGTCTTGTCTGGCTTAATATAATATCGTGAAAGGTTTTCTTTTTGTGGCTGCTATCTTTCTGGTGTGGCTAGTTGTTTCTGTCTGGCTTTGGCTTCAGTGTGTTGTTTTGCTGTTATTTTGGATGTTTTAGCTTTAGCTGGTACTCCTTCCGTTTTAAAATACATATCGCAGTCAACCACCTCAGACATGTCATTGTATAAATTAATATTTTGTAAATATTTATTGAAACAAATCAAACAATGTCTTACCTGCTAACATTTGTATTTATATGTAAAATAATATGTATTTTGAAACATATGGAGTAATGCTGAACATACAATTTAACGCTAGGTCTATTTAATATGTGCATTTAATTGCTGGTTATCATAGAATCGCTTGATTGAAATATTGTTCTCCAACTTTGGTGGTCTAAGTTTCAGACTTTGAAACACAAGAGTGCATTTAGTTTTCCTTCAAAATAAAAAACAAAAAAGATTCTGTCTAGAACGGAGAATGACGACAGTGAGCAAAGGAGATGACAACAACAACACCACTTTCATATGTAACCTTCACGCACCGACGTTGCCAGCTCTTCGATTTGAGCTCATAGAAGAGATACTTTGTAGGTTACCTGCGAAGCTCCTCCTTCAATTTCAATGCGTGTGCAAGTCCTGGAATTCCCTAATTTCTAACCCCAATTTCGCCGAAAAGCACCTTCGTATGTTAACCATGCACCGCATTCACACCTTAAGCTTCTCCAATCTCTCACGCAAATTCGTTCTCACGTCTTATCAACTCCACTCGGTTTTCACCAATGTAACCACTAATGCCACACGGCTCGAGTATCCTCTAAATAACTATGATGAACAATACCCTTGAAACAATTTACATTACATTGTTGGCTCCTGCGACGACATCCTTTGTCTTGCTGACAAATATAGAAATTTCATTCTACTGTGGAACCCTTCCACCAGAAAATTTAAAGAATTTTCCCCTTATCAAAGACCACAAACTGTTACTATGGTTTTGATGACGCATGACTTTGGTTATGATCATGTTACTGATAATTACAAGGTGGTTGTTGTTTTATAATACTTTGTAAGTCGGTTTGAAATGGTTGAAAAAACTGAAGTGAAGATTCATACTTTGGGTACCAATTATCGCGTCCCAAAAATTACATAGTCATAGGAGTGTCAAAACTCTATCGTTCTTGGGACGCGATAATTGGTATCCCACCGTCAAACCAAACAGTAAATAAATTGTATTTATAATCTTAGAAAATCAAATCATCTAACCTAATTCAAGGATTCATATTATATTTGTTAAATGTCGTTATTGAAAAAGATAAACATGATTTTTTTGGATTTTTTACAATTTGAAAGTCACAATATTTATACTTATAATTTTAATCAAAATCAAAATTTCATATAAAATACCGTTAATTATTTACACATGTTAGCGCAATGAAAAGAGTGGAAAGACAGAAACGTGAGATCCCGTCTTTTCGCTAGCAGATATAAAAAAAATACATGATTTTTGTCTGTCTTTTTCACTTTCAATTATACCATTATATAAATTTGTCTATAAAAATGATATATTGTTAATGTCAACTAAAAATATAACATATTTCAAAAAAAAATATATATATTTATATTATATTTGTTATATTGTTCGTGTCATTGAAAAATATAAGAATTTAAATTTTATTTGTTATATTTTTGGTGTCATTGAAAAAGATAAATTTAGTTTGTTTTTTTTTTAAATTTAGTTTGTTATAATATGAAAGTGAAAAATATTTATTCAATACTTTTAATCAAAATCAAAATTTCATAAATATTAATATTAACAATTTATATGCGTTAGCGCTTTAAAAAGATTATGTTCAAAAAGATAAATATGTACCAAAAAAAGGCTTTGAACAAAACAGATCAACTTAATTGTCTACTTTCTTTTTATTTTAATCAAAGATAGAGATAGATTTAATAACTCTATTCTGTTAAAAAATATAAAGATTACCCCCATTTATGAAACAAAACAGATCAAAATAACTAATTAATTTCAAATTTGAAAAACTACAATAACTCACCTAACTAGACTTTGGATGAGACTCGCCCAATTTTTGTAGGTAAACAGTTTTTTGTAACAAATTATTAAAAAAACAAACAAACAAAGAAACTGTAACAAACAACAAACAAACAAAGAAACTGAAATATTATATAATAGTGGACTCAACTCAAACCTTCACTTGTTTCATTATAGTTTTGTTTTTGCACATGCTCTTTCTCTTTGGTACGTAAACCATCCTTAAATTCCTTTTTGCTATGCACTTCACATCAATTTTGCTCTCAAATTCCCTTTCCCTTTGCATGATTTACTTGCTTTTGTTTTTTCATTATGATGTTAGCATGATTTACTTGCTTTTGTTTTTTCTTTATGATGTTAATTTACTTTTTTTTTCTTCACAAATCTTGATCAAACAATGGCATGAGTTTCAAGGCCAAAGAGTTACTATACCACAACATTATTAAATTCTGCATGCACAACATATTAGATTTTAAACCACTTCTGTCTATTTTTAACCATCCATAACTTTCATAAAAAATTTGATTTCTGATCACTTTTAGAGTTTATGAAAGTTTTGGTAAATTTGTTTCGAAGTTCGTTTGGATTGAGTCTGTTTAACTCTTTACCTTGAAGGTAGCTTTTGTTTTAAGGAACATACGTAAATACAAATTAAGAAAAGGTTTTGGTTGATTCAATATTCTCAAAAAAAGGATTAGGATTTGATAAAACCATGAAAATAGAAAAGTATATAATGCAAAAAACGTAAGAATTTTTTTTATGTCTGCTCTAAAAATATATATTATTATTTTAAACTCTTGATCCAAATATGGATGAGCATCTATATTAAGTTTTTTTTTTTTTGAAAGATCATCTATATTAATTTTTTTTTTGAGGGAGTCATCTATATTAAGTTATGGAGTGAAGTTTTAGGAATACATACTAAATTAGCCAAGTTGTTTATTTTGTCAAAGAAAAAAAACTTAGATGTTTATTATTATAATAAAATAAAAATACGTGACAGCATAATTCTAAACTTTTTTAAGTTTTTTTTTATGTATTTTAGGTTTTCTTAACTCTTAACTTTCTTTGTCATTTGAAAGAACACAATGGCTGGAGGTTACATAGCACATGGCTCTGGAAAAGAATATCCGGGAAAACTCACCTTTAGGGTGTTCATCACTTGCATGACTGCAGCATTTGGAGGCTTAATCTTTGGTTATGATCTTGGCATTTCAGGTGCAATTAATATTCTCATTTTTCAATTAAGTGTTTGACAAAATATGCTTAAAAATTGTTCATATGACAGTAATTTTCTGATTAATGACATGATAAACAATTAATGTATAGGTGGAGTTACGGCAATGGATCCATTCTTGCAGAAGTTCTTTCCAGATGTTTACGCTAAGCAGCTAAACATTAAGCCTACAGATAATCAATACTGCAAATTCGACAGTCAGACACTAACATTGTTTACATCCTCTTTGTATTTGGCTGCTCTTGTGGCTTCTCTTGGAGCATCCTCCATAACTAGAATCTTTGGAAGACGTCTTACCATGCTCTCTGGTGGTGTTCTTTTTCTTGCCGGAGCTGCTATGAATGGATTCGCTGAAAAAGTGTGGATGCTTTATGTTGGTCGCATGTTGCTTGGTTTTGGAATAGGATGTGCTAACCAGGTAAAAAAACATGTGGTTAATTCTTAATGAATAAACTCTTAGATTAATGTACATCAACCATGAGTGTGTTTTTATTCCAGTTAGATTAAAAAAAAAACATGAAGAAAAATGGAAGCATATCATAATTCTTTCTGGTTGGGTGATTAATTAGTCCTCAAGTTATGCTTTTGTTTATGCTTTTAGGGGTAAATTAAAGTGACAAAATGGAAGGATTTTAATAGTTTTAATGGGTACTACTTTACTGATTGAAATAAAATATCTCACGTTATTAAGTTGTGTGCATAAATTGTTAATTACTTATATTGTTATTTATAGCTCAACTGATTTATTATTTAAGAAGTTCACTAATGTTACATGTTTTTTTATTACAGTCTGTGCCAATCTATGTGTCTGAGGTTGCTCCCTACAAGTATAGAGGAGCTCTTAACATGATGTTCCAATTGGCAATAACCATAGGCATTTTTGTGGCCAACATCGTCAATTATTTTTTTGCCAACATGAAGAATGGGGAAGGATGGCGATACAGTTTGGGTTTTGCTGGAGTTCCCGCGATAATGATCATTATCGGTGCAATCTTTCTTCCCGACTCGCCAAGTTCATTGATTGAAAGAGGTCAAGATGACAAAGCTAAAGAGGAGTTGATTAAGATTCGAGGAACTTCAGATGTTGATGATGAGTTTAAGGATTTATTTGCAGCAAGTCAAGCCTCTAAAGCCATCAAATACCCTTGGGCTTGTTTGTTGACGAGGCAGTATAGGCCTCAACTTACCATGGCCATAGCTATTCCATTGTTCCAGCAACTCACTGGCATGAATGTCATCACATTTTATGCTCCAGTTTTGTTTAAAACTATCGGATTTGGAGCTAATGCTTCCCTTATGTCAGCCATGATCACCGGAGGCTTTAACACATTAGCAACACTTGTTTCAATTGCCACTGTTGATAAGTTTGGGAGACGTACTCTATTCTTAGAAGGAGGAGCTCAGATGTTTATTTGCCAGGTACATTGATTAAATAACTCCCTTTATTTAATTTTTGAAATATTTAATCGACATTCAATTAGATTTGACTATTTTGGTATTTCCACTCTTGAGAAACAAACTAGTTTTTTGTTTATCAAATTGGAAAGCACACTAGTTTTGACACACTTTTTGTCAAATAGCCGAGAGTGATGAGAGTCACACGCCTTAAGTGTGTATAAGTAGAGAACCGCGGATTAGAATATGCGCCCCAACACATCAGATGTTTATGCAATTATCAACTGAACATTTATAAATATATGCATAAATGATTCATCTATCAACCTCAATATACTTTCAAAGAAAATTATTGGTTGTCTACTTTGATCTTTTAAAAGGCAAATATCATATCAACTTTGAAATTCATAACACATAATATGTACACTAATCATTTGCACTGGTTAGGCAAAACAACACATACCACAATAATATGTTGGTCATCTTTCTTTGCTAATACAAATTTGTTTTGACACAGATTATTGTAGCAGTGGCCATTGCATCTAAATTTGGAGTTGATGGAAATCCAGGTGAGCTTCCAAAGTGGTATGCATTGCTTGTTGTGATAGGCATATGCGTGTATGTGATGGGATTCGCATGGTCTTGGGGTCCTCTTGGATGGTTGGTGCCAAGTGAAATTTTTCCACTTGAGGTGCGATCAGCAGCTCAAAGTGTCAATGTTTCGGTTAACATGATTTTCACATTTGTCATTGCTCAAGTTTTCACCGCCATGTTGTGCCACATGAAGTTTGGACTCTTCATCTTCTTTGCATTTTTTGTGGTGGTGATGAGCTTGTTTATTTACAAGTTTTTGCCGGAGACCAAAGGTGTTCCTATTGAAGAAATGTTTGTGGTGTGGCAAAATCATTCTTATTGGAGGAAGTTTGTGAAACCAGCGGACGAGCATAATAGTGGCGGTGGACAGGCCTAGTTTTAGCTTCACTATTAGTTTTTTTAAGTCATGTTTAATAGAATCCTAAATTACACTTTCGCAGCTCTATTTAATTAGAGCACCTTTTGATATTTTTCGTAGTTTCTCATATAGATTTATTGAAAGTAAAAATATTTATTAAAATTAATAATCGAATTGTTACGTCGTTTCTGTTTTCTCTTGTATTTTCTAATTTGTATAATGCAACCTTTGAATTTAATTTATTTTATACTCCATCCGTAATGTTTTAGTTATCATTTATGAAGGGGTAAGTTAGTAAGTATACTCTGAATCGTAATTTATTTTATAAGACTATTTGAATTAAGATAACTATTTAATTTGTTGAATGAGGCAATGTCTCAATAGTTTACTGGTAGGCATGGTATTCTGATTTCAAAGTACTCATTTTTGAATTTATAAGGCTTGCTTACTTTTCTATGTTTGATACAAACCTATTGAATTTCAATGACATTTAAAGAGATAATACATGCCATTAAGGCAATTATGTTATTATGATTCAAATTCGCAATGGAAAATTGTATTCAAGGCCAAATCTCATAATCGATCGCTTCACAATGTTATTCAAAGATTTGATATCATTCACGCTACTTTTCAATTGATTTATATACTCCCATCAATATTGTGTGCATTAATTATCGTGAGGCGTGTTAGCTAATATTTTTCTTTTTGTATGGTTTCCGGGTTATTTTTTATAAGGATAGTGTAGACTCTGTTCTTTCCTAAACTTCTTGTGCAGTAAATAGTTTTTGAGACAATATCATTTCTCATAGTTTTTGAATGCGTCTTGGCTTTATTGATACAAAGCTTTTTTTGTTCTTTTGTACAATGATATATGTCATACAAATTTTTAGAAACAAATATATGAGAACCTACACTAATATAGACACCAAAATCATTTAACTAGCTTGTATCAAGAAATCGAAAATACCGTAAGCACTATTATAGACCTCCTTTAATTTTAATTTTTGATGGAACACCTTCCTTCATTTTCGAATGCTACTGTTGAATTAATCAAACTATTGTTACATCAAATTCTCTAAGTCCAACCTTAGAGTAAGTCCAACCGTATAGCGAGCTAAAGGTGGCGCTAGGTGGATCTTTCATCACTAAAATAGAGCCACCTTTCATAGATTCAGTTCATGTAGAATTGCTATAAATACGTAACTCAACAATTCTTCATAATCATAATTCACATAACTTTTTTGCGTTTCGTAAAGCTTTGAGTAATGGCAAAAAATTATAACATAAATATGCTCTTCTTAGTTGTGTTTCTTCTTGTACAAAGCAAGGTAAATTAACATACTTTTCTCATTGTTATGCCATGCATATATTTGATATATCTTTTTTCAAGAGATGCATATTTTTTACCTCCGTCCATAATTTTATTTTTTTGGTTATAAGTTTTTTCCTTTAAATACGTGAATCACAAGTATAATATTTATTAACTTGACCAACGTTTTAAATAGCGGTCGGGGTCGCGTTAAGGTTCTAGACCCGAGCTGCGATATATATTGTGCGCTTCACAGTGTGAATTAACCAAAGCTTTGCACAATTACCCTCCCCACTTCCTTTCACTCACCTCACTTATTTCTTAATAGGTTCTTCTTTCTCACTTCTTTTTCAATGTCACAGTACGAAAGCATGGAACCACGAATTCATAAACATAAAAAATCTCGTTTCTAAAGTCCAAACCCACACAATCATATCCACACGAAGAGAAATATTTTTCTCTCTAAAATCTTGTTTTATATATGTTACACACTTGCATAACAACATGAAAATAAGAGAGTCGGTGGAGAAGGAGAGATCTATGAATTGAATGAGTACTGATGAACCATAAATAAAGAAGAGGCGATGACCAAAATCTGGGTGTTTCGTCATGGTGTTTTGTGTGATTTTTCTTCCCACCTTTAAATCGGGCAAAAACGGTCCTACACCGGCCATTTTCGCAGTAACGCGCGGTTTTGAACAAATTACTCACATGATTTTCTATCATTGTACAAAAGGGATCCATTAATTCATTATATACTTTTTAATGTTACATGAATGATTTTATTTCAGGCTCATATAATTGGAGCTACCATTGAGGCTCCAACTCCGGCTCCGGCTCCGACACCAGCTCCAACTCCGGCTCCAACTTCAACTATACCTTCAGATTCAAATCCATCAACTCCGGTAACTCCGACAACTCCAGCAACTCCGACAACTCCACCAGCTCCGGTGACTCCAACGCCTCCTGCAACTCCACCAGCTCCAGTGACTCCTGACCCAACGGTAAGGCTTATCACATTTTGTATTTTTTGTTTTAATTGGAAAATTTTGCTTGAAGATAATTATTTACGACATTTTTTCTCATGTTAATTCCATTTTTGTTTAATTGAGTTTCAGGATGGCACCACTGAAGGAAGTCTTAAACCAGAAGGTATTGATTTAATGAAGGATATATCCTTACTCATAAATAAATTCTACTAAAGATATAACACTAAACATAATCATATTGTTAATATAAAATCTATAAAAAAAATAATCTTTCTTTACTTTTTATTTATTGTTAAAATTTGATGTCACAACATTCATTCACTAAAATGATGTACTAATTAATATTGCATGGTTGAAATTGTAGAGTGTGCTCCTCGATGTGAAGATAGATGCTCAAAAACACATCACAAAAAGCCATGTTTGTTCTATTGCAAGTATTGTTGTGCCAAATGCTTGTGTGTACCTCCAGGAACTTATGGAAACAAGGAAGTTTGTCCATGCTATAACGATTGGAAGACCAAAGAAGGAGGACCAAAATGTCCTTGAATTATGTTTTTTCATTTCTCATCATGTACTATACCACAACATTCTTTGTGTCGTTTAGTTATGTTTTTCCATTTTTGTTCTTCCTCTAGAAATAAAAGAAAATTATTTATACATGCTTTAGACAATTTTTTTTCTCTTCTAAATAGTTCAAAAAGGCAAAAGAAAGACTCCACTAGAGATGACAAAAACTACAAACTTATAGTCGCTATTAATTCAAAGAGGAATCATACTTTAGTCTTTCACATCACATCAAATACGTTTCTATCTTCAAGATGATCCAAAAAGTGTGGGTGGGCCACTAAAATAAATTATAATATATAAACACAAATTAAAGTTGTAATAAACATCAAGCATAAAGTTGAAATGATGGAGTTTGACTAAAAAGATAGGGTGGATACTTAAACAATTACATATTTTACAACAACTATAAATTATGAAATTTTTTTGTACAATACAATCGTTAACGGAGAGAATTGCGGGAGATTTAAAACCCATGCAAATTCGAAGGTCTATAAGCCTCCTATAACATGCCAAGTATAAGGATCGCAAAAATCACATATGCCACTCTTGAAACCGCCAAAAACTAAAACCATTGAAAAATTGTTTAAAGTCTCGCAAAACAGACTTATAATTGAATTATTTAAATTTTTTAGGTAGGCCACTACACCGCTTTGCAAGAATTTGGATCAGTCGACACCTAAAATGGACATAAAATTTTATAAAATCTCACAAAATAGACTTATAATCGTTAATTTTTTAATTTTTCCGGGTGGGTGTGACCCACCCTAACTCATGAAGCCGCCTCTGATGCTCCATATGGTGAAGATCTATAATTTGATACAACTTATACACGTACCACAGTCATAAGATATGATAATTTATATATTTTTAAAGTTTAATATTGCATCCATTGTCACGTTTAAATTTCTCGTACACGCAAGAAAAGTACACTAGTCTCGTGTTCAAAAAAATTGAGAACTCAATAAAAAATAAAAAATCATCATTTGGGTATTAAACTACAGCAGCAATATGGGTGCATATCGGACAAAATTGTTGTATCATATATATGAAGTATGAACTATGCATACAAGCAAGCAAACCGAAAGTGACAAAATAATACACTATTGTAACAACATAGTGAACATTTTATATTTATTTCAGGGGATTTTTTTTCCTCGCAAATGAGGTAAGTACAAAAATACATATTAAAAGGGTTGTGTTAACTTGTGCCCTTAGGGCACATGATAAGAAACCCAAAAGAAGAAATATTATCTAAAGTTTTGTACATTCATTTCATTAAAAAGTTAAAGATTAAATGTAATACACATATTTTAATAAATTATTTCTATATTTGCTTCATTAACTTGTGCCTTAAGGGCACAAGTTAGTATTTCCCATATTTAAAATGGCTAAATGAGTTAATGACTAATTGTAAAAAAAATGGGTTAAGGACTTTGTAGAAAACTCAAGGAGTTTGCTTAAGTTAAGACTTGTTTGGTTCTTTGTTTTGGTCAAAACTTTGAGCCTTTTTTGAACCATCGAGTCAAAACAATGTATATGATCATTTATATTCTTGGACCAAAGACTATTTGGATTATTAACATTTAATTATGGATGGAAAACATTGATTTTTAAAGTGATTTATCCAAGAGGGAGACTAAAATACGCACTCTTGAAAATTGAATCCTGTTCAAGATCTTTGAACTAACAATTAAAAGCATCATTTCCTTTGAAACATTGAGAAAATGAGAGGGTCAAATAGCAAAATGAAAAAAAAATGGTGGTATACCAAATTTTTTGTAACTTTTTTTAATAGAAAATTTATTTTTTAAATAATAAATTGATAGAGAAAATATTAAATAATTATTTTATTAAAATTTAATTATTTATTTTAATCAATTTTATATACAAGGGAAAAAAATTCTTGTGCCCATTCTATTCAATCTAAGCACATGTTCTTGATTATTATTTCAACTTACACAACTGTGATTTATTTATTTTATACTTTAGGTAGATATTAATAGTTCATTTAACAAATTATGCATATAACCTAAGCTCTAATATTATATATGTAACATGGGCGACGTCGCAAAAATACACAAGTAGTAGTAAAACAATAATCTACAAGACACAAAAATAGACGTAAAACAAAGAAGGGAACGACAGGCGCTCAAGTTAACAATATTAATAATGAAGATGATTTTTTTATTTCTTAGCATACTAATACTACATGACCAGATGCCAATTACATAAATGACTTTAGTTTTTTGAAGGATTTACATGACTTTTTATATGTCATCATCATATCATGGCATAGTTCATATATTCATAATAATGCCTTGAAGACAATTTAAATGTATGAATCTATTTTCTATAGTTATTGTTATTTCTGGAAGGTTTAACTTCAACCCCTTTTTGGTAACAATGGCTCCATCTCATCTTGATGCACATGGGTATGATATAATATGATATTAGGATTTACATCAAAGTCGGTAGTAAAAGAATGATATTTGCCTTCATCTAATGCTTTTGGAACTTGAATAAGGTTTTTAATTGCTTCAGGCATAGGTTGCTCATTCATCTTATTCTTCCAATAGTCTCCTAGATCTTTTCTTGCATAGCTCAGGTTAGCAACCTATTCATTTCAACAGAGAAAGGCAACATCACAAACGTATTCAAATTTCAAAAAATAAATAATAGAGTTGGTGTATTTTCGTTTCACTTTTGGTGACGACGAAGTTGATGTAGAATCGATTTTGATATATTTAAATGTGTTCGCGTATAATTGAATTTACCTCAAGAACTGATTATAACTTGAACACAAAATTTAAATTTTTTGCTTCTACAATTGATTTTTAACATCAAATTTATTGTTACTTCATTTCACATTCAAGTCATAAGTTAATTTGCACTCAAGTCATTTTTAGTTGAGACCAATTTTAAAAAATCAACTAATTCAAAATCAATTTTTTTTCACCGCATAATCAAACACATACTTGAATGATAAAATGATTTGAACTTTTATAGAGCTGCTTCAGCAAGAAAAACTTACCAGGAGAAGAGAGAAGACAAGGAATAAGGCTTGAATGGACTTCATTTCTTTTGCTAAGATGTGGTATTGAATCCTTAGTATCTTGATTATAATTTTTTTTGAAGGACAAAAGAGAGATGGTGTGTCTATATATACACATAATAGTCAGGTGCATTAATACATGATGTCAAAGTTCCCCTCAAAATAAAAATACTTGATGTCAAAGTTGGTACACGTGCACCATCAATTTAACCAATTCAATTAGAGTTCTCATTTATTGGATTATAGTACCAAGTGAAGTCATCTTTTGTAAATTGGAGATTATTCTTAAATTTATGCCCACCATCTGCATGTGGACAAAACAAAATGACACCGACAAAGTAAAATAAATTTTATTCTATTTCATTCTTCCAAGAGTCCATCCTTTTAATATAATCAAAATCAAAACACCTCAATTTTAAATTATATGTTGAGTACTTTTAATGTAAAAATAACTTCATACATTGTGTTCTATATTTCTATTTTAATGCATTACCTAGGTACTACCCATTCCTTGGAGCCGTGTACATCTTCAGTTGCGGTTCTCATATGCATTTCTTATGTTTTACGTACTTCATTGTAGGAGATCACATGGTTTCCATCATTTTATGTGTAAGAACCACCTTTCTCTAATTAAAAATATTATGAATTAAGAAACCAGTTTCTTTCTAAGAAAAAGCAAATTGATGCATTTAATTGTGCATGCCATTCAAAGTAAAGAACCTATGTTGGGTTCTACTACCATTTAATGGGAAATGTAGTGAAAATTTGTTAAGTTCTTAATATGTGACATGCTATGATGACATTGACATCTTTGGACTATCTCTTTGAAGTCTAGCATCTACTTTCATTTTTTTTTGAGGAAAAGTCTAGCATCTACTTTCATTATCTCTTTTTAAATGCCAGAAATGATGATACATACATCATACATGCACATGCCGCATGTGACATGCGTATAATAGTTAGGTAATCTTATTATTTTGATCTGAACAATTCAATAGAGTTCAATTAGATCAAGATTTCATCCTCTTGTTCTTTTGTAAAAATGACTTACTCAGATACTCTATACACCCCTTTTGGTTTTGAAGAGTAATAAAATCTTGTCTGAAACACTTTAGGACTGTCACACTCCAATAAAATTGCAAACAAGGTCAAATAATCCATCCCTTATTTTCCTTTTCAAATGGAGTCAATCTTAAGTCTAACCACACTAAGGAAGTTTGTTACACATTGTTTGGAGTTGGACATTCTTTGCAGACCCAACAAATTAAAACATCAAAACCCAATTGCAAATATTTTTAATGAAAAGGGTCATGACTTATATTATTAACATCCTGATTTGAAATTTAATATTACAACCACTTGTTTCAATTTTCTATTTTCTCATTTTTGGACACCTAGAAGGTTTGAACACCATGAGAGTTTGAGAGAGCATCCAAAAGAGGAAAACACTAAGCTGATTGTTACTGGAATGAAACTTGAGAAAGAGATCATATGACCAAAAAAATAGTCAATTTCTGTATATACCAAAACTACAACATATGTACCTGAAATACAACCTAGCCTGACCTTATACCATGAAATTCAATAGATTTGCACTAAACTACTACTGTCAATGAACTATGACTACTTTTCTGAGTGATTACTCAGACTACAGAACAGAAACTTTAAAAGAATGAAATGAATCAGTTCAAAAACTTTTCAGTGAATTTTAATCTCACACATAGACTGGCTAGTATTGAACTCTTCATAATCAACATCATCATCAGAAACAATCTCATGAATACTCAATGGCAAATCAGATGAGAAAGTTAAGGTTGGCTTTACTTTTGGAACAGCAAATTGCATAGCTTCATTGTTGAGAATCTGCAAAACCCTTCTCATAGTAGGCCTCGCAGCACTATCAGGATTAGCACAACTCAACCCTAACACCAAAAGCTTCCTCATTTCCTCTTCCTCAAAATCACCATTCAACCTCTTATCAACAGCCTCAATTATCCTCCCTTCAGAATACAACCCCCAAACCCAATCTACCAAATTAATCATCTTTGGACCCTCTCTTTCAATAGGCCTTTTCCCACAAGCCACTTCAAGCACAACCACACCAAAGCTGAAAACATCAGTCTTATCAGTAGCTTTACCATATTGAAGATATTCAGGTGCAAGGTATCCCATTGTTCCAGCAGTCAAAGTTGAAACAGGACTCTTATCATGATCCATGAGTTTGGCCAATCCAAAATCCCCTAACCTAGCATTGAAATTCCCATCCAGCAAAACATTCCCAGTTTTAATATCTCTATGAACCACTCTTTGCTCACATTCTTGATGAAGATAAACCAATACAGAAGCCAAACCAACAACAATATTAAACCTAACAGACCAAGTCAACAATTTCCCTCTGTCAGGTTCTTTGTAAAGCATCTTGTCTAAGCTTCCATTAGGCATGAAATCATAGACAAGAAGCAACTCACCTTTCTCAACACACCAACCCAACAACTGAACCAAATTCTTGTGCCTTAAACCAGCAATGATGTTCAATTCAGAAAGAAACTCAGTCTTTCCTTCGTGTGAATGCCTCGATCTTTTCACTGCAGCAATGGTTCCAAACGATATAAAGAACGCTTTATACACAGTACCAAACGAACCGTGACCAACAATCCTACTCGGATGAAACTCTCTTGTGGCAGATTTCAGTTCTCTGTAATTAAACTCCCTAGGACAAGCAACGAACCCGGTTTGAAAATTCTTCGACACCCCTTTTCTCACCCCTTTCCATTTCATAAAAGAATAATACCCCAACAAAGAAAAGACAGCACAGAAAAAAACAGGACCTGCAACAGCAAAACCAAAACCAAACTTTTTCTTCGAAGAATTTGAAAAAGATGAACGTGACCCACGAACTTTTACTTCATTCCCGGCACTTACACCAACAGAATTATCTGAAACATTGTGACTACGCAACCTAGGCCTTGCAGGCTCAAACCCAACAGTGTAAAAACTCCATCTTTCAATTTGATGAAGCTCAGTACTTTTTTCAGCAGAAGCTGAAAAACCAACATAAACATCTTCATTATCGCGAAAATACTCTGAAAGATCAACGGTAGTCGAAAGAATAGGATCATGTGGCTTCTTAGTAGAATAGCTCAAGAAAACAGAAAGCAAATTCTGATCAGTCTTGTAATCAATCCAAGAAGTGATAGTGTTACCACTCTTGAGATCAATTCCATTGAAAATAGGATCAACAATTTTAAGAGAGTTCAATGTATCAATATCAAAACCTATATGATTTTCATTTGGGTCATTGAAATGTGGGTTGAATCGCGTATCGAATTCAACAGCAATGAAATTTGTAGGAAGACCAAATGGGCTTGGTGACGATGTTGATGAGAGATTGTTGGGGGAAAGGAAGAAAGCAATGCCATCACCAAAGGAAGTGGGGTTTGAATTTGTAATAGAGAAAGAGAACGTTGTTGAGAATGAAGACGTGGTGTTTGTTGAAATGTCAAAGAGAGAAATGGGGTGCTTGTAGATGATAGCACCGGTGGAGAAAGTGGTGGGTTGTGTTAAGGAAACGACGCCGTTTGTGGTTAGAGAGGAATCCCCGAGGAAGGTGAGGTTGGTGGCGGTGTTTGCGGTGGTGAAGTAAGGGAAATCGAGATGGATGTTACCGGCACCGGAGGCGGTGAGGATGAAGGTGGAGAAGAGAGTGAAGAGGGTTAAGGGATGCATTTTGTGGCGGTTGCTTCAAGAAGAAGAAACAAGAAATGGTAATGGAAGAATGAAGAAGAGTGTGTTGAAGCGGGAATAGTTAGTTAAACTTTGTTTTGGTTTAAACGGTCTGATACTAAATTACTCCGGCTCAAACTAAATTACTCCGGTTCATCGGAACATATTTTTAGATCGAACTTTTTATTAGTTTTTGATGAATGTTTTTACTAAATTTTCAACAATACAAGGGCCTATGAAACAATTTTACAATACATTGGATTCTTCTTAAAAAAAATAAATACATTGGATTCTTGTTATTTAAAAAAAACAATATTTTTTTTACCAATGATGAATTGATTCGAATGGTAAAAGACTAAAACTCTTAAGCAAGTTTGATAGACTTTTAGCAAGTGTACTAAATACTATCGAAGTAATAAAAATATTGTTCCCACAAGGACTGATTTTAATCTCAAGACGTCAATTACGTTATTAAGAAGGATGTATAAAGCTTCTTTAAATTTGCCACAAGGCGGTTGATTTGGTTTGATTGGTTAAATCAAGTAACTTAAAATAAGATTGATTAAGAAGATTTAGAGAGAGATGAGATCAGGTCCGTCGAATCCTCTAGTGTTTTCCT
>Ga0315914_1004025_pt1 | contig 22092 bp, 15 predicted proteins | sample MpolenodulesMG_FD_203920 | JGI IMG/M metagenome (GOLD analysis project Ga0315914, IMG submission 203920) | Medicago polymorpha root nodule microbial communities from Los Angeles, California, United States - elongated nodules | ecosystem: Host-associated > Plants > Roots > Nodule | place: USA...
TTTTATATATGTGTATATATATATATATATATATATATATATATATTAGTTTTTCATAGGAAAAAGGGGTCAAAAATCACTTAACAAAAGTTCTAAAAACTCAAAGTACTAGCATTTAGAGAAACGAGTGTCAGAATGTATGTACATTGATTTGTTGAACTGTTTTCTTTTAATGCAATGCAATTAGTTTTTCTTTAAGTTTGTTGGCCTTTAGAATTTTAAGTTTTTAACTGTTTTTAATTTCAAACATCCCTCCAGTTTCTGTCGAAAGATAATTATATTCGTACAAAAACAATTTTCTTTTTCTTGTTCATAAATCAAACTATGAATATGATGAACATTCAAACCTTTTATGGAAATAGATTGCACAACATGCCTTAGGATTTCTAGTTTGATCCTGCAAGTAACATTTTAAAACTAGTCTTATTGTTTACCAAAAACACAGGTAAACAAATTGGCACGCCTGGTGGGACCCTGTTTGCACATTTTTTTGGAAGAAACTTCCATGACTTTTAAATTTTTTATATATTTTCTTGTGAAAAATATTTCTGGAAATTTGTAACTGTCTTTGGTAAACTTAGTGTAGTAGATGCAGTGCAGCTCACTCGCCCATTTTCATTGGAGGAAGTTAAGAATGTCGTTTGGGATTGTGATATTTTCAATGGCACGGGTCCATATGGCATCAATTTTGGTTTCATAAAAGATTTTTGGAATGAACTTCAGGTAGATTTTATGCCATTTTTAACAGAATTTCATCTCAACGGGAAGCTCTCAAAAGGAATTAATGCAACCTTTATAGCTTTAATTCCAAAGGTGGATAGCCCTCAACACCTTAATCACTTTCGTCCCATCTCCCTAGTAGGATGCATGTACAAAGTGTTTGCGAATGTCCTAGCTAATAGACTGCAGCTTGTCATTGGGAGTGTTGTCTCGCGTGTTCAAACATCTTTTAATAAAGGGAGGCAGATTTTAGAGAGTGTTCTCATTGCAAATGAAATGGTTGATGAGGCCATAAAGCTTCATAAGGAGATGTTGCTCTCTAAGGTGGATTTCGAATTCGAAAAAGCCTTTGATTCTTTGGATCGGCATTACTTAGACGATGTTATGTAAATATGAAGGTTTTATGGCGTAAGTGGATCTCATAATGTGTTGGTTCAGCAACGGCATCGTTCCTTGTCAATGGATGCCCAACTGATGAATTTCCCTTTGAGAGAGGTTTAAGACAGGATGACCCTCTTTCACCTTTCCTATTTCTCTTAGCGGCAGAGGGGCTGCATGTTCTGATGCACTCTTTGGTTTATAGCAGCCTCTTTCGCGGTCACTATGTCGGTTCAACTTCTCCAATACATATTTCCCACTTGCAATTTGCGGATGACACCTTACTTATTGGGGAGAGGTGTTGGGCCAATGTCAGGTCTATGTGAGCGTTGTTGATCTTGTTCGAAGAAATTTCTGGCCTTAAAGTTAATTTTCATAAGAGTATGCTTACTGGTGTGAAAGTTTCCAATTCATGGTTGACGGAGGCATCCCGAGTTAAGAATTGCAAGACTATCAGTCTTCCTTTTGTGTATTTAAGGACTCCTATTGGAGGAGATTGTCGGTGGGTAAAATTTTGGGACCTAGTGCTTGATCGTATTAATTTGAAGTTGACTAGTTGGAAACGTAAGCATCTTTCTCTCGTATTTTTTATTTTTATCCTTCTTGTATTGAACAATAGTTGATTAATGATAGTTAATTTTGCTTTGGTAAAAAAAAAAAGCACCTTTCTCTCGGTGGTCGCCTAATAACAAAAATTTCATAAACCCTTGTAATAAAAACTCAGTCGGGTTAAGTATAAAAAGTTCAAAATTATCACCGAACATTAATTTTTTTTTTTAAAAATATTAGGGCAAGTTTGACATTTACCTTCTTCGCTGAATATGTAACAATCTTCTTCGGTTGAATGAATAGTACTACCGAAAAACATTGTGCCAAATAACATCATGAAAGGCGATGCAACAAAAAAGAGAAATAGTTCTCATTCTCGCTCGATGAAATAAAGAAAATTTTCAATGAAGAACAAGTAGCTTTGTGAGCGTGTCTATATATAAAGAAAATTTCGCCTCTGATTTAAATTGCACATTAAATTTGATTATTTTTAATGATAAATAAATATAATTTTTAAATGTATATACAATTTCTTTTTAAATACATATTTATTTCTATTCTATATCTATTTGATAATTATATCGTTTCCTTTTTATTGAATATTTATTGATTTGTTTTTAAATACATTTGTTGATTTCCACTAAAAGAATATTACATTTATTGATTTCTTTTTTCAGTCATTGAATGATACTTTTTAAAATAGCAATCAAATAATTTGATCCATTCCCCTCAAAAAAATAAAAATTGGATCCATTCCTAAAAAAATATTGGATCCATTTTTATAGTACCATTGATTTCTGCTAAAATTATGATTGGGTTTTTTTCTTACTGATTTTCGGATTTAACATGTTAATATTTATTTTTGGTTTGCTTAAAAAAAATGTTAATTTTATTTTCAAAAATAGCAATCAATTAGCACTTATATCAGATATCAAGTATACTAATTTCATACGTGCCTTTCTTGCAAAATTAAAATTACATTTTGTTTGTACCAGTGAGTTTAGCTCAGTTGGTATGGACAATGCATAATATATAGAAAAGTCGGGGTTCAAACTCCGATCACCACCAAAAAAATTACATTTTTTGCGAACAATTACATTTTTTTTTATTATTAAATATTATTGAAACACACCCGAAAACAAAGTATGCATCTAACCGAATGACACGCCTAATTTTCATCATTTTTTTCCTAAATATATAAAGAAAAATTCACCTACAATTTAAATTGCACATTTTTTTTTAACAAGCAAAAATGAATATATTAACATTGACACATTAGCACAAGACGTACTAAAAAAAACCGCTAAAGTTTAAAACAGGTCGACCAAGAAAGAAGATAAAAAAGTCAAATTAATCGATGCCCAAACAAGTAAACCGACTTGACCACCAACTATGATAGAATAAGACAAAACTTGCATTCTTTGCCTTCATCCACCAAAAAGAATAAAGTTTAACTTTATCCAACAACTGATGTATGAAATTCTCTGTTTTTTTTAATGACAAATATATACAAATTTTAAAAATACATTTGTTTTTTCTAATAAAGTAAAATAAAATTATATTAACAAAGGACCGAGACTTACGAGCACAAGTTGTGCTAGGAAGAAAAGGTTAAAATTAAAAGGTTACAATGTAAAAGTGATGGAACGAGCAAAGAAAGAAAATATATAAATTAAGTTATAGCTCCCAAGCATATAATTAAGTTAAGCTACAAAGAATGGTAATGAAAAGAGAAAGTAGTGTAATTCGCTTTCAACCACCATAATGTTTTCTTTAAAATAAAAATAAAAGCCACCAAAAATATGTAGCTTAATTTTGTCGAACAATTGATGCAAGGAGTTTTTCTTGTGCTTGCAAATATGACTCTTTTTTTGTTCTATATACTCAAACGCAAGATAACCATAAAATGCATGGCTGAACAATGATGCTTTGATGATCCTCTCAAATAATCAAATTGGTGTAAATGATATGAGATGAGAGATGAGTTCACTATAACATACAATAGTCAATTCTAAACCCAAGTCCTAATTGTTACAAAAAAAATACAGTTCCACAAAATTACACTGCAGATACAAATGATTAATGTCTTTATCAGTTGCCATGACTGGTGGCGGAACCCTTTAACTTGTATGAGTGTTTTGTTGCAATCTTCTTGTTATTATTTTGCTTTTTCATTTCATCGCGGTGATATTTTTTTAGCACCGATGACTTGACATTGTATTGGTTGTGGGTGTTTCTCTTTTACACGCCTTGTGCGAGATGAAACACCTTTGGTAATATATATTTCATTTTGGCTTTTAAAAAATAATATTAATGTCCTTATTATTAGATTAGATCTACCACTGGTACACAGAGTTGCCGTTTTGAAGTAAGCTCCACGGCAAGAGATTTATTTCTAATGTTTAAAAGCAATCAGATTTGGTCTGCATGATTTAATTGATTTCTTTTTTAGGTAATTTATTGAATTCTTTTTAATACATATTGATTTCTATTCTTTTTTTTTTACAAGATTGATTTCAATTCTATATCTATGCGATAATTATATTGGTTTATTTTTTTAATACTTATTTTTTTATTTCTTTCTAAGTTTAATTAGTAGGTTTTGTGAAGAAAAAAAAGTTTAATTAGTAGGTTGTACACATCATTAGATATATACATAAAATATCTCTATGAACTTAATTTAGTTGGTAAAGATAATGCATAATATATACAAGGTCTTGGGGTTCCGAATCCCAGACACCACCAAAAAAAAAAATATATACGTAAAAAAAATGATAAGCATAATATAATATAATAATTAAAATTCTCTCTTTTTTGGGTCATTGAATGATACTTTTTTAAATTGCAATCAAATAATTAGATCCAATTTAATTTTATTGCACCCATTGATTTCTGCCAAAAATATCATGAGATTTTTTTTTTAGGGATTTAACATGTCAATCTTATTTTCAAAAATAGCAATCTATTGCACTAATCTAAAAAAAAATTAATACAAATCTCATGCGTGCCTTTCTTGCAAAATTAAAATTAAAATTTTTGTGTAAATAATTACTTATTTTTTTTATTATTAAATCTTATTGCAGCACACATGAAAACAAATAATGCTAACCTAATCAGATGGCATGGAATAATGGATTTCGACATGCTGAATGTGAATCAGATTGTCAGTCGGCTTTGACTTTGATTAAGGAAGGAGTTCCGGCAACTCACCCCTATGCACCTGTTATTGACCTCATTAAGAGATTTATTGATTATCCTTGGCTATTGACTTTCCATCATTCCTTCAGGGAAGGTAATAGTTGTGCGGATTGGTTAGCGAAATACAGAGCAAGATTGGAGGGTGACTCGATCGCTTGGAGACGGTGTCCAACTCCTCTTTCGATTACTCTTATTGTTGACTCCATGGGGACAACTTTCCTCTGAGTTTAACTTGTTTTTTTGTAGTTTTTGTTTTTCTTGCTTTCCCATACATCAAAAAAAAAATGCTAACCTAATGTCACACCCAATTTTCATCATTTAAGCACCTATTAGTGTCAAACTTTTCTTTTAACAAAAAAATAAATGATATTCATTTATTCAAATTAATAAAATGCATAGATACAATATAAATTCAAAATCATTAAAAAAAAGGATGAATCTGCGAACATACTCACATAATGCATGTTAATTGCGTAATACACCAAAGTACATAAAAATAAAAAAAGTTGTAAAACTTTATCAAGTTATTCAAAATACTAAGTTATGTGATTTGTAAAGGAAAATAAAATTGCAAAAGAATGGTCGAGCCCGCTTTCATGTTTGGGCATCGACTGACATGTTTGTAATCTTGACAGGACTTTGACTTTTCCGTGATTGTTTTGGCACATCTTGTGCTGCAACAATTACGTTGTCTGTCGTAATATAATTCATTTTTGCTTGTCAAAAAAAATTGCAAAAGAAATGTTTAAGTGAATGCTAAGATTGGATGAAGAAATATTATATCAAAATTTAGTATCTTTTATATAAAATATATATTTGAAAAATATAATTATTCAGTCAAATAAAGAACGACTAAATTGCAAATAAAATAGTTTTTTTTGAACAAACTAAAATGATATATTATATTAATAACGGTGATATACCCCGCACAAGGCGTGCAAAAGGCAAACCGTCCAAGAGTATTTACAAGAACAAGGTGTCAAACACTAATAAGCACCACCAAAACATCAAAATAGAGAAAAGAGATTACAAGTGGACACCCATACAAAGGAGCGGATGTTTCCACTAGTCATGATAATTGTAGCTAAATATCACCTGTTTTGATTTCAACCATAAGAAAGAGTTCAGTTTAACCTTTTCAATGAGAATTGAAGAATTAGAAGCCGTGTTTTGGAATACACGGTCAAGGATGGCAAATAAAATAGTTAATGGACTAGATGGTTAAATCAGCCCAAAGATGGCTACTAAAGCACTTCACTCTTTCAGACCCGTGCTTGAGGGAGGTTTGTTCTTCTCTTTCAAGTGAAGAAAGAAAAGATTAGAAGGAAAAAAAAGAGTTAAAAAAGAAATTTGATGAGAGAAGATAAGAGAAAAAAAGTATTGTGTGTTTTGTTCACGCAAGAGTATAGAGAATAACATGAGTAGTCGTTAATTTTATGGGTTTGTTGAAGGAGTTAAAGAGTTTTGGTTAATTATTTTACTAAAAAATTATATTCAATTAAAAAAATGCCACATAATTTTAAATGTATAATTAGTATGTATTTTGTCAACTTAGTATAAGGCATTTGCAGTTTTCCATTGTCACTTTCCACCAAATTCAAAAAGTGAATGAAATATAAATAATAGAAGTTGAATGAAAAATAATAGTGGTTGAATAAAAAATAAATTTTAAGATAAAATTTAAATAAATGACATCTAAAAACTAAAAAAATTGTTAAACATAATGTTGCGACTTTCGGGAAATCATACATGGAGTTTGATCATCACATTAGACAAAGAGAATCCACATAACTGATTTTGACACTACATCACACTAAACCTTAAGTAATTAGGTATATAGGTCATATCGCTTATATGATGCTCAACATCTACTCTTGCATCCAATGTGGAACTTTTAGTCACACTTGACACAATAAGATCTCTCCCTCAAGTATAAGACTCTTTGCATCTGAGATTTACCATCAAGAACATCATGTTGTGGTTGCTCCTTCAGCTACTCAGTTTAGGTTTCGATGATGTTTTGATAAGATGATTTTTGTTTTGCTCGTTAAAATAGCTTATTTGTGAAAACACCCTAGTGAATCTCATATCTCAAATAATCTACAATGTGTTTGATGTGCCCCAACATTAGTATTAAGTTTAGGAGCATCTTGGTAGTCAATTTTTTTCAAAATCATGTTTTAAGGTTTATGATTCCATTCAAAGAAATAGTTGAACTTTTTTTAATTGAATCATCATTTGCCTCGTGTGTTCCTATTTTTGTAAGGTGTGATTCTATTTAAAAATTTCCTTGGAGATTGTGAATTGACTCATCTTGTTCCTCGTGCTTCTGATCTTAGGTCGTTGAATCATATCAATGTTATTTGAATTGTATCAATATTCATCTGGAAACCATGATTCAATTCAAATTCCTGCTTGTGCAGTTTTGAATCAATTCAATCTTCATCCGAAAAATGTTTCAATCCATTTAGAGTTCTTGACATTTGTGTCAATTTTCATAGCTTTCAGATTTTGATTTTTACAATATTTGAATTGATTCATGCTCAGAGTGATTCGATTCATGTTTGTTATTTTGAGGAAAAATTAGTTCTTTTCACTCACACCTATATATACCATCACACACTCTTTTTTCTCATTTATAAAATCAATTTTCAAAAATACTCTAAAGTCTCCAACCTCTCTCTTTCTACAACTTCTTCAGATTAAACACTTTTTCTAATAACTCTTGTAGGATTTGAGGTCTAGATTGTTAGGATGTTGTTGGATAATTGTAAGTTTGGTTTCTCTCATGGATCTTGGTGGTGCATCAAGGATCTAAAGGAAAAGGAGGTGTTTTTCACCTCCAAAGGTAATTATGGGGTTGTTTCTCATCTACTCAAGGTTCAAAGGGATCAAAAGGGAGGTACAACAAATAAGATTTCTTTGACTAGAAGATCGAAGGAATGCATGCAAGCTTAACAGTAAACGATCGACAGGAAACCTCTCTCTTAGCGAATAAACCTTACCGCCTTACGCTTTCCTTTCCATGTCGATCCAAATCCAAGTTTTAGAGATGTAGAATCTTCGATTGGTGGTGTGATGAGCGACTACCAACCTCCACACCTCCATTTCTTCCTCCTTTCCGGCGACCTTTCGTTATGCTCTTCCAGCATCTTCTCCGCCATCGTTTTGCTGGGTTCTTTCATGCGCGATGTAGCTTCTTGTTGATCTGGTGATTCGTCGGTGTGTTTTGGGTCTTTGATTGATGCGGTTTGTTTCAGTCTCTTGGTAGGTGCGTTGCGTGGACTCCTTGGCCGGTTGGTTCAAGGTTTTTCAGCTCGTCTCCTCCGTGTCAGAAAGGTTGGATTGTGTTTTTGTGTTTTCTTTTGTTTGGTTGTGTTGGTGGTGCCGATGTGATGGTGAGGTGGGTGGTAGAACTGTCACCTCTTGTTCTGTTTTGGCTAGTTCGTCGGTGGTTTGTACTTTTGGTTACTTGTTGTTTGTTTGTATCGTATTTTTGCTTGTTCGTATTGTTTGCTTCTGCGTTTTAGATCAGAGACTTTGGGTAATGGTATTTATGGCCTTTTTGTGGTGATTCGGTTTCATAAACTTGAAAGGGTTTGGTTCTTTTAACCCGAAAGCGTTTTCTAGGTTCTTTGCAATCAGTTGAGTTGGTGTTCCTCTGTGCTTGACTCTCTGATGTTCCAGGTCTGTTGAGATCTGCAGGCCTCAAGTCTTCAGGGTTACCTCCTCACTGATTCTGACCTCTTATCCATCTCAGTCAATGTGGCTGTCATCGAACTATTAAGCTCGAAAGAGCTATTATACCTATTGCTTTGTTCAGGGGGTTCCTGGTACGTGGATCTTGATACCGTGTTGGCGGTGGATCCAGTTGCCAATTCTAAACCTTTTTTTTAAATCTATGGATGTCCACTCTTCATATTTTTTTGTATTCTGGTTTCGTGCTCGTACGCGAGCATGTTGGGTTGCGTTCGTGTGGAGTGCTCTTTCTGTTAGGATTATTTAAGGTAGGGTTACCTAGATTGTGTTGTTTTGTGTTATTCCCTTTTGGGTTGTACCTGGGTCAGGCCTAATGCCCCCCCGAGTCTCTGTATCTCTTTATTTTTATTTAATAATTTTGTTTCTTGCCTAAAAAAAAAAAAAGAATGCATGCAAGCTTGAGATTCGAAGACCTTGTGGATTGTCCAATTTCAGGAGAGCTTGAAGATTGGATTGGTAATGTGATTGTTTAGCTTAGAATATTAGGGAACCGAAGGAATATTTGTAATCATACTTTTGTAAACAATTTCACCTACATAGTGGAAGATCGTAGAAAAGGTGTTCGCTTCTACGAAGAGAGGACATACCCCTAGCAAGGATGAAAGGGGGAACCTCTATAAATATGGTTTTCTTCTCTCCCTTATCCTTTTTTGTTCAACAATTTAATTGTGAAATATGAATCTATTGAATGAATTAATTACTATTTGACTGCGAGTGTTAATTTTGTATTAACCTAATCTTAATTCTCTTGATTGAGTCTTATAAACTTTCAAATCATTCACAATTACTCTTGGAAATTAACTTCTGAATGATTCATTTATTATCAAGTGATCAAATTCTTAGATATTGTGTTTTGTTATCAATTGGTTTGATTTAAGATAGTTTAGTTTTGTGATTTGAATTGTATATTGATTATTCATTGAGCAAATACAACTCATTGTTGAATTTCTTATTCATAGTCGCATTGTTTAATCAGACATTGATTTGGTGCATGAACTCAATAGTCATAACCACTTCCTAAAGTTTTCAAAAATACGCTTTTGCAAACGTTTTATCCGAAAAGAAGCTATTCAATCCCCCCCCTGTAGCTTCCTTATGTAATCATCATATAGACTAATAAATGGTATCATGAGCCTGGACTTTTCACTAACGGTTAATCACTAGAAGAGTCGATATGACGAACAAAGAACCTAAAAGGGATTAATACAGGGCTCCTACTTTTGATGGTGAAAACTATGACTATTGGAAATAGTGCATGAGCGTTCACATTAAGTCGGACAATATGGACGTTTGGGATTTCGTGATCAATGGGCGGTTTGAATTGCAAATAGATGTTGGCGGTGTTATGAAAAACAAGCCTAAGACTGATTGGATAGACTATGATAAGAAAAAGGCTCAATACAATTTGAAAGCAAGGAATATACTCATTTAAGCCCTAGGAGTAAATGAGTACCACTCGATTTCACATTGTAAGACTACTAAGGTAATATGGGACGCCTTGGAAACACTACATGAGGGTACTGAGGATGTTAAACAATCAAAAATCAATACCCTCACCCAACAATATGTGCTACTCCACATGGAGGACGGTGAAACCATCTCGATGCAAATGAGGTTCACTCATATTGTTAACAAAATACAAAACTTAGAAAAGACTATCTCAAACCAAGATTGCACTAATAAGGTTTTAAGATGCATGACTATGGAATGACAGCCTAAAGTCACCACCATTAAAGAATGTCAAAATCTTAATGCTCTTGGAATCGCTACTCTATTTGGGAAGCCTAAAGAGCTTGAGCACAAGATCTTAAGGTCGAAAACTTGTGAGGAAGATGTTAAGAAAAAGGAAAAGAAGTCTATTGCGATAAAAACCTCCTCGTCCAAGGCTAACACGTCGACCCAAGAGGATGACAAGGTTACATCACTTGGAAAGATGATGAAATATCCTCTACGTGAAGTGACTCCAAAAATGATGAGGTCGCACACTTATGCTTCATGGGAAAAAAGAAAAAATGAAATGAGATAAGTCACCCAGACTCTGACTCTGATTTTAGCTCATCTTATAATGAATTGCAAAATGTTCTTATAGAAATGCATGGTGATTCTATGAATGCCAACATATTGTAAAACCTCATATCAAAACACCTAAATTTGATTTACCTAAGATCCCTAGACCAAAGGATGTTGGTAAATGTGGAGCTTGTCCTAAGTTACATGAAGATACAATAAGCCTCAAGTGTTCCCATGGTATTTGCTCAACGTTTAAGGAATGATGATTCACATTTGAAAAGATCTTTCCAAAAAAAATCAAAGAAAAAACAAAAATAGCAAAGCTAATGGACTCAAAGTTATGTGTCACTATTGTAGATAACTAGGGCAAACAGCACCTCATTGCTACGTTATGAAAGTTACTGTTCCAAAAGGTCTAATAATGTGGATTCCTAAACAATCTACTTGCTCTACTAATCCCAAGGACCAAACTTATGTTGGGGACCTAAAATTTACCTTAGATTTTGTAGGAGTGCCTTACAACCACAAGAAGAAAATGGTATATAGATATTGGTTGTTCAAGGCACATGACGGAAGATACATCCATGTTCATCGACTTCAAAATAAAGGAACGTGGGTATGTCTTTTATGGTAATAATAATGAAAGTAAAATCTTGGGTAAAGGAGTTGTGGGAAATCCTTCCACAACAAATTGAAGGGCTTAAACACAATCTATTAAGCATTAGTCAATTTCAAGGTAATGGGTTTACTATTACTTTTTACATCCAAAGTTGCATTATTGAGCATAATACAAACAAGGAAATTATGTTTAAGGGTTTGTGAGTTGAAAACGCCTATGGCATAAACACCTTAGTCAAGTTCATGTTGACTTACTAAATAGAGTTATGTCCAAGGATCTAAGAGTTGGTTTACCTAAAGTTAAATTTGAAAAAGATAAATTGTGTGATGCCTGTCAAAAGGGGAAGCAAACTAAAACATCTTTTAAACCAAAAAATATGGTATCTACTACAAGACCTCTAGAGCTTCTCCACCTAGATCTTTTTGGTCATTTGAGACCAAGAAGTATAAGAGGCAATTATTACAGATTTGTCATTGTTGATGATTACTCTAGATTTACTTGCACATTATTCTTGGCTAGTATGGATGATACCTTTGATGCTTTTACAAAATTTGCTAAATATATTCAAAATCAAAACTCATTATAAATTGTGTCCCTTATAAGCGATCATGGTGGTGAGTTTGTAAATGATCACATTGAAGATTTTTGTGATAAGTTTGACATTTCTCATAACTTATCTTGTCCTATGATTCCTCAACAAAACTGAGTTGTTGATAATAAAAAAAATCGGGGTTTGAAGGAGTTGGCTAGGACAATGATTAGTGAAATGTACCCCCATAAGTATATTTGGGTGGATGGGATTAACATTGCATGTCATGTCTTAAATAGGGCTATGATTAGACCTATCCTAGATAGGAAACCCTATGAACTATTTAATGGAAAGGATATATTAGGAGATATTAAGACAGACTCCCGTTAAGATACTCATCTTATATTAAGATGCAAAAGTGGATGAGGGCATCTTCTTAAGATACTCATCTTCTAGTAAAGCTTATAGAATTTATAATAAGCGGACTCTCATTGTTGAGGAATCCGTTCATGTTTCCTTTGATGAGACTCTTCCCCAAAGTGGATGGGAAAGGTTTTTACAGTTTTGATGTTTTAGGGATAGATACCAAGGATATAGTCGAGGATGGTGATCCACAAGAAGCTCATTCGAAAAATAGGACAACAAGGACAAAGATCGTGAGGAAGACGTACAAGAGGTTGAAAAACAAGAAGCCTCACCATTGTCTTCTCGTGATTGGATCACTACAAGAGACCACCCCTTGGAAAATGTTCTTGGAGATATTGAGACGAGAGTAAGTACAAGGACTCAAGTAAAAAAATTTGTGGTTTTTTGCACTCATCTCACAAATTAAACCTAAAACCATTAAAGAGACAATAATATATGAGAGTTGGCTTCTTGCTTTTGAAGAAGAACTTAATTAGCTCAAAAGAAATGAGATTTGGGACTTGGTCCCTTGCCCTAAATAAAAATTAATTATTGGCACTAAATGGGTATTTAGGAACAAATTCAATGAAAATCGAATCATCACTAGAAATAAATCTAGGCTTGTGGAAAAAAGATATAATCAAGAAGAAAGGATTAACTACAAGGAGGCATACGCTCTGGTAGCTCACCTTGAGTCTATTAGACTCCTTTTGGCATTTTCTTGTAGCTTTGATTTTAAATTGTACCAAATGGATGTTAAATCCACCTTTTTAAACAATTTGCTTAACAAGGAAGTTTGTGTGTCTCAACCGCCCAATTTTGAGGATCATGAGAACCCCGACCATGTTTTTAAATTAAAGAAAGCTTTTTATGGTATCAAACAAGATCCTTAAGCTTGGTATGAGAGATTGAACAAGATTTAATTAGAAAAGGGTTTTTTTTCTCATGGAAAAGTGGATAAGAACTTGTTTAGAAAACACAAAGGAAATGATTCCTTATTAATACAAATTTATGTTTATGATATTATAATTGGGTCTACTAATGAAAATTTGTGTAGAGAATTCTAAAAACTCATGTAGGGAGAATTTGAAATGTCCCGTATAGGTGATCTTACCTTCTTTAGGGAAGAAGATGAAAAAAGTTGATTTTTTTTTGTGGTGACGGTGTACAATTAGATATAGTATACATGAATGATCTAATGGTTATATTTTTAGAATAAAGATCAAACAGTTTAAACTAAACAAATTAATGAGGTCTATGGTGGACTATCTATAATGTTGGTCCACCATAGACATTTTAGATTAAACTTAAAAGCAATAGATTTCTTTGGCAAACGAAGGAAAAAGTGATGGACTAAAACATAAGTTTTATTTATTATGGGATTAAAATGAAAACTTAAAATTAATTAAGAGACTAAGTGGCCTATTAAGCCAATAATTTTCTTCAATAAAAAAATTATATATTTTTAGAGATTAAAAAATAAAAGTTTATCCTGGTGTGTATTGCATGAGTTAACACGCTAGTTCATTCTATAGATTCAAAACACATAGATACTTCTTCATCTAACCGAGAAATATCAATCAGCCATTAAAGGTAGTTTTAATGGTATTTAATTTTTTTTTAGAGAATTAATGGTATTTAATTTGAAAATAATTATTAGTTATACGCATCATACAAAAGTATATTTGTTAGAATTATTTTCGGAACTTGTCAAAAAAAAAAGAATTATTTTCGGAAATAGTGTTGAAAGTTAAAGCACTACAACACAATCAAATACTACCGTCAATTCAAAAAAAAAAAAAACACAAAATCCCTCGAAATAATAAAATAAAATACCTTAAAAAATGCACAATTAAATGATATCTGCGAAAAAAATAGGAAAATAAACACAATCAAAGCAAGATGTATCCTCTACACATCTCTCTTTTCTCTTTCTTTCCTCTCTACATTATGCAAACTTAGCCAAGAAACATCAACCAACCGGATTTTATTGAAGTTTACATCCAGTCCAAAAAACAACTAAAAAATGTAGCTTTAACGGTATTTAATTGGAAGATTAATTATTAATTATACGTATCATACAAAAGTATTTGTTAGAATCATTTTCGGAAATATAGTATTGAAAATTAAAACACTACAACACAATCAAACACATCCCTCAAAAAAAAAAAAAACACAATCAAACACATAACATATATTTGTCACTGTAAATATAAAAAAATAGAGAATAAATATTTATCATTGCTACATAAAAAAAAACTATTAAATGTTAGTCATGATACATAAAAAATATGAAAGAAATTCCTTAAAAATATATGACAAAAATTGGTAAATCTAGAAATAAGAAATACAAGGAACACATTTATGATTGATAGAAAAAGACAAACATTTTTTACTGACAAGTATAAAAAAAATAATGGAAATATATTTTTTACTAACCAATAAAAACACTAGACATACATTTACCATTAATAAACATAAAAAATAAATGACACATATTTGTCATTGCGGCATAAGAAAACATGAACAAATTTTTTTTTTAAAATACGGGGTAATTAATTTTCTTCGATGAATAAAAAACCAAAAAGTTATATATTTTTTAATGGAAAAATAATATATTTGTAAAGATAGAAAATAATAATCCGTATGTACATTTCACGGGTTAACACACTCGGTCAAACACTTTGATGCTTATCTTTAAAATAAAATAAAACACTTTGATGCGTCCTCATTTAACCAAGAAACATCAACCAACCGGATTTTATGGAAGTTTACATTCAGCCCAAATAAACTCAAAAAAGGTAGCTTTAAATATTTAATTTTTTTTGGAGAGAATTAATGGTATTTAATTTGAAAATTAATTATTAATTATACCCATCATACAAAGGTATTTGTTAGAATCATTTTCGGAAATAGTATTTGAAAATTAAAACACTACAACACAATCAAATAACGTAAATCCCTCAATAACATAAAGTAAAATAAATACAATACCTTAAAAAAAGCACAATCAAATGCTGTGATAAAGTAATATTTGCCCTATTCATATAAGAAACAACAAAGACCTAGAAAGAGTGCTGTGATCAACTCGATCTCTCATTCAAACCAATACTATTGTTAACGATGATGCTCTCAACATACAAATGTTTTGTTTCTTTTACGTTGTTGTTCTATTTCTTGTGTTTCTGTCCAGAGTTCTCACAAGGTGGTATCAAACAAGGTGATGTTGTAAGAGATCAAGAAGGTGACTTTTTATTCTCAAATGGTTTCAACTTTGTCATGGGTTTCTTTGGTTTTGACAACTCTTCTTCTCGTTACGTCGGTATTTGGTACTATAACATACCTGGACCGCAAATTATTTGGGTTGCAAACAGAAACACACCCATAAATGGCAACGGTGGTTCTTTCACTGTTGCCGAAAACGGGAATTTGGTTATCCTTGATGAAAATAAAAATCAAATATGGTCGACGAATGTTTCTATCGGTCAAAACAATATGGATAGCTTTGAAGCTGTTCTTAGAGATGATGGTAATCTTGTTCTTGCGAATGAGAACGCGGTGTTATGGGAAAGCTTTGAGAATCCATGTGATACTTATGTACCTGGTATGAAAGTTCCTGTGAATGGGAAGAGTTTTTTCTTCACTTCATGGAAATCAAGTACAGATCCTTCATTAGGGAACCATACTATGGGAATTGATCCTCGAGGGTTACCACCACAGGTATTTGTTTGGGAAGGTGAGAGAAAAAAATGGAGAAGTGGTTATTGGGATGGTAGGGTTTTTACTGGTGTTGATACAAAAAGTAGTTTTCTTCATGGTTTTATACTAAATTATGATAGTAATGGAGATAGGTATTTTGTTTATAATGATAATGAGTGGAAGTTGAATGGTAATAGTTCAGTGAGATTTCAGATCGGTTGGGATGGTTATGAAAGAGAGCTTATATGGAATGAAACTGAGAAATATTGGAGTGTGAATCAAAAGGGGCCTCATAGTCAGTGTGAATTTTATAACTATTGTGGTGATTTTGCATCTTGTGATACATCAGATTCGGGTTCGGCTATTTGTAGTTGCTTACAAGGGTTTGAACTAAAGGATAAGGAGAATTTGTCAAGTGGATGTACGAGGAAGACAGCATTGAAGGGTGATCAGACAAGTGATGGTTTTGACGAGGATGGTTTCTTGGAGCGTACGAGTATGAAGTTACCCGACTTTGCACGTGTGGTTGATACTAAGGATTGTGAAGGTAATTGTTTGGAGAATGCTTCTTGTACTGCTTATGCAGAAGTAACTGGAATTGGTTGTATGGTTTGGTATGGAGATTTGGTTGATGTTCAACACTTAGGACGCGATGAAGGAAATTCGTTATATATTCGTCTTGCTCAGTCTGATTTAGGTAAGATACATCAAATGGTCCCTTTAGCTTTGTTTCCATGTATATTGATCTTCAATTCTAATTTTCATTTATCACTAGTACTATTTTTTCATGTATGGCCCTTGACTAACTCTTTCAATTGATAGTACTTTTTTTTTATGATTGTTGTGTTATAATGATATGTATAATATCAATGTATCCAAATACAGGCTATGGAGGGAAAATGAACAAGACTATGATTGTGATAATATCAACTGCTGTAACAGGGTTAATCAGCCTAGGAATCTTTGTATTGTTGGTATGGAGATGCATGAAAAAACTCAAGGGTGAAATACTCATTCATATTTAACAACTTATTTTTTTCTTATTAGATATGATTGATAAAGATGTAACTGTAAATTTTTTTTATTTTTTATATTAACTTGTGTATATTTGTTTTCCTTTTCTTTTTTGTTTTCAGCTTCAAAATTCAAAAATATTCAAATAATACCTGTGGTTTATGCACGCGATAGCAGAGAGACGTCATCAGTATTTTCAGGATCACTTGAACTTAGTTTGGAAAGTAATCATCTAAGCGGAGCCGAGCTTCCATTTTTCAGTTTTAGTTGCATGTCAGCAGCTACCAACAATTTTTCTCAAGCAAATAAGCTTGGACAAGGCGGATTCGGTCCTGTGTACAAGGTGATATGAAAATGCTTATATATTTAAGGTTATCTTTCATGAAAAGAAGTCCTAATAAAATGATCTAATGAAAATTTGCTGTTCCGTTTATCAGGGAAAGCTTCCAACCGGAGAAGAAATCGCTGTCAAGAGGCTTTCTAGACCATTCGGACAAGGTTTAGACGAGTTCAAGAATGAAATGAGGTTGTTTGCAAAGCTTCAGCATAGAAATCTGGTTAGACTAATGGGATGTTCTATTGAAGGAGATGAAAAGTTGCTTGTATACGAATTCATGCCGAACAAAAGCTTGGATTACTTTTTATTTGGTGTGTTTTTTCACATTAATGCTGTCTATTTTCTTTCATGATTTTTATCATAAGTATGAAAAGAGATTATAAGTACTTCTTTTAACTAATCTGAATTTTGTTGCTAACATCACACAGATCCTATCAAGAAAGCACAATTAAACTGGGCAAGACGTTATGAAATCATTGAAGGCATTGCAAGAGGACTACTTTATCTGCATCGCGATTCAAGACTCAGAATAATTCATCGAGATCTAAAACCAAGTAACATTTTGTTAGATGAAAACATGAATCCAAAAATATCCGACTTTGGCTTGGCCCGAATATTTGGTGGAAACCAGAATGAAACCAGTACAACCAGAGTCGTTGGTACATAGTAAGTATACTTCGGTTTTGTTTTTAAGCTCATTCAGCCACTTGTTCATTCTTACTTGAAGTTGACTAATCTCAACTAACTCTATTTTTCAGTGGTTATATGTCTCCTGAATATGCCATGCAAGGCGTATTATCATTCAAGGCAGATGTATATAGTTTTGGCGTATTGCTACTAGAGATTGTGAGTGGTCACAAAAACACTAGCTTTCGTCATTCAGATGATTCAAGTCTCATAGGATATGTGAGTATTTCCTTTGGCGCATCATTTTTTTTTCAATTTAATTCAACTTGCATAAATGTTTTTTTTCTTTCTCGTAAACAATTTATCAAAAATAGTTTTTACAAGCGAATCACCAATTGAATCCTTTAAATTGAAGGCGTCACGTCACATATTTTGGTCCTGAAAATATCAAAATTTTAAAATAATCTCTGAATTTGAAAATCTTTTATCGCATTAGTCCTCGAGTTCTTTAAATTGATTTAGATGGACTATTACTAAACTAATTAAAATGCGAAAATCTTTTTTTTTTTTTGTTGGAATGGTTCTAGGCATGGCAACTATGGAATACAAAGAGATCAAAGGAACTTGTCGATACTTGCATTACTGATTTGACTCCCAACAATGATGTTATTAATAGATGCATACAAATAGGGATGTTATGTGTGCAAGATTTAGCATCTCGTAGACCAAAGATGTCCGAAGTTGTGTTGATGCTTGAGAGTAAAGCAATTACTCTTCCCTTACCTATGCAGCCTTTGATTACTTCCATCAAAAGAAACGTGAACAGAGAGTCTCCCAAGAATGGTGTTAATGATTCAAATGATCTCACAATCACAATGGTGGAAGGGAGATAGATTTTATTAATGCCTTTTCTTTGCTATTTTTGTTTTTGTTTGCATACACATGCTCATACTTTTGTTGCTTTTTCCTCTTTTTGCTTCTTGAATTGAAAGTATAATCTTGAAATTAAATACTTTGTATATTGATATGCTGCAAGCGCACGATTATATCACGCGATTAAATTATCGTTTTCACGGGGATTTTATCTTGAATATCTATCTCTTTTCACTATGATAGTTAACTAAATCGATAATTGTTGGTGGAATGATTTTTACTTTGACATATGCAATAATCAAAGCACCTCGAGATTGTGATTTATCACAAACTCTTCGATAATTTGGTGTGCATGATATGATAGAGACATGATAGGATTAGAATCTCGATAAGGATAGGATATGATATTAAGTTATTAACATATAGACATGTATGCTATCATGTGTTTGGTGCACACATGATAAGAAAGATGATAACATTATTTTATCATATCATATGTTTAATGCACACTTGTTATTCACATGATGAAAAATACATTATATTACACCAACCTAAACCAACATTTCATAAATTGTTCTGTTGAAAATCTCGAAGAGGTTGCCTCTTCAAATTTACTCTTCGATATAATTGAGTCAGAAGGTATTAAAGGACGTGATTATGAGGCAAGGGAACAAATCGATTGATTAATTAATCAATTGTGTACATCGATTTTTTGCTAACAAATCATCACCAATTCACCATATTAGGTTATGTAAATCGATTGATTAATAAATCGTTTATAAACATCGATTTTTTTTCCTAAACGAATCATCAACATAGTAGGTTGTATATATCATTGATTAACGAATCGATTTACATAGATATTTTATTTTAACAAATAATCACCATAGTAGAAAGATTTAAAAAAATGAATCTCCTGAAGGAAGAAGGAAAAAGAATAAACAAACATGAAGGAAGAATGCATTTGCAGAGACGAGAGATTGAAGAAGAGGAACACGAGAAAAAAGAAGGGTGACAAAATATGGCTAGATAACTTGATAGGTTTAATTTATTAAAAAAAAAAAATTTGATAGGTTTAACTTTTATGTAACCCACCAAAAAGTAAGGATAAAAATAACAAAGAGTCAGAAAATTAAACATGACTTTTCACTCAAAAAGAGGGGTATTTTAAATCATGACGACTAAGAGGCATTACGCATAGAGGTGCGATCCAAATAACCAGAGGTGGCATTTTCAGACTTGGAAACAAGATTGAAGTCCATTTTCTTCACTTTGTGTATGTTTAATTTCTATTATAGTTGGTCATGTATTCAGTTGTTACGAGTAACCAAACTCTTTATATTAAGGTTGAATGATAAATCTCTATGAGATTGTTTGAACAATGTAATCTATGACATCCACTTTTAATGCAATTTGAATTATGTTTATTTTTTTATATCTTGTTCTTAATGCTTTCAATTTCTGATCAACTTTGAATCAATTCTATGTATAGATCACTACTAACCCTAGATTTTGTAAACCGATCTAGATATAATATTTGATAATGTAATCCGTACTAGAAATAGGAAGATTACTTAGTATGTCATAGTCTAACGTTCTTTAATGATTTTGATAATATGAGTTTCACTTAAGAAATTAGAGTCCTGTATTAGATAAACGGAATCTTGTATCGTGACTGATCTTTGTCTACTTTGTTAAACGTCATGAATATAAACCTCAAATTGCTATTGCATTAGGACCTAGCATTACCAAATAAGGACATAGGAAATCCTTTTTTTTTTTTTGAAGGAAAGGACATAGGAAATCCTAATTGTTTTCATCATTTTGAATCAATATTTTGATTTTCAATTGCAAACTAAACCTTTGGAAAACCCAACAATTTACTGTTTTAAATTAAGTTTAGTTAAATTGCCGAGTATAAACAACAATCTCTTTTGAGATGATTTACTTACTACTTTATTATTTGTGCGATTTGGTACACTTGCTGAATTGTCCATTGATAACTACAACCATGATAATCAATAAGATTTGTTTAAAAGATTAAAACGCAAAACAAACAGAAATAATTGGCCCACGATCCCAAGACAAAGGGTATCTCACTCATGATTATAGTAGATTTAGAATTATAAAATTAAAACAAAACAATGGACGAAGCGAAGTAGAATACAAAATTGAATATTATTGAAATTAGAAATTGCTAGAACATGAACAAAAGCAAAACAAGAGTAATTTAGGGTTTATGTGTATTAAAAATGGTGGCTGCACTTTTTTTTTTTTGAAGGAAGGATGGTAGCTGCACTTATAACCAGTCAAATTCCATAAAGTGTAACCAATGAAACTCATAAATTGAGCAGATTACGACTGTAATCTGGTATGGTCATCAAATGTAAATCTTTCAACTTTTCATCACTCTTTCATTACATGCGTAATGTGCCATTAGAGGTTGACTGCAATTCCCACTAAAATTCCACTTTCTTTCGTTACATGACTTTTACCTACAGACAAATAGGCATTTATCTACGGATAATGTATAATTAACAGCAAAGTTGTTGTTTTAGGTTTTTTATCTACGAAAAAAAAAAGACATTTAGTGACGGAGTTCAATTGTAGGTACAAACCTTTTTTTCGCTTTTTCAAATTTTGAGGTCACTCTAAGTTTGAGACCCTGTGCATAGAGGTGGCCTTGCTAGACACCATACATTTTGGCCAATAAGAATAATTTTCGTATGAATAACATCATGTACATTGTAAATGACACATCTAGCGATGGCAATTGGACCCAAGCCCGATGGTCACCCGCAAAAAACATCTGCAATGGGTAGGGTAAAACTCTACTTTCATGGGTATGGGGTTGGGTCGGGGTAATTATCCACAAATTTAAGTGGGTATGGGTCTGGATAAGGGCACTATACTACCCATCCTCGCAACCGGCATATACATATTTATATATAATATTACTCTCTCCATTCTTTTTTAAGTGTCTTTTTATGGTGAATTTTTCGTTCCTATTTAACTGTCTTTTTAGTATTTAAGGGTACGATTTGTCAATTATACCCTTTGTCAATTACTTTTATCTTTTTTAATAAAAGTAATTAATGCTATCTATTTGGAAAACTAAATTTTGTTTTTTTAAACAAAGTTTGTTTCTTGTTATCTTCAAATTGAAACAAAATTTTGTTCCAAACAATGGTTCCAAGAAGAGTTAAAATTCTATAAATAAAATGAGTAGCAATTATTAAAAATTAAGTGTTACTCTAGCATTGGTCATTGAAGTCATAGTTGAAGTCTTTTTTTTTTTTTTTTTTGTGAGGATAGTTGAAGTCTTAACTTTGATTAAAGGAGTTGAAAGAAAGTTAATTTTTTTCTTAAATTTTG
>Ga0315914_1004026_pt1 | contig 22086 bp, 13 predicted proteins | sample MpolenodulesMG_FD_203920 | JGI IMG/M metagenome (GOLD analysis project Ga0315914, IMG submission 203920) | Medicago polymorpha root nodule microbial communities from Los Angeles, California, United States - elongated nodules | ecosystem: Host-associated > Plants > Roots > Nodule | place: USA...
TGATTTTAAAACCTTATAGTATATCATCCTTGTGTATATTTCATGCATCTTTTTTTAATTTAGTTCATCCTTTAACCATCATGCATAGTTTATTTTAGTTTATTTAAATGATTTAGTTCCTATCTCATGCATTTTTACTTCTTTGGTTTAGGTCTAAAAATTGTTCCATGCATATTTTATTTTTACTTTGTTTAACATACTTTGATTATTTTCTTATGCATTTGCGATTGCATTTTGTCATTTTGTTGCCTTATTATTTTAATTTGGTTATGTCATTGGAATATTTAGTATTTAGGAATTGATGTAATTTAATTTGTGCACTTTGTTTTTTTTCTTGTCATTTATTTTCTCTTGAAGTTATAGCATGTATATAGGTCCCTTGTAAATATCCATAAATGAGAAGTAGCACCGGCACAATCACATTTATTTTCCGCATTATGACATAAACCGCAATCGAGGACAAAAACGAATTAGGGACAAAAATAAGTTAATTATTGGACTTAAATTATTTTATTAAAATCAAACTACTAGTAATTATAGGTTCATCTTCATAACTTGAGAATTTACTTGGATCCAACATCCTTTGTAAATATCTCATTTTTTAACGTAACGTCGTTACGCTTAGTTTATTAATTCGCGTTTAGTTTAGGAAAATCTTTTATCAAAAAAAAAATCAAATATGCAAAAACTCAAAAAATATTTTCTTAAGACTTTGGATTTTAATCCAAGTACCTTTTTTCCTTTTATTTTCTTAATCAAAAATTTAACCAATTTAACTTTCATTTTAGACTTGACTTTCTTGTAAATAAAATTTGACTAACCTTACTTTATTTTTCTCTCATGCCTTGAGGCCTCTTTCTCCTTCTCAAAATCATTTTCAAAAATTATAAAATTAACCTAACTCACAAAAACAATTTTGGAGAGTGAACTACAATGGTTTTGATCCCACTTGTGGGTATGCAGGCAAAGGACCCAATCCTTTCAAATCAAATAAAAATAACACAATCTTACTTCTTCTCCCTCCATTCTTTCACTAGACTCTTAGGCATTTATTTTCAAAATAAGCAAATAATTAGCACAAGATAATTTAGCCAAGAGGTTCCTACGGAATACCGTAGTCGTTTAGGGTGCGTCAAACCTTCCCTTTTCGAAACCAACCCCCGGACCTTATCTCTAAGGGTTTTTCTCTCTTTTTCCCTTCCCCAAAAAATAAAAGTAGAAAGTTCAAAGATTGAAGGTTCAAAACCAATCAATGGATTGATACCCGAAAATCACGAGCACAATATGAAACAAAATTTCACAAATCAACATGCATTTCATATATTTACATAATTAAAAAAACAAATAAAAATGAAAAAAAATGTAAAAACTCATAAAATTCGTTAATTTACCATAATATTTGTCCCCTTCAACATCATATTCATCATTTATCTGAAACAACCAGAAACGCTAGTACACCTACCGCCTCCTCTCTCCTCCCAACAACTACTAGTACCATCTCCCTCCCCAACAAATCAAAATCCGCCACCCACCAACTAGAAACCCATCAAATCAGCACGACCTATAAATCACAACACAACTTCTTCTTGCACTCTGTGTGTAGAGCTGTCAATTGGGTCGGCCCGTCCCAGCCCGCCTTAACCCGGTGGGTCTGCTCATATAAATGTATCAAAGAGGGTCGGCGTACTTGATTCATGAGCTATCAAATTTGTGCCCAGCCTAATTAGTAGTGGGCTACATGGCCCGATGGGCCATCATGGCCCGATGGGCCATCATGGCCCGATGGGCCATCATGGCCCGTATTTCAAAATGTATTAATTTATTTTATATATACTAGCGAAAAGACGGGCACGTTCCGGTTTTCCCCCCTGTAAAAATTTTATTTTGATTCACCCCCTTGTAAAATATTTTTGTTTTGACTAATAGGCCAAACAAAACGAAAATTTCTTGAAAAAAAAAAAAATTCGTTTTTGTTTGGCCTATTAGGGGGTAAATCAAAACAAAAATATTTTATAGGGGGTGAATCAAAATAAAAATTTTACAGGGGGAAAACCAGAAATGACCTATATTACAGGGGGGTAAAGACCTATTAACCCAAATATAAATGTTTGTTGCTTTAAGGGTAAAATTGAGATAATGAAAAAGTAAATATAAATATACTCATCTAGTTTGTTATACTTTTTAAATGATAAAGGAAAAAAAGTAGACATATATATATATACACACACACACATATCGTGTTTGTTACTTTTATTTTAATATTCAAATTTATTCTTATTTATTTGTTATATGTGTTATTTGAATTAAAAATTGAGGACATTTTTGGAAAGAGAAAAAGTCAGCCCAAAAGAGTTGAAAGGGGTTGTTTTCTTTATATATAGTATAGATTAAAAAAAATATGAAATGAACAATACAACTACATATCACATTATTTTTAATAGAAAGTATTACAAAAATTATTATCCATCAAATAAATCAATGTGTTCGTAAACTTAGTTAAATGATATATAAAACACATATTAAATCAACATTCGTAAGGGATAAATAGCACAAAAACATCAATACAAATGTATAGTATTTATCAAAACTCACAAAGTGCAACCTTAAAGACAATAAAATTCAATCCTAGGTAATAAAATAATTCAATTTTACATAATAAAACTATTTTTATAAACTATAAAAAAATAGTATTCTTAAAAGGTCGGCCCGTAAGCCCAATGGCCCATGTAAATTACAGGCCCGATGGGCTGGCCCAAAAAGATTAGGTAGCTTTTTTATGTCTTTTCAATGGTCCGGCCCACACAAAAATAGAGGGCCAATGGGTCCGCCCAGAAGGCCTGACCCGTTTTAACAGCTATATATGTGTGCTCATATCCATCCTTACTCATCGAAATTAAAAACTAAATCCTTTATTCCCAAATCGACACAATCCATATAATATCAAAACGACTTCATATAACACAATCATTTATTCCCAAATCGAAAAACCAAATCGAGAGACGAGGGATCCGTTCCTCACCCAAATCATCATCGTTCCAAACAAAATCATCATTGTTCCTTCCTTATTCTTCATTTGGATCAATCGGTTTCATTTATCACTAGTTAACTGAATTTATAATTTTCTTTTTAAGTGTGTAGGGTGTCACATAGGTGTTGACCGGTCCAAATTGGCCATTTGCAAAAAGGGTAAAGTTAGGGAGCTTGGTTGTTTTTTTTAATAGGGAGCCAAAGTTACTCCCTTCTACACAAAAGTTGAAATGGCGACGCTGACGAAGAAAGAAATGAGTTTAACCGATCACCAACAGAAGCAGAATTACGTGACGGAGTTTCAAAACTACAAAGACGGCACTTGGTATGTCGTCATGGTTACGCTGCAAGAAAAGGAAACACTGCAAGTTAGTTACAAAAAATTGAATGATCGATTCGACTATTTGTTAATTCCATCGTCTTTCGATTCGTTGGAAGAGGTACATGAGTTTGAGCAACGATTCCGGCCAGTTTCCGTTCAAGCTCAAGATCATGAGTGTCATAAACTCGTTCACGGTGTTAGGGTTTGCGCCTCGCTGAGCTTTAACTCGGATGGCCTTCGCTTCTATGATGCTGTTGTGGATACGGTTGGTTTATTCATCATTTTCTCACTTTTTTTAATGTTGTTTTGAGAGATTTTTAGAAAACCTAGAAGCATTTCTTATTAGGTCTTTGCACGTTGTTTCATGATCCGTAGTTTTGTGTAAAAATTAAACCTAGCTTTAGAAAATCTAGAAGCATTCCATATCAAAGCTTTGTATTGCCATTCTTTCGGTTGAAGGGTTAGGACTCAATCATATTATTCATGTTCATTCATGCATCAATATTTTTGTAAGTAAATGGATGTATTAATGTGTAGATCCTTGTAAAGAGATTTTATGCTTTAAGTTTATTATTAAACCTAACTTTAGATGACCTATAAGCATTTCTTGTTAGGTCATTTGATGCTACTATATAAAGTAAGCAACTCCCTTTAAACTGTGAAGTTGTCAACATCAACTGTTAATTTAAAAATTAAAGGCATATATTGTAGGTACATCATAACAAATCATGAATTTGTTATAATAACAACCCTTGATTTTCTCACTTTACTCACTTTAGAGGATCCTTGCCCATCAACGATAAGATAACTGTTGTAGCAGCAACATCTAGGATCAAGAATTGAAGTTTTAGGTATGAGTTGGTTCTTTTTTAGTGAATTTTTCTTTGAATCTCTGTTTGATTGTGAATGTTTTTATAGGTGAAAGAACGCAATCATTCTCAGGAAAAAGACGCAGAGTGCTTGTGTACCTTTATCCTATCCTGGTTACAAGGGCCAAAAGAGGGGAAGTTGTCTGCAGCAGGAATTAGTGACATTTGCATTGTGCAACCGATAAGAGAGCATGTTCCATCTGTGGCTTTGTTCTTGGAGATTACAAAGAGGAGAATAGAATTGCAATCTGGACAAGAATTGGTGGCGCACAACCACAAAGGAACAAAAAATACGACCAAAATGGGATTTTTCGAAAGAATGGAAAAGGTGAGTAGTGTATGAATCTTTATGTTCCCAAAGTACTTTCAATTAGTTCTTTTGTTGAGAAAAGAATAGAAAAGGTGAGTACTGAGTAGTGTATGTATCTTTATGTTCCCAAAGTACTTTAAATTAGTGTTTTGTTGAGAGATTTGTATTAAAAGCATAAGTTATTTGGATGGTTTTTTGTGTTTGACGTCATATATTCCTCTTCAGGGAAGACAACGCGCCAAACGATATGTGTTGGGTTCCTCTTCTTTTGAAGGTTTGTTTCTATCATTCTAGAGAGCAGGACGGGTTTTGATCGAACTAGAGATCGCAGGAGCATGTTGTGCAAAGGTTTTGATCGAAAAAAGGGTTTGAAAAAGTGCCACGAGATGCACTCAGGTTACTTAGAGAGCAGGACGGGTTTGGAAAGAAAAGGCATCGTCTCTCGACAGGTTTGAGATTGCAAACAAAAGCAACGTAAAGTAAAAACGAAAAAGATAAAGGGCTTTAAGCACTTAAACTTAAAGGAAAAAGTAAATGCAATACATTAAAATAAAGGTGGTCTACAAATCAGTTTACATACATTCTGTATAACTCGTTTCCCTAGACGCCGGTAGTTTGAGTGTTGACGAATTCTGCATATGATTTGTCACCCATTTTCCGGCTTGGAAACACTTATTTATACTAAAAACCTAACTATTGAACCACTAACCCCATGATCAACACTTCCTCCATCTTGGACAACTACTTGCCTCACTTTTCCACTAAGGAAACCGCTTCCAAACTTGAAATCGTGTTTTCTCGCCTTCATTGATTGACTTCGACGCGAGCTCTCGTCGACTTTGTTTCGTCGAACTTCAAATCACGCATTAGCTTGCTATTTTGTCGAAATCTTCAACCTTAAAATGAGAAAGCCTTCGATTCCTGCAAAGTAAAAGGTCAAATAAATTTTGACCATATTAAATAAGCCTGTTGAATTTACAGGCTAACAGGTGGCCATGATTGTTAAAATCATATATCAACATTTAGATTTATATTATTTTAGTATTTATTTACTATACATGTGGAATCATGTGAGATGCAACTGGACTGGAAAATAAGTAGGATTGCATTCAAGTGTAACTTGCATTGTTACTGTGAAATTGTTGTTGTTGGAATTATAATAAACATTGATGTTGTTTCAAAAAAGGTGATGACTATCTGTATTTTATTTTAAGAGATATTTCACGTAAAGCTCGGTTCAAAATTATTATGTCTTCTATAGATACAAATACAATCCTTCTGGTAGACCCTTATGCATGTTCATATAAATAGATTCAGACCTTGTTTTCTCTCCAGCATGCTCTACACTTGTTTATCATATTCATCAACTTTGGCTTTCATTCAATGTGCAATTGTTTATATTTTTACAATAATGTTCTATAATATAAATCTTCAAAACTTTTTCTTAACTTTTTCATTTTTTGATTTAGTCTCCCATGACAAAAGCATCGAAGATAAAGAGTTGGAAGGAAAAACAAATGTGCGTATGATTTTGATCGAGAATCTCGATAAAGAATTATGTCCATCAACAGTTGTGGAGTTCTTATACAAGCATACTCATGTATCAGCTAGTATCTTCATTTTTCCAAGCTTATCATTCGAGATAAATACCAGGGGTACCATTATATCGCACACTGAACAAGATTTCCAAACGCTTTGTGACTTTTTGACAGATCAAAACTACATCATCACATCCTCAACTGGAAGGTAGAATAGTTAAACTTTGATGTATGTGTCATGTATTTTGATGAATATATGGCATACTTTGGTTCAACCGCGAAAAGTGAATACCTGATTCGTCGACTTAAGTTATTATTTTAGCTAGGCTTCCGGTATACTTAAAAAAGAGTAGGCTTAAATATTGCACTCGTCTCTGTAAATATGGCTCGTTTAAGTTTTGGTCCCTATAAAAAAAAAATTTGTTTTTGGTCTCTGCAAAATTTTGTTTTTTAAAATAGTCCCTGACCCCATTTTTGTGATGATTTGCATACGTGGCACATGATGACTAGACCCATTTTGTAGTTTTTGGTCCCTGCAAAATATTTTGTTTTTTAAACAGGTCCCTGCAAAATTTTTTGTTTCAGAAAATAGTCCCTAGAGGGACTATTTTAAAAAACAAAATTTTGCAGGACCAAAAACAATTTTTTTTTTTACAGGGACTAAAACCAAAACGAGACATATTTGCAGGAACTAAAACCATGTTTTAGCCAAAAAAGTACCAAGGCTAGGCGAGAAAATTTTGTATGTTATAAATGAGTGTTTTGATTTGCGATTTAAAACCCCTCTTTACTGTCTTTTTTCAGGCCATGGGTGGTAATTGAGAAACAAGTAGGTCTCAAAAATATCAAAGCATCAAATGGTACATTGTTTCCTAATTTTGAGGTAAGCTTCTACGCATTTTTCTTTCCTCCTCTTTACCAACAAAGAACAATTTAATGACACACTATTTTGCCTTTATATTACTAAGTTAGCAGTCCATTATGTTATTATATATTCTTTAGTAATCAATGTTATGCTAAGTAATTGATAATATTGAAACCCTAGCTGTCTCTTTATTATTCTCAACTGAACCCCAAAATTGTTAACAATTCTAACCTTAATTCCAACTAACATTTGATTAGGTGCCTACAATGATACCTAAATGTAATTCTTTGCATAAATTGTCTCTAACTGCAACACATTTTGTTTTTTCAGAATACACTACAAGAAGGAAAAAATAGAACAAGCAACAAATTGAAGATTGTACATTCAGGAACTCAAGAATTCAAGATAGCAAGTGCTAAGAGAGATTTCATTTTAAAATTTGCTGATCATCAAGAGCGGCTGCACAAAAAGCTTGCAATTTTGGAGGGAAGTATATCTAAAATCTCAAACTAGTTCTTTCAGTGAGCTTGTTTAATAGTTAACAACATGCTCGCCTGGGATAATAATCCATGTAGTCTATTTCAATCATGCCTGGTTTTTATCATCTTAACTTTGAAATTGAGTATTACAAAGTAATAAGGGTCTTACAAACATGTCATTGTTGTTTGGATAACTTGACTGGTCAGCTTTAGGGTCCGTTTGGTTCGAGAATTAGGAGGGGAGGGGAGGGAATGGGAGTAGAGCCTCTTCTTCCAACTACATTTTCTTGTTAGTTGAATATGATTGTTAGCATTGAATTAACATTATTTTATTATATATATATAGCCGCTGACATTAAAAAAACCAATAGTGATCCTGTTATTCTTCCTTATTCTTCGCTCAATCCGTTGTATCTATAGCCTTGTGATTATGTTACTTTTCCCTCAAGGAAAATTCTATGGTGAAGTCGTGAAAATGACTTTTCCGATGAAGTTAACACTATAACATCAAAAGTGTAGTGAGTAACACTCCACTGTTTATACAGTGGCATCAAAAGTTCAATCCCCATAGTATTATCAATTCATCAGATTAACAAGACTACACTTAATCTAATTTTATCCTATCTTGTTTTAAGTGTAACACCCCAAAAAGTGTAACACTTCTATCACATAATATCATCAAATCTGTTTGCGTGTTAAAGATGCCAAAGATAAAATAGTATATGTAGTCCAAGATGTTGCAAGTATTACTAGATGAATGAATCAAACATTAAAATCAAAATTAACTTTTTCAAAAAAGTCAGTTTCCTGACTGCACCGTAGAAGCTCCCCTCGCTCAATCCTATTATTCTTCCTTATTCTTCTCTCAATTTGTTATATTTATTGCCTTGTAATCTTGTCCGCCTTCCTAATTCTTTTCTCATCTTGTTATTCTTTGAATGTTTAAGGGAAGAAAGAGGTTTTCTGTTTGTTGAATAAGATTGTTGAATTGAATTAATATTATTATATTATATATATAGTCATCCCCGTGAGCTTAGCTCAGTTAGTTAGGAATAATATATGCAAGATCCAGGATTCGAACCTTGGACACCACCAAAAAAAAAATTATATATATAGCCTCTAATGATAAAAAGCCAACGATGATCCTGCCATTCTTCCTTATTGTTAGCTCAATCCGTTATATCTATAATTTTGTGATCCTGTTACTCTTTGCTCAATCCTGTTATTCTTCTTTATTCCTCTCTCAATTTGTTATATTTATAACCTTGTGATCATGTCGTGAGTTTTATACACATAGCAGTGAGATGAAGAGAGAAATATACAGACTACATAAGCTTTATACATAAGGTAATTCAGGAATGGTTGAGTTGTTGAAGCTGAGATCCATATCACATAAAAATACTCATACACAAGAATCAAAACACTTATATCAAATGTAATGTAATCTTGTAGTTATGGAACCTTAACTACTTTTTTGCATGCATGCTTGTAACACTGCAAGAGAGAAATATTATACAGTTTAACTTTATGAGATTGGAATTATGTAAAATTATTTTAGGAAGACTACATGGATTAATCTAATTGCATAGTTTTAATTCAAACACTAATGAGAACAATTGTGAGTGCTCACGAGTATTTATCTCCCATTTGAAACCCATAGAAATATCAACAAAGAATCACATTTGCTGGATTTATAGGTTCCATAGCTACGACATGGCTGTTCATACAAGACACCTCAGGCATAAAAAAAGATAGAAGAAGACATTGTTTGCCACCTAACCATGACAATAAACCGCTATAAGAGTTTATTGAAGGTATGTCTTAGAGTTTGGCATGTGTCAATGTCCAACATGGACACGAAACTATTCATGTGATTACACTGAATTATGTCATTTTCTCAAAAGGGACTTGACGGTCAGCTAGCCATCCGCTACGACCATGTGAAGGGGTTTGAAGCAAGGTGATCCGTTGGCTCTATTTTTGTTTCTACTTGTGGCGGACGCTTTTAGTGGCGTTATGTCAAAGGCGGTCGAAAGGAATTTATTTGGGGGGTTTGAGGTGAATAATGGAGGTACTTTCACTACAAGAAAGGAAGGCAATTCCAACAAAAAAAATCCGAGGAAACTTGGTTTCTCGCTAAAATAAAGGTTTTCCGAGGAACAATTTCCTCGGTATGCACGTGTCACTGCTTCATTATATGCATAATCAGTTTAACACGGTTTTCAAGATTACATACCGAGGATCTACCGAGGACAACGATTCTTGGAAAACATGTTGTCATTATATTCTCTATAACATAATACAATATTGAAATTTAGAAAGAAAAAGGAAAAAAAACTGAACCTGCTCCATCTTCTCTCTTAACTGTGACACCATGCTCTCTCTCACCCATACCTCACAAAACCTCCATTTTTGAACACAAGAATGGGTATCTTCTTCCTCCTCTCCTCGTACTTTATATTATCATGTTGATTGTTTAAGTATTGTACTGAATGTTTGTTAGTAAACTATTGGAATTGGGTTTGTTGTTGAGGTTAATGAAATTTCAATGTTGTTTTGATTGAAAGAAAGAAAAGAATGGGTTTTCATTATAAACATCTAGGTGATTTAAACTTAGAATTTGGGAAGATGGTTTTTTTGTAGCTGTGTCGATATTGTTAAGAGTTTCATGTTGGCTTTTTTGTTGCTATATATTTTCTTATTATGTACATACTTTTATAATAGAAGTTCTGATGTCATTAGAAAGGGTTGAATTAGTTCCATCATAAAGTTTCGTCTTATCTAGTGATGTTGCATATTAGCCTTTTCATAGTTGAAATTTTTGATTATTTGTATATGTAATTATGTACTGATTATTGGATTGGTGTTATGAAATATGAAAGCTGCATGCCTTGATAAACAACATTGTTTTGTTCCTTTTTGGTTAACTTGTATTCCATTACGTTGAAGGTGACTTGGCTTTGAATTCTAGTAGTGTGGAGAGCTATTTGTGAGCCTTGGAAGCAAGTGAAATGCTTCAATTGTAAGTATTAGATTTGTTTTTAATTATGCTTCACTTGTCGGTGCTAAATTTACGAAGTTTTACTCTCCACTGCAAAGAATGCTTCATGCAAGTGTGAAAATAGTGAAAAATTAATTTTTTTTAGTGTGAAAATTTAGTAAAATTATGTTGTTTGAGTGTTGAGTTGTTTGAAATTATGTTGTTTGAAATTTTAAAATAAAATTGGCGCTTTTTTGAAATTTGAAAATAATATTGGTGGTCTTTTAAAAATTTGAAATTCAAAAGTTTTGGCACACAGAAAAATAAATATATATTTTTTTAAAATTAAATACATTCCGAGGACAAAGTTCCTCGGGAACCTAGTCCCTGTCAAATCATTATTCCGAGAACATTTTTCCCCGAAAACAAAAGTTTCTTGGAAATTTCCTTGGTAATTGGATTGCAACCAACTATTTTTCAAGGACATGAGTTCCTCAGAAAAAATTGGCATTCCGAGGAGATATGGACGATTTTCAATGAGTTTTGTGCCTCAAAATTTCAGTGCTTTCTTGTAGTGTTTAATGTCGTATCTCCAATATGAGGACAACACACTTTGCATCGGAGAGGCGTCAATCCAAAATCTTCAGACTTTAAAGGTGATATTAAGGGGGATTGAAATGGCATCGAGTCTATAAGTTAACTTCTTGAAGATATCGTTGATTGGGTGAATGTATCGTCGGTTTTTATGGATATGGCGTGTGGCTTTTTGAATTATAGGCAAGAGGTCTTACCTTTTAAGTACTTGGGGCAACCGGTGGGAGTTAATTCAAGTAAGGAGGCCACGTGGGAGCCGTTGTTAGAACAATTGAGGAATAGACTACATTCTTGGGGGACGCATTGTCCTTCTGAATTCGGTGCTAAATTCAATCCCAATTCTTTATCTATCTTTTTTGAGAGTACCGGTGAAAGTGCTTAAAATGATTGTTCATATCCAACGGGAGTTTCTTTGGCATGGTGTGAGGGGGCAAAAACTTTGTTGGGTGAGTTGGAGGAAGGTGTGCCATCCGAAAATAAAAGGGGGTTTGGGGGTTAAGAATGTGAAATTGTTTAACTTAAGCCTCTTAGCGAAGTGGAAATGGAGGTTGATTTCGAATGATCAATCTTTATGGAAAAGGTTGTTCATGGATAAATATGGTAGGGTAAAGATTGTAGGTTGGGATTGTGTGATGAGGCACGTCCAAGGTTGGAGACATATGTGGTTTACAGGAAGGAATATCATTCAATTGGTTCAAAGATGGGGTGGTTAGAAAAGTTGGAAATGGTAGATCGACAAGTTTTTGGTTGGACAAATGGGTTGGTATTTCTCCCCTTTGTGATGTTTTCCCTCGCCTTTTTTCTATCTCTAATAAAAGAGGCGACGGTTGGGGATGTTTGGGGTTTGAGAGATGGTGTTCATGGTTGGGTGTTCTCTTGGAGGAGGCGACTTTTTGTATGGGAAGATGGGCTAATCAATTATTTATTGTTGGTCTTACACGATTTTCGCAGTGGACAATCGGACGATGTGTGGTGGTGGATCCGGTGGAGGGAGGGGTTTTTGGTTCAATCTTCATATCAAGTGTTATTGGAGAGGTTTGGTTTGGGAGAGGATTTGAGTGTGTTGGAGGAGGTTATTTTCAAATTTCTTTGGAAAAGTACGGCGCCGTCAAAAGTTATTGCTTTCTCTTAGGCTCTCTTATTGGATAGAATTCCTACGCGAAGTAATCTTGCAATTCGTAATGTATTGCCATCGGGTGGGCCTTTAAAATGTCTGTGGTGAAATATTGAGGTGGAATCTTCCGATCACCTTTTCATGCATTGTGAGGTGGTGAAGTTGGTGTGGAGAAAGATTTGTTTGTGGCTTGATCTAGGCTCCACCATGCCTAATAATCTTTTCATGCACATTGAGGGTCGGAGGAATGGTGTGAGTTCGAATAAACTCAAGAAAGGGTATTTGTTGATTTGACATGCCGTTATTTGGTCAATTTGGAGAGAAAGAAATGCTCGAATATTTAATGATAAGGCGAAGGATATAGATGAGGTAGTGGAAGAAATTAAGCTTTTGTCTTGACATTGGTCGTTAAGTAGGTTGAAGATTGTGTCTTGTCTCTTTTATGAGTGGTGTTTGAATCCGAAAGAGTGCTTAAGGAGGTAGTTTTTGGCTGGGCAGGTTTGGAGGTGTCGGTTGCTTCCATAAGTTGTTATCTGCGGGGTGAAAATCTTTCATGCACACAATGACAAATATATATTGTTAGGCACACCCTCGCAAGAAATGAAGAAAAAAAATGTAAGAATAAGTATTTAGTTATATCAATTGACATTATTCAATTTCTTTCTTTTTTATTTTTTTACGGTTTTGTTTGTGTGCCCAAATACATATATTTGGGCTTGTGCCCAAACAAGTATATCTTTGTTTAAGGGTGTTGTTGTTGTTTATGTTCGGCTGTGATAGCTAGGGTATAACTACTGGAGCGTTTTTTGTTTTGATGTCTTGCTTTATTTTGCTGAGTTCAGGTATGCTCCATTTAGTGTTGGCTATGCTTTTCTGGTGTTGGCTTTGCTTTTGTACTGCTCCCTTCTGGGGTTTGTTATCAATATATGCTGATTTAAAAAAATATATATACATATGAATAGTTTAGTCGGACGAGGGAAATAAGTTTTACAAATCCAGCAATACTAAATAATTTTAAAATAAAAACAAATCCCCCAAAATTAAACTAATTCCAAAATAAACCCAAAAACATAAGTTGAATCTCAAATTGAATCCAAAACATGATTATTTTTCTAATTAATCAATCAACCTTGATTTATTATATAAACTAGCGAAAAGACGGGCACATCTTTCCGCTCTTTTTATTGCGCTAACATTTGAAAATTATGAACGATGTTTTTTTTTATGAAATATTGCGCTAACGTTTGAAAATTATGAACGATGTTTTTTTATGAAATTTTGATTTTGATTAAAACTAAAAATGTAAATGTTTGTTGTTTTCAAGTTATAACAAACCAAACTACCATGATTATCTATTTCAGTGACACCAACAATATAACAAAAAAATATAATCTAAATTCTTTTTTTAAATGAAACCAACAACGATCTTTATTATAGAAAAAGTTGTTTAGGGGTATAGTTAGTATAAATATACTCATCGAGTTTGTTACAGTTTTTAAAAGTAAAAGCAAAAAACACTCGACATATATATATATTTATATCGTGTTTGTTACATTTTTTAATATTTTAATTTATCATTATTTATTTGTTACATGTGTTATTTGTATTGAAAATTAAGGGTATTTTTGAAAAGAAAAATCCAACCCAAAAGTGTTGAAAGGGGTAGTTTTCTTTATATATAGTATAGATGTTTTTTATTAGGTTGGGTTATGATGGGTTTGCCGGCTGCTTCGCTTTAAATTTTGTCCATCCGACTAAACAAAACAAAAAAATAACAAGTTGACGAGTTGTCATGCGAGATCAGTTTGCCCCGCTCAGTTTTTTCAGCGAGTAAGTGGAACAGGCCAACTAAAGGAGACAAGTTTGAAACATCAGCTCAATCTACTAAAAACAGCGGGTTAAACAAACCGATTCGACATATAGATCTATTTTGTCACCCTAATTTTTAGACTCTCATATCTTTCTTAATTAAGGAATGAAAACTAAATAATTTCTTATATATAATTTTTATTTTAATGGCTATAGAACACAGTCTTCTCTTTTTCCGGAGTTATATGAAAAGTAGAAGCATCTTGTTTTGAGGAGGAGAATTTTATTTATTTGCTTATTTATTTTTGTAAGTTTTTGTGGAGGAAGATAATAGTACCCAAGTGAGAAAAGGATATAGATTATATACACCAAAAACCATAAACACAAGAAAAAGACATGTTCAGATTTTTATTCCATTCTCAAAAATATCCATGGTGAAGAACAAAACCAATGAAAAAGACACATAAACTTACTCATTGATTAGTTTTAAGTTTTGAAACAAGAGTCTTAACATCGCTACAATATTCCCTTCACTTAGTGTATCTTTTAATTATCTCATCCAAATGTTGCACTCTCACTTACACAACCATCACCAATTTCTCTTCACAAACCTCCCAATTTCCTTAACAACCCACCACTTTTCTTCACCATCTCCTCTTCATAAATTTCAACATAATTCTCACTCTATTTATGCCATTAATCCTTCTCAAGAAGTATTTTTACCGTTGCTAAATAAACTCACCATTGCAAAAGTGGAATTAAGCCCTATTTTTGATGCTATAGATGACTCTTCTTCAAACCAAGTAACTATCAGTGTTGTTCTCTCCGTAGCTATTGCTGTCTTGTTCTTTCCCACTATCCAGCGCCGGATCAAAAGAGCAAAACAATTGGTATATTTTATTATTGTATACTTTTTTTTTTATTCATTCAATTTATGGAAATCTACTTTATGAAAATTTATCTTCATATGTGTTCTGTTTAAAAAAATTTAAAATTATATCATTTTATTTGAAAATTTTATTGAGGTTCGAAGACATAGGTTCATATAAATATTAGACATAATTGGGGTGTTGAAAAATGAATATTAGAGCGAGTATTGTTTGCGATCCTTATACAAAGAAATAGGTTCATATAAATATTGGACTTAATTGTTGTTTTGTTGCACATATTTTCACCAATTTACAAAATTGATTCTTTTATATTAAAATTTTACCGTTTTATTTTTTTTCATCAAATATGGTGATATGCATGTTTTAAATAAACTTTTAAAGAAAAATAAAGTTTTAAAGAGAATTTTCTTACGATATCATCTATGTTGATATTTTCATATCATCATCTCATATAAATATTTTGTAGCCTCGTGCCCTACATTTTATGGGTTGTAGGCCAAGTTTGAGAAAATGACCTCTTAGAAATTGTGGTTGGGCCTAACACAACCCGACAAAATCGACTTGTGCGGTGATGATTGCCCTCTCTTATAAAGACATTGTCAGATCATCTTCTATCTGATGTGGAACTCTTAACATGGCCCCTTCAGAATACATCATACATACAAGTTTTCATGTTCCTTGTCGTTCTCTTCAAAATATTTTCATTTTCTAATCACAAGATGCTTTGTTAGAAAGATGGGCTCAACATTCATTTCAAGCGCAACACTTTTTGCTAGATCTACCTTTCGATTTTTTTCAAAGTATGATAACATAGATTCTAATCGCTTTATGGTAGCGTCAATGCACATAGACTTAGATTGCAACTTTTTGCTAACCATATTAATAGCAAACAAAATATCATGTCAAAAAACCATACCAAGCAATAACTCAATTTTCTAATGCATTAATCAAACTCTCCATGCCACTCTTTGTTTTTGCATCATTGTCACAACATTCATATAATTTCGACAAAGCCAGTCTTATTTGGTGACAAAAATATAATGACTTTATCACTCTTAATTCAATTTTCTCAATCTTATTTTCTTTTGTGTTTTAGGTTTTACTTCTCAATTTTATGTTATGGCTAATGAAATGTTGGGGGTGTGAAAATGAAAGCACTGGGATGTGGCTGTGAAAAGAAAATTCTTCTGAGTTGTAAAAAATTGGTTGAGGGGGCTGCTGGGCTGAAGTCTGATAAAAGTTTATTTCCTCTTTGTACTTTTTGCTATATGCACCCCATAAAAAAAAGTTATTTCCATAAACACCCCCTTTAAAACAATTTTTAGACCCCATATACATAGGCTCTAGGCCGTCATACCCCCAGCCTATGCCTAGGACCGGTCGTTGTATTTTGACTTGTTTTCAAATATTGTGCCCAAATTATTCTAGATTAGTAAAGGTAATAATTTGATTTTCAAAAGTCTTAAAAAGCGATGTAAGAAAATTTGAACATTAGAATAATATTTTTCATTTCTAAAAGACTAAATAAGTTTGAATATTTGATCTCAAAGACCACTTTTAACATTTATTCTACTTTTACACAACAAAAAAATAACATTTCCTTATTTATCTTTCCATTTTATGTGAAACCAAACACTAAGCATCAAATTCAATACTACCTCCGTTTTAAAATAACTAATTTAATCAACCAATTCACCCAAAAGAAGGTAAGTGTATAAATAAAAGAGAGGAAATAGTAATTTTATGAAAATACTTTTATATTGTATTGGTATATTCACATTTACCATAAATACATATTGATAGATAGTACATTGAAAATGGTGCAAAGAATATTAGTTAGATGATACAATTGAAAAAAATAAAAGTAGTTAATATTGTATATAAATTAAAGTAATTCATTTTACAAATAAATCAGTTATTATTGTTTTAAGATCACATTGATCAGGTTATACCTCATGCATGAATTATTATGAACACAAAAAACTGATTTTTTGTTGGGCAACACAAATACAGAGTTCAAAGCACGATGATGGTGTAAATTAAAAATATACTACCTTCGTTCCTTTGTATAAAAAAATTTATGTTAACAAAAGTTGATGTATTTGGCCTAAAATTTAGTCAAAATGCATCATTTTTTTGTCGATATTTACTTTCCACTTTACTTTGTAGAATGATTACGCCTCTTATTATATTTATTTTTTTCCTATAATATATGTGATATTTCAATTGAGTCCACATGAAATAACATTCTTTGATGAAATGGATTGGTGATTTTAGACATATAGGTCTTCTGGAGTGAAGAAGTCATCATTGAATAACTCAAAAGGAATTATGGGATCAACTAGAAAGAAATCTAAGAATCCACCTTCACCAGATAAAGCATTGTTAGGAGCAGTTATGGCTGGTGTTATTGCTGTTATTCTCTATAAGTTCACAACAACTATTGAAGCATCTCTATATCGCCAAACAATTTCAGACAATTTCTCGGTTTGTATATCATAACTTTTCTTGTGTCCTTTTTTTTGAATGAATAGTTAAAAATGATCATAATATCTACCATTGTTTGTGTTCATATGAGGACCATAAGTCCATAACCCTTTGTTGACACTTTTAATGTCATTTCATTAGAAAATGTGTTTAGTTTACCACTGAGAAGAAAAATTAGGTGCATTTCCTTTGAAGTTTTTCCATAGGTTTTAACTTAACTCGCTATGATTCCCTTTAATCCATAATGACCAGGGGTGATCATTAATGTGGGTTTTCCTCAATCAGCATTCCGCCAAGATGCAAGTTGGGAGTATTTGCAAGCACTCTAACGTTTAAGTTAGTATGAAAATTAAAGTGAAATGTATTGAATGGTTAGAAGTTATGCACCTTGTGTTTTGGTCCTAGGACCTATTTATACAACTAAGGATAGAGTTGTTGGAGTAGTCGCTGAGGGATGGTTACAAACGGTGGGGATCAATGTCAAAATCGACGATTATTGTAGTTCATTTACATTTGGAAGCGAAACCTTGACACAATTGGGTTTGTGATAAGTTTGTTGTGTTCTGGCTTAACATATCGGAAGTTTTGAATCTTGTGTCAATCTAGAACACATAATTTTCTAAAACTTAGTTATATACAGATGAAGTGTATTTTAAATTAAGAATCATACTAAAAGCACTTAAGAAAATGCAGACAAGTTTTGTTCGTTGATATTACTTATAAAATGTAACTTTGTAAAATTTCTTTAAAAGAATTGTAACATATAATTATTAATTTCTTTCATCTTAATAGTAGAATTGATTAAGAAGCAAAATTTTGAATTTAACACATTAATGTCTTATTCTTGCTCAGGTTCGCCAGATAACAGTCACCATAAGGTACCTTCTATAAACTTATCTCCAATGAGTCCATAATGTTTTCATTTTTTATAATAAAAGTACATCTAACAATACTATGATATTTGTCTCATTACAGAACAGTAATAAATGGCTTATGCTACCTTGCTACATTTGTGTATGGCATAAACTCTTTTGGTTTATTGCTTTATTCTGGCCAACTTGCACTCAACACCTATGAGAAAGGGTCACCAAGTGGAAAGAAAGCTGAAAGCAAAATCATGGAGAATTCATACTTATCAAATTCATCCAATGAGAATCACACAAATAGCAACAAAAATGAAGACCAAAGTTCAAATAATTCACAATAATGAAAGTCCAATAGTTACTACTACTACATGTTGGTTTTTTAATAGGTGCTTAGGATGTTCTTATACATGTGCATAATGTTTATAAGTAAATACAATCTAACATTTACACTATAGTACATATTGTCCATAATTTAATATTAACACAATATAATATGGTTATTTTATTGACTTATTGGAATTGATAACATTTTTCAATAGAAGTGATATAGTGCTGGATAAGTTATGTGTGGATTTCTAATCCATACCTTGTGTTATGTTCCTCGTTTAGTGTTCTGTTTTGCCAATTGCTTTAAGAATTGTTTGAATTTTTTTAAACTCACATTTTTTTCTTCTTGATTACTTTGTCTTAGTATTCTGAAATGTTTATGGGTGTTAACTAAGAATTTGTGGAGGGGAAGTTTAGAGAGCATAATGAAGGAAGATTGTTACCCCCTCTAGTCCTATTTATAAGAAACATTTGACTTTTTTGATTTATTGCATAAATGATGTATTTGGTCTATATTCTATACCAAATACATTAATTACTAAATGAATCTAAAAAACCAACTTTTTCTTATAATGAATTACAAGCAAACACAAGTCAAAGTTAGTTATCATGAACTACTGTACTCGATCATAGCTTTCTCTAACTGCCATAACAACTGTACATGCTAATGTGGCAAGTTAGTTAGAGCTATGAGAGGTAACTTGTTTCTTATGTAATATCTCCTCTTGCATTCTTAACACAGTTTTCATCATTTCAAAATCAGTCCAATTTAGTTTATGCTTTTATCATAAAATCTATTCTACTTTGCAAATTTTAACTTTGATGGAAGAAATTGTTTCCTCTTTTGCATGGCCTATAATGAAAGAAATTGGTTTTAGAAGATGATTTGTATGGTTATAGTTGAAAAGACGTGGTGGAAAAGAAAAATACATGAGAGATGAGATATGGACATGGAAGAGAAAAATACAAATTTGCATGCCGAGCGAACTTAAAAAGAAATCATAGTACAAAATTATTGAAAGATATGACATGGATCACCAGTGAAAAATGAATGTAAAATACAAATTTACTTTCTCTTTTTTTATTTTTTTTATTTTATATTTCTAATGTCTTTAATAAAAGATGATTTTATAAAACTATATAATTTCTCTTTCTCATACAAAATTTATTATATTTATTAATATGTAGGAAAGTGCCAAAGTGAAATATAATAACAAACAGCATAGAGTAATTTGATTATAGCTTGCACTCTAGAACTTGTTCAAAATTCATCTAGTTCAAAAGTCAATTACTTTTTTTTAAGGAAAAGTCAATTACTTTTATTTATATATTTTGACTTTGTTGATTTCTCTCCTCACCTCTTCTCAATTTTTCAATATTTTTATTTTGTAATTATTTAAGGATAAACTTTTATTTGTAAATATCAATAAAAGATGGCTAAAGTTATTTATGATAAGTTGATATCAATCAAAATCATTCATTTTTTTTCATTATTTGAGTCATATCTATATTATTTGAGTCATATCTATAATATAAATAGTGAAAAATAAATTAATGTTTTTTATTTGTGCAAATTCAACATGAATAATTTTACTCATCTTTCATTAAAATAAAAGGTAATGTAATTGTCAATTTGATTAAAACCAGGTCGTAAGTCACTACGGAACAAATAAATTTGGTGCCAAAGATGTATCTATTTCGTTTTTTCTTTGTGATTTTGTCGTTTTAATACGACGTTATTTTGTTCGCCGTCTTTGTGCGACGTTGTTTGTCTTTCTTTGTTCGTTCAGGTATTTGTTCGATTCAGATTGTCGGATCAACTTCGATACAGTGCAGATCAAATCAATGATTTTGGAGTCGTCAATGCTGCAGATCCGGATCCGGAGACATGGGTATTCCGGAGACTTAAATATAGTCATATGTGTAGGTTTTAATACTTTGCCGTCTTATGCTATTAACACGGATGATGTGAGTTTGTTCACAGATTCATTCTTTTTGTTTTTAGCGAATTTTCATTGCATCGATTTACTCTATCAATTTGAATAAATGAATATCGTTTATTTTTATAAAAAAAATAAATAAATAAAATGAACAATGAAATGTTCCAATGATACAAAAAAATGGACAGCTAACTAATTCAATTGTGATACTCACAAGCAATAAATTAAGCTGCAATTTGTGGACCGTAAAATCTAACCAGTATGAAATCGACTAATTTGAAGAGAGAGAGAGAGAGAGACTGTTTCTTTTTCCAGAAATAATGAAAAAAATAAGAGTTTGACAAAATTTCTGATCTTTTGTAACTCCAGTCTATGCATGTGATTACTCAATCATATATGACATATGTCCACATTCCAGAAGTATGTTCTGATATAAATTACTCTGACTATATTAACGTTTGTTTTATTGAAAAACAAATTCAATAAAGTGAAGAATTCATCTATACTTCTATACTATAAAGAAAACAACCTCTTTCAGCTGTTTTGGATTGACTTTTTCTTTCCTAAAATATCCTCAATTTTGAATACAAATAACACATGTAATAAATAGATAAAAATAAATTTATTTATTTTTTTACTAAGGAATTTTTATTATAAACCATTATTTACACTTGAATAGAAAGCATGCGAGCAACAAGCTGCGCCGCTAGACCTTTTCGAATGGCAAAATTAGACTATATTTTTTTTGTTATATTGTTGGTATCAGTGAAAAAAGATAATCATGATTAGTTTGATTTATTATAATTTGAAAGTAAAAAACATTTATATTGTTTGAATCTTTTAAATTAAATTTATTTAAAGTAGAAAAACATATTTTATTTAGATAACCAAATATAAAACATACTTACTCATTATTTCAAAAAACAAAAAAAAAAACATACTTACTCATACAAATTAAAAACTAATTTTTGGGGTAGTCGATGATACTCTATCCATAACATATGGATAGAAGCGCCCTTGCTTACAAATAATAACCACATATTCTCTCATGTTTGATAAGCAAAAATCTAATTGATCTAATATCATATTTTTATACTCCTTTGCGTGGTTTTGACACACAAATTAAAAAATAAAATGAAATAATCATTAGACATAACACTGTTACTAAATTGTCCTTACTTTATAAGAAAAAACAAACTTAAAGTTGTATTGAAATTTGTGTGAGAAAAAATTTGTAAGAAAAAAATTAAAGTTGTATTAGAAATGTAAAGTGATATTCATTTGAAAACAATTTTTTTTTGGCTAAAGTGACACTCAATTTAAAACGAAGAGAGTATTAGTTTAGTCCTTAAATATAAGACTTTTTTGAGTTTTTTCTTGTTCTCTTTTGATAAGATTCTTTTTAATTTTATGTGAATTAATTTTTTATTTTTAAACATACACGTAATTAAGTTACAAAATATTTTTTATTCTTCAAAAAAAAGTTACAAAATATTTTTTGTAACATGTAATAAATACTCTTATGAATACTTAAAGGATAAACTTGTAAAACTATGCAAATTGTTAATAAATTTAATATTACAACCAACTTTATTATTTTTTATCATCTTGTCATATATTTAGAGACAAATATAATCATCTTTTTCCTATATTCTCCCCGTCTAACGAT
>Ga0315914_1004027_pt1 | contig 22082 bp, 8 predicted proteins | sample MpolenodulesMG_FD_203920 | JGI IMG/M metagenome (GOLD analysis project Ga0315914, IMG submission 203920) | Medicago polymorpha root nodule microbial communities from Los Angeles, California, United States - elongated nodules | ecosystem: Host-associated > Plants > Roots > Nodule | place: USA...
GTTTTTGAAGAATATGTGAATTTTGGTAATTATATGTATGATTGATGATTTGTTGATTTATATATATGATTGTTGATATTGTGTGAAATTGAGGATTTATTGATTTAAAATGACTATTCGTTGATTTTGTGTTTATATGTTATAAGAAATTTATTTAATGATGAGGAGTTGGTAATTTTGTGGAAGTATTATGCTATGTGGTTTGTGAGTATAAAAACTACAAAGATGTAAAGAAAGACTGCATTTCATAGCATATAATAGTGTCATAAGTGCCAAGTGGGATTAAAACAATTTTGCCAAGTGGGGCGATTAAAATCATTTTGCCAAATGGGACGATTAAAATCATTTTGCCAAATGGGGAGATTAATATTGTTATGTCAATTGAGGCGATATCTGGATCATGGTCTATTTGCATTTCATGCATCTGCATTAACATTGAGTCTTGTGTCTCATTCGAAAAGAAAAAGAAAAATATTGAGCTTGTGTTTGTTTCTTTTAGAATATTTTGGAGTGATGAACTTTTAAATATTTAAAACTAAAAAGAAATGTCTTAGCACAACTCCTTGATAATGGTTGTATATTCTTATTTGATGTTGTAATTTATTATTGATTTTATTTCATGGGTGTTGAAGACTAACCCTTACAACCAACATTTAAGGTACATGTGGAGATATGATGTGTGATTGATGTTTTGCTTGAAGCGTATACACGGGGAAACAAATTTGGATTTTATGAATTGTAATTAGATAAGTATAACTATTTTTGTTAAGTTCTAGTTAGGAAAAAAAATAGATAGTCCTCTTTTTCTAAAAAGAAAGAATTAGACGTAATGTCATGGATCAAAAATTCAGGACGTTACAATATGCAGCATGAAGTGTATGTGAATTTGATTCAACAAAAAATGAATATTGAAAGATGGTTTGTGAAATACAGGGAAAAATAGGGGAAGAAGCTATAGCTGCGTGACTATGCAAAAATAAAATATGCGTTACTTAACTCACGTGGCGTGAGTTAAGTAGCGCAGGGGTATTTTGGGCAAGGCTGCAGGGCGCGAGTGAGTTAAGTAGCGCAGGGGTATTTTGGGCAAGGCTGCAGGGCGCGAGTGTTTTGTGCTGGGGGAGAGCAGTAATCAAAATATTCATAGGTATCTTTTTGTTTTGACAAATATCCATATATATCATTTTTAATATTTTTTTATTGAATTAGTTACATTTTTTTTAATTATAGTTAATATATATTCTGTAAAAAAAAGTAAAAAAAACTTATCCATATCTATAATATCCATCGTACCAAAAATATCTACAATATCCATCCATATCATATTTTCTACTTTTTATTTGTTGAGAGGATATCATATTTGCTACATGGAAATGCCAGTTAGTTAAGAAATCGTGACAATAAATAAAATAAACAGCATTTGAGACTTGGTCAAAAGAAAGAAAAAAAACATTTAAGACATAACATATTTTACATTTGAAGTTTGAATGCATTGAAGGCTTTATAAAAGGATATACTTTTAAGTCTTCCTCTCAACATAAAAGTAAAAGAAAACTCAAAATGACAAAATTTTCCACCATTATCGTCATGGCTCTTCTTCTATTGAGCTTTAGCTTAATTTATGCCTCCCGTCCTAATGTTGGACTTAACAATGTCTCTTCCTTAAACAAGGTTTGTTTCTTTCTCAATTTTCATATACTTATTTCATGCTTGGTTTTATAAAATTTCTTTTTATGTTGGTGAGGTATTAAAAGTCCAAATACTTTATTTTATGCATGGTATTGTTTATTATTTTGTTCACTTGATATTTGATTGGGATTTTGAGAATTTTCTTGTTTCAATTGAAGGATGTTTCGGCTAGCAATGCATCTAGTGAAGATGAGAGTTGTGAAGGATTGGAAGGAGAACAAGAATGTTTGACAAGAAGGACTCTAGCTGCACATTTCGATTATATCTACACTAACTCAACCCCCAACCGCCCATAAAATTACTATTGGCACTAAACATGCCTTTCGAAACCAAATAATTGTTCAATAAGACATATATATATATATATATATATATATGAAAAGGAAATATATCAATATATATTATTGTTTCACATTTGTATTGGTTTGATTTACGTCAACAACAATCTTTTAAGCATTTAGATGGTTCATGATATTTAAAGTTAGAGGTTCATACAATATACGAAATCAACACCAACGTCTAAAACAAAGTAAGGTTGTTCCAACTTCTAAAGAGAAATGATGTATTTTACGAGAGCGAAAACAAGACATGACGTTTAAACCGATTGTACATGGACAAACTTGTATTCTTCGCTTTCTTACATGTTGCTTGCTATTCGTAATGGATAGCATAACTTTCTTCTGCCTTGTGTAAACAAAAAAAAAAAAACCTTCTCTCTTCCTCTAAAAATAATCTCTCCTATTAGTTACTCCATAAGTCTCATAAAAAATAAAAAAATCAACGAAGTTTCACATGGCCCAATCAACTCATGTCACATGAAACATTCACGATAAAGTTTTTTTTTATAAGAAAATGATTTTAAGTTAAATAAGAAAATTGTTTTTGATTTGTATTATTTTAAAAAAAGTAAACTAAAACAACCCAGAACCTCGTCTCTTCCCTCCCAATGTAAACTTGCCTCCTACCTCCAATCTTATTTCCTCCCCAACATAACCAACTTTATCATCAAGGGAGTGATCTTATCATCAAGAGTAAGGTTGAGATTCAAAGTCTGAGTCTAGCATGTATATTTTTGTAAAACATTTGTCTAAAAATAAGAAGCCCTAAAAAAGCAGCAGCAAATAAAGGAATACAAATTGACATAGGACTCGCGAAACATTAGAAAGGTGCTCCATCGACGAATATTGTTGAGTGAAGAAGATACAATTTGATTCATAGAAAAAGTCTCTTCTGCTAGCAAGATTCAACACGAGCATAAAACCATATAAATACTAAAACTGAGAAAAATGCACGATCAACCACTTTATTTATTAGTTCACCATATTACGCATCTGAAAGATGGAACCTTCAAATGTGACTATATATAAAATAACAATAATTTAACAACAATAGCAATGACATGATTCGTCATCGAAACATTTTCCCTTTGCATGTATATTTTTGCATTTAAACTTGCAAAATGTGCTGCAAATCAAAACCAACCATTTACGACAGAAGTGAGGTGCATAGATTTCACACGGTTTTGCCTCGGGCATCGTCATTTGATTTCCTACAACAAATAGTACAATTCAATCAAACATATTTTTTTTGAAAAGGAATCAAACATAAACATGGTTAGTCGTAGAACCACTAACTCATAAAAAAAGTCATACAAAACAAATTCTAGTGTCTTAACTCATACCAAAGTTCATAGAAAAAACAAGCAAAAGAATGGAAAAACAAATGAGGATTTTCATGTTTTTTATTTTGGGAAGATGGTTAAGGGTTCAAAGGTGAGATTGCACTTATAAGTATATAGTGTGTGATAAAGAGATAAAATGCAGGTCAACATAATTTTCCATTATGACAACCATTAATAAGGGTATTAATGCTATTAATAATTAATCAAATTCGTCCACTTTTTCGTGCATATCTAGTGCCGAATTTTAGGCATTTTTTAATATATCCTACATTTTGCCGCTTCAAAAAATATAAATAATTGACCATTTTATTATAAGATAATGTTTCAATAAGCTGAAGGTATTATTATTATTATTATTATTTGTTTGCAGGTAACATAAGCAAAAAGAATATACCCAAAAAAAATATCAGCTAGGAAAAATATTTTTGGTATAATTATACTAAATATTGATCGATCAGGATGTAGCTTAGGTTGGTGGAGAGCTCGCATTTAAGGTTGCACCACTGATCTCTAACCCCATCGGCCATCTGATAGAGTTTAGTCTCCAACGGTACCACAAATTGTTCAAAACGCCGATCTATCGCGCTCACCTTGGTGGGTTGGTGGTTTGTCGTCATTCCTTTCAGTCAGGATGTTTACCTTGTGGGTTATGGTTGTTTGATCGTAAAACATTTTTCCGTGTGTTACACATTTTGTTCCAAACTTGTGAGAATATGGGTTTCTCTTCCCCAAATTTGTGGCTTTGTATAGTTTCCAACGACCTTCAATCCTTTGTTCTTCAATATGGGTTGGCTCCATCAATCGTGTTTCTGTTTGCTCGATGGTTGTTTTGTTTGCTCCGCAGTTGGCTTTCTTTGTAGCTTGGTTGTTGGTTTGTTATTTATGTGTCGTCCAAAGGGGTATAAAACCAAAACAACGAACAAAGAGCTATCCGACATAGAAATTAAAATATAATAAGGTAAAAGAACACCCACCAATGCAACACAAAGCGCTTTAAAGGATAAACTGAAAACCCAACAACTCCATCGTAAATGGACGACACATAAATAACAAACCAACACCCAACGAACGGATAAAGCCAACTTCGGAGTAAAAAAAAACAACCATCAAGCAAAAAGCAACACATTGATGGAGTTAACCCATCATGACAACCTAAATCAACAACAACGAAAGAGGTGGTAGGGACAAAAGACTGAAGGTCGTTGGAAACTATGTAAAGCCACAAATTCGGGAAGAGAAAATATAATTTTTTAAACTTTTAAGATCATCAATGCACAAATTCTACATTTAATTTCTTATCGCGTGTCCTCCAGACACAAGTTAGCAAGATCCATAAAAAAATGCCTCAAATTCAGCACAAGATATGCACAAAAAAGTGGACGAATTTGGTCAATAGTTAATAGCATTAAATACCCTTATTAATTATTGTCGTAATGGGAAAATATGTTGACTCTCATTTTATCTCTTTATCGCACACTACATACATATACCCATAAGTTCAATCCCACCTTTGAACCCTTAGCATCTTCCCAAAATAAAAAACATGAAATTCCTCATTTGTTTGTCCTTTCTTTTGCTTGTTTTTTCAATGAATTTTGGTATGAGTCAAGACACTAGAGTTTGTTTTGTACAGTTTTTTATGATCGAGTAACGGTTATTTGACTAACCATGTTTATGTTTGATTGAATTGTACTATTTGTTGTAGGAAATCAAATCACGATGCCTGAGGCAAAACCATGTGAAATCTACGCACGTCATTTTTGTCGTAAATGGGAGGTTTTGATTTGCAAAGCATTTTGCAAGATTGAATGCAAAAATATACATGCAACTGGAAAATGTTTCGATGACAAATCTTGTCATTGTTATTGTTGTTAAGTTATTGTTATTTTATAGTATAAAATAGCATTGGAAGGTTCCACCTTTCAAATGTGCAATATGTTGAAATAATAAATAAAGTGGTTGGTTGTACTTTTTTCGTAGTTTTGGTATTTATATGGTTTTATGCTTGTGTTGAATCTTGCTAGCGGAAAAGACTTTTTCTCCTAATCGAATTGTATCATCTTCTTCATTCAATAATATCCGTCGATGGAGCACCTTTCTAAAGTTTCGTGAGTCCTATGTCAATTCGTATTCCTTTATTTGCTGCTGATTTTTTAGGGCTTCTTATTTTTAGACAAATGTTTTACAAAATAAGGTTGGAGGTAGGAAGCAAATTTACATTGGGAGGGGAGAGATGACATTCTAGGTTGTTCAAGTTTATTTTTTATTTTTAAAATAATACAAATCAAAAACAAATTTGTTATTTGACTTTTATTTAACTATTTAATTTTTTATAAAAAAATACTTCATCGTTTCACATGGCATGAATTGATTGGATCATGTGGTACTTCGTTATTTTTTTTACGTTTGAGACCTTTAATGAATTAAGTTTATGTTATCATAAAAAATTAGTGCAATAATCCTCATAAAAAATGTGCATAACCTTAAACGACATTTGATATGAGACTTATGGAGTACTCCCTCCAGTCACATTTATAAGCAAAAATCAACTTTTTAGATACATTGAATAATTAATGTATTTGGTCATATTTAAGGTCAGATACATTAATTATTTAATGTATCTAAGAAACTATTTTTTACCCATACATGTAATAATAATTAATGTTAAGTAAACAGAGTTCTCCTGTAATAATAAATGTAGCACACCTGATACATTATCATCCAAATAAAACCACTCATGAGAGTTTAAGTCAAAATAAAGCAAAAGCATAATTATAATCCAAGTTAATTGAACATTTTTAATAGAGAAATCAGATGCTTCATTAAGTGCGATAACTCAAAGAAAAGCATAACAAAAATTAATGAATCGGGGATTTGAATCTAAAAAAACAAAAATCATACTTTAAGACTAATCCAATTAGTAACTTGTTGTAGTTACAATTAATCTCTAAAATAAACATCAACACTATCTCAAACTAGTAGTCAAATTATAAAAAATTAGTAGCATTTCAATTAAAAAATTGTTGTGCACGAAGTATGCATCACAGACACATAAATGAATATTTAAATGTATACGATAAAGTACACACATAAGTCGTTGTAGTATAGTGGTAAGTATTCCCGCCTGTCACGCGGGTGACCCGGGTTCGATCCCCGGCAACGGCGTTTTTTTGTTTTTCATTCATTTTGACAATAATTAACATTAATTATGCAGTTTTGTCTTTCGTTCTTTTTATTTTTTCGTGAAAACCTTTAGTTCTTTCCTACAAAATCTTGAAAAATGTTTTTTTTCTTCCCCCAAATTTTCATTTTACTATTTTTTCACTTTGCTATTTTTATTTCTTTGACTTCACGAATTCTGAACTTAAACTTTTTACAAATTCATCAAAGCATATGTCAAAAATTTGTAATTGTGTGAGGTTGTTTAGGATCAATGTTTACGAATTAAAATGATATTGTAACATTTTTTTTTAGTTTAGTTAGTATACTTTGTACAATAGTTTTATCCTCTCTGGCATTGTTTAAGTAACCAAAAATAATAACTTTTATATAGAAAATTTTGTAATTATAACTTTTACATGTGTTTGACTTATATTTTTAAGATATAATTTCTTTTCAAGGATTTTTTAAACAATACTTTTAAGACACTTGTTAGCATAACTTTAATAACATACTTGAATCTTTAAAATGATACTTACATCATGTTTGAATTAAAATGTTGACAAGCTGACATTTTAATGTTACTAATGCAGTTATGTTATTATTATGGTGTGTTTCTAACATTTATCTATAATTTTGGTGAGATTTGTGAGAATTTTAGCCAATAAAAAAGAATATGTTATAATGTGTATTAGAAAGTGTTCGTAACATTATTGTGTTATTATATATTATTATCATCGTCAATAAAAAAAGAGTGTGATGAGATGTGTATTTGAATGAGTCATTAAATTTGGGACAATTTGAGTCATTGTGAGACAAAGGAAATATATTTACATAGCTAAATTGAATATTTTTTAGACATTTTTTACCTTAAAAGTTTAAAACCTAATTAATAATCTAGTTTTGGTTGTTTGGCCTTTGGGTGTGCACTGTCCGCACAACAATATAGTAATTGAAAATTGACAAGTTGTTATAACTGCTTGAAAATTGTCAACTAGCACATTAAGTGAAACAATTATGTATGATAGGTAAAGAATCACTCTAGCAGTAGTATAAAGGGAGAACCATACTAACATGTGCGTAAAAGAAATATAAATATTTGTCGTCCTTCATATTCATATATTTTTTGCTTCCACTAGCAAAATGGTATCACAAGATTCACAACTAATTAAGTACTAAAATATGTGTTTATTTTTTACAATAAAATACAAAATGAGTTTGGAAAGTTACCGGTAGCACTACTTATCAAATTATCTATCTATAAACAAAAAGCACTATTTATAAAAGGATTAGGGAAAATTTAAAATAGGGTCGTTAATTAGTGCGATGAAAACTTCCATAACGATTGTAACCAAAAAAAAAAAACCTTCCATAACGACAACAACTATTAGATTCCTTTTACACGTAACATAAAGACTAAGAGGAACATGGATATCTATTATCTAATAGGGTTTTATAGAAAAATAAAGACTCCTTATATTTTGTACTCATTGGAGTAACTTGAGATGTCAAAGTGAGTTGTATCGATTTTATTGAATCAGGCTTAATTAATCTACGATATTATTTGAATAAAAAAGGTTTCACACAAATAAAAATGTGGGAATACTTTAAAGTTGGGTCATTTTTATCATTGGAGCATACGATGTATGAGTTTCATAAGTATGATGTGGTACTATGGTGACCATTCTCAATGTGATTTCTTTAAAAAGTGAGCGTTGAAGATGTTTTAAGTATATTACAACTACATAGTTCACTTAGAGAAATGCATATCCATGCATTATGCATATGATGATCTCGAATATGCAATTGATCATAGAGTAAACCTTCATTTTGGTAGTATCTGAAAGTGTCTTGCACAGTCAAACCATTTTCTAGATTTTGGTCTTTGAAAGTGTCTTGGAGAGATCCTTGGAAGGAAGAATTAGGGTGGGGTATCGATGACGATGGGTGGACTTGAGGCATTGGTTGTTAGTTTGGAAGGAAGAATTAGTTTTTGAATGTTCTCAAATTTGATTAATATTCTAGTGCAGAAATATATTTCTAACAAATTGCTACTAGGTTCTTGATACCAATGATGTTTATTCAATTAAAGGTGATTATGAGCTCCTCTTCGTCCCAAATCTTGGATTGCATGAAAGTTCTAGTTTGGTGGTGGAATAAGGCTAAGTTGAAAATTTTCGCTTATAATCTTCATCACCTGGGTCCAATTCATTATGTTTTATAAGACCTTCTTTTCTTGACTTAACACCCTCTTTGTACGTATTTTATTCTTTTAGTCTTGTTTTATTCTTGTGCTAGATAATTTATTTAATAATGATAGAAATTATAGTCGAGTTTAACACAACACCAAAACTATACAAAATTTGTTGGTTGATGGGTGATCCAATAACGGAAACCTGAAAGCATGTGACTTATAGTCCTTGTGCTAGATAATTTATTTAATAACAATAGAAATCGTAGTTTGACTTAACACAAACTCACAAAACTGACTTGTAAAATAAGGATTACTCCCACTTATAAATAAATGTTCAAGACATCTTTTATTCGATGTGAGACTCTTTAACAAATAAAATTTCTTATGAAAAAAAAAAAACAGAAAATCCATATAATTAATATTAGTATGTGGCACACATGCACCCACCACTAAAGTATAGGGGATCGACATCAAAATTTATACTAGATATATCCTGTACTTAGATGTGGCAATATAAAAGTCAACAAATATGAAACATGAGAATTTAGCTTTGAAGTTTGAACACATTGTTGGTGGCGTTTACACACTTGCAAACATACGATGAATCACAAGCAGCTCTAAATCTTTTGTCTATATAAAAGGGTCCACTCTATTTCCTCCACTCAACACAAAATCTAAGTGATAAGAAAAAATAAGTGAACTCACTATGTCAAAACTAGCCACCCTCTTCACCTTAGCTCTTCTATTAAGCTTGAGTATAACCTCTGCCTCTCGTCCTAATTTTGTATTTAAAGGTGTCTCTTCACTACATGAGGTACGTTTTTCCTTCTTAATTGAGCAATTAGTGAAAGCATATACAAGATTATTTTTATTTTTATTTTGAAAAAACTGATTCTATAAAAATAAATTACTTGTTAATTAAATATTTTATTTTATCTTATTCTTGTGAATTAGGATATTGTTTCTAGCAAGGCATCAAGTGTAGACTTAGAAGATGAGAGTTGTGAAGGAGTGGAAGGAGAACAAGAATGTTTGACAAGAAGGACTCTAGCTGCACATCTCGATTATATCTACACTCAGCATAAACCCAAAAATTAATGTTTTTAGAATGGAAGCAACATAATAATGCAATAAAGCAATATATAAATTTTTGTTTTATGTATAAATAATATGCTTAATTTTGTTGAGTTTTTGTTGAATTATATTTGAATATACACATGTACATGTACGGATATTTATACATATATTTTCCTATAGTTTATACCTAAGGGTGAAGAAAGCTTTCACACAACCCTCTGATTTGAAGAATTTGGTGTTCAGCATAATCAGAAATTGTGGAAGATGGCTTTAATCTCAAGTACGAGGAGTGAAGACATTCTATCAAATTTTGAATGAATTATTTTATGTAATTTAATAACTTTTATAACAAAGTGTTTGTGAAATAAAAAAACTTTTGTAACAAAGCATATCTATTAAAGAATTAAGAATTACACTTCATAAGGATTCAACTCAAATCCCACAATAATTTTTGCTCGAGTTCTGTTGTTCGTCGGTAAATAATAGGATGTAAGTATATATATTAGCTCTGTGATAATTTAAAACACCGTTTAGTGTCAATAACATTATTTTCTTTTATATTATATTATATTATAGATAGATGAAATGACAGATATTCATCAAAACTCACACACAAAAATAGAGTGGCTGAGATTCGAACCCTATTCGCGGTTTCCAACCGGAAATATTCAACATTTTTATCAAAATGAGCTAGTATTATAAACCGTGTCGAAGACATTATGATTAATGTGAATAAGAATAATTACTATGTCTTTTGCAAACTCAAAAACTGTAAAGGGAATAAACTCTAATTGATATATTTTATTTTAAGGGAAAGGTTAACTGGTGTCCCAGGGCACTGGTTAAGAAAGCAAATATAGTAACATCATATTGGAACTTATGCAATCAACTGACTCATTAAAAATTTAAAACTTTTTTTTTTGGTTTCCTTAACCAATGTCTCGAAGGCACTGGTTAACATAACCCTTACTTTAATTGTATTAATACAATTAGGAAAATGCTAAATAGTATCCTTGGAACATTGGTTAAGTGAACATAAATAGAAATAATTTGTTGAAAAATGGTTAAAAGTTTTGAATTTAACTTTTTAAAAGTCAAAAAGTTATAAGTTCCAATACAAAACTACTCATTTTAGTCTCATTAAGTGTGTGTTTGGTTTAGTTTCAGATAGAATTGTATCTGATATAATTGATTATGACGGAATTGATTTTGAGAGAATTTATGCTTGGATACAATAATGCAGAATTGATTAAACAAATTGAATGTTGTTTGGATAGTTTTTATGAAAATTGTTTTTGAATGTATAATTACTAAAATGGACATAGCTAAATTCAAGTAAATGTGCATAGTTGAATGTATATGTAGATCAATACTAAATATAGATATATTATTTAATTTAAATAAATAAATTTTCTATATATTAATTTAAAACATAATAAATACGATCATTAAACTAATTTTTTGTCCAAAATATTTGTTCATATATTTTATATTTTTTGATAAAATATATTTAGGTTAAATAATACTAGAGTTAGTTGCAAAAATGACAAAATATAGCGTAAAAGAAAGGTAAAAAGAAAACACAGTAAATCTGAATGGGGACACCGTAAAGGAAAATCCAAAATTTGGTAACTCATTTCTATAAACATTTTTTCGGGGGCTAATTTGGTTCGTTAAATTTTCTGATTACATTTGGTTCATCAAATTAATTACAAAGCAGAAAAAAAGAGAATTGATAAAGGGCAATAAAGGAAAATAATATGTTGTAATAATCAAAATATAAAATTTAATGTAGAATTGATTCTAGAAAAGCCAAAAGTTAGGAATTGTAGCTTTAAAGAGAATTGTTTTTGGAGGATAGAAGCAATTCTAAAAAGCTAAATCAAACAACATTGAAAACACAATTTTCACTTTTGAGGTTTGTAGAAGTGCTTCTTGTTGCTGAAAAACCAAAACAAACGTACCCCAACTATTATCCTACGGGCACTTTTAACAAAACTCATATAATTAAGCACATGACTAAATAAACATATTGATGTCTTAAAAAGTGTAAGAACTGAGTCTAGAATGATGGCACTAATACCAAAAGTGTAAGAACGGGTTTTTATTTATCTTAAAAAAACGGGTTTATTTATAACCTTTTGTGATTAAAAAAAGTCTACATTCAACAGCAAAGAGTATCTATCAAGTTTCAACATATTTTAATAACAAAAAATCAAGATTTTAAAATACAATCAATCTTTTTTATTTTAAGGATAAAATACAATCAATCTGTTAATTAGACTATAGTAATTGGGTGACCTGGTAAGAGAGAATGCACTAAATTCCATGCTTTTGAGTCAAACAAAGTCATAGACAGCAACCAGTGGTTTTCATGATTAAGAATATAATGGTAATTAGTTTAGTATTAATTCCAACATGTAACATCATTCACGACTTTCAATTAAATTCCAACCTATGATCTAGATAATCTACTAGGCCTCCTCAGTAACTCTGTTGCTGTTGGTGATAGTAAAAAATTATAAGAGCAGTGTCAAACACGGCTATGTTTGTTTCTTTGTCAATTGTCCTCATCCATAATTTTGTCCATCAAATGAAAAATAAAAGCTGAAATTGGATATTAACGTTTCACAAAGTCACGAGCCAATTTCTATTGAACATCATCATTCACATAGTAGTTGCTTCCTAACACGTGGAAATGTAAGTGATTGGTTATGATCGTTTAGAAAAGCCATATACAAAGCACATTTACACTTTTAAGTTATACCCGTATTAAGAAAAGTTGATAGACTAATTAATTCGTATATTATGTGATCTCAAATACTTTTTCCGTCCTATATCAAGTGACACAGTTGACATTATCATACACACCAATGCACAATTTTGATCTTAAATAATTTTATTAATCTATTAAAAAAAATTATAAAAATTTGATATTTTGAAAGTACTCATCGAGACGAATCTAACGACATCTTATATGATATTATTTATCTTTGTATATTAATAGAAAAATATGATCAATGTAAATAACGTCAATATTACACATTTTCAAATGGGTCATCTATTGTAGGATGGAGGGAGTATAAGTAAAATTTGTCAAAGGAAATTGATATATTTTGTTTAAAATTTGACTCAAATACATAAAAAAAATTAACTAACCTTTGTTTATATTTGAGACTGAGGTAGATGTGTTCAATTTTTTTTATCAACAAATAAGTAGTATTAATGATGAGTATTTAGAAGAGAAGAATGGATCTAGCTAGTAAATTAAAAATATATTTTTAGTATTTATAGTTGGGACAAATCTTTTTAAGAGTGACCTATAATAACGGAAAGGGCTAATACAAATGATGACTTAAGATTATGCTAGTTCAAACATATATTATTTTGAAAATTTTGTGTTTTTATTTTAAATAACATTCCCCAAATGTCATTCTTTATATTTGTCATAAACAAAATTAATTAAAATATTTCAAATACCGCTTGGTACTAAAGTTATTAAGTTTGAAGAGCGTATTAGATGCACTCGTTGCCTTTACTAGAGCACGAGCTCTATCATTTTCTAATCGTCTAGTGAACACAACATAAAAATTGTTTCAAATGGACGATTATTTTTTTACAATAATTAAGAACAAAACCATATTCAAACATAATCTATTTAATACCGAGAATGTCATCTACCACTTGCTTATAATTCATTTAAAAATTCACACCTCATATGTTTATCTAGTGCTCACATTAGCGCTTGTAAAAGTCCAAATTCCCCGGTCTCACATAGTGTCATATCATATGTGTGGATACAATCTTCATATATCATGGAAATGTTATGGTTATTTGTCACAAATTACAAAACTTTGAGTGAAATAAACTCCATCCAATGAGTTCAGTCATCAAATATAAAACTTGATGACTAAGCAAGCAATCAAATTATAACCCTGTGAGAAAACAACCTCAGTCACATTTTTTTAAACTTCTTAACTTTTTTCTGATAGAATAAACTTCTTAACTACCATTCATATAAAGGAAACTTAATTCAATTTCAAGAAAATATGTTAATCATATTACCATAATGGACTAGTCAGATTAACAAAGGGTAGCCACACAAGACATGACAGATTTGAGGTCAAAAGTAACATCATTGAAATAGACTTCTTCACATTTCTTGTAGTGGGACCACTGCCATGAAGAAAATAAGGCAGCTAATTAGTCCATTTGTGAGTGTTCAACTTCAACTGTCAGATTGAATTAATTCTTAGGAACCATATATAGCAGACAATGATACTTATAATTGTAATCAGTGGTACTAGAGTGCTTAAATGAGGTTTAAGTGGATCACTATTTTTGGGTAGATGAAGTCAAATAAAGTGAAATGTTAGTACGTCAATTGCCAAAAAAAAACACAGCAGAGCAAAGAATAATAATTGTAATGATCAACATATATTAACTGTAATAATGAAAGCATCATCCGAAAAATCTATAGTGTAAAGTCTATACAAGAATTTCCGAGTACTAATCAACCGTTGAACAACAACCAAATCTTATCTCACAAATTGAGGTCGATTACACTGCTACATGATCAAATTACATCATAATGTTTTATGATAAACCATATTTAAATACAACCTAATGGTTAAAGCGTAGGATAATTTTTTGACATAAAACTACTGCTTTACAAATTTGAACTACATACTTGTACTTATATTTTAATGAAATGTTAACTTTTACTTTAAAAAGACAAACTAAAGAACAGTCTAAAATTGTGTAATTAATGTAACACGCAATTACTGACGATATAATTGAACCAAAATCAATGGAAGAACACTCCACACAAACTTTTAAGAAATGAAAAAGAAAATCTTATTCACTAAACTATAGTAGCACAGCCATCTGATTGGCAAAGTAGTTAACAATCTTGATCTCTTCATCCCTTAAAATAGTCAAAGTATTTAACAAATTTCAATCTCATAAAAGGAACACTTCTACATATTCCAAATTGATTATTTCAACTACTAACCATCCGATTGTGATGGATATTCATTGACAATTCGATCATCAATCATCCACGTAGTATTATTTTTACTACCTAAGCATAACTTATACTTGGCCCTATTTTTGCTTACATTCACTCTAATCGTGCATCCTAGCTAGTCGAAGTATGTGTAAATATTGCGATCTCAAAATTTGTAAGAACCATTTTGCTAAAAGAAAACACATTTAATCTTGAACTCGAAATGTAGCTGAGAATAAAATAACATCGGACTTCTATGAGGTGATGAGTTTCATCTCTAGTCGAGCTTGGTAACGCAAACTTGCCGAGCTTAGTAATACAAACTTGTGACCTAAGTAGTAGTATTAAGATGTTGGAAGGTCCTTTAACATGTGCAAAAAAAAAACTCTATTTGATCTGTAGGAATGAATAGCGCAGGAGAAGTCGGCTTTTAAATGGTTCTTCGTACCTCAGATGATTAGCCAAAGCCTCAAACATGATTCCTAATGACATGTGTATAATGCACTTTGTGATAAATTTTAAAGCTCAGAATATTTTGCGGAAGGAATGATTCAATCTATAAGAATTGGGATAGCCAACAATGAAAGTTGACTCAATTGATAAGGAGTTAACTCGTCCACTAAGTAGTAAGTTCAACTTCCTCTAAAAACATGATGATCTCTTTGATTGATGATTTGTAAATAAAAATGCATCTATTAACACTCGCTTAACTTTGAGGTATGACCTAACCATTTTTGAACAAATGCTACTTGCTTTAATGTTTAGTCATTCGATAGCATTTCCTCAACAAGAAAATTAAGTCACTAATCAGCATTAGGCAATAAACCTGAATATAGAGGGTTTGGGCTTGTTCAAGTTTTCTCATCTATCCAAAGAGCTAACAACAATTTTTTGAGTTAATTTTAGCATACCTCCAAATTGGTCCCTATCCCTTGAATTGGTATGAAAATTCCGAATTACCTTTGTTTCTTTTTTAAATACTCCATTAGTCACGTAATAAGTGGCACATTTGAAGAAGAAAAAAAAAATATACTCTTTTTTTGGTTACTAAAAAAATAAAAATTATATACTCTAAATTAATTTTTACTTTGCAGTTTTCAAATTTAATATTAATTAGTTATTTCTAATCGTATCATCTAATTAATATTATATGCATCATTCGCATATCATTCAATTTCGTTTATAATAATTTTTTAAAAGGGTTTCATTTATAGTAATAGTGATAACATCATATTTAACGAGAACAATATGATTAAATTATTATTCTCTCTTCCTTTCATTTATAATATTTCCTTAATTTGTGTAAAACAAGCAAATATTGTTGTTTGTTAAAAATAAAAATAAAAATAAAAACAAGTATTGATTTTTTGAGGGATAAAAAAAACAAGTATTGATGTTAGTGAGGGATGAAACAAGAAAACTTTAGCCAAAACTCGAAATATTTAAGAATCTAATTTTTCCATAATACTTTCTCTGGTCTTAATTATAAACAAAATATTATTTTTGATATTCATCGAATGAATAAATGATATATTTGGTCTCTAGAAATACCAACTAAGATTTGTAGTACTATGCAATTATCATGAATAGGAAAAAGGTTCTAGAGAACTTAAATTTGAGTGCAGAACACTCAAATCATTATATAATAATGATAATGATAAATTCACTAATTTTGGGTAGTATTCTTGTTAATGTATCTCAATTCACCTAATAATTACAATAACCACTAGTATTAATAAGGTAATTTTAGCCAACAGAACATATTTTTAATAGGTTAAATATCATCTGCGGTCCTTTAAGTTTTATGATATTAATAAGTTAGTCATTTAAGTCATAAAATATCTATATCATTATACTATTTTCATCAAACTCGTTAAAAGGTATGTTTACGTAGACGTTTAATGTTAAGTTTGTTTGTCTAAATTTATATCTCTCAAAACTATAATTGATATGTGTATTATTTGGAAGACATGTGATCTATTTGACAAGATACATTTTTAAAAGGCTTCTTTGGTAACTTATATTTTTTGACGAGCTTATAACTTAATTTTACTAAGTTACACAGTAGAATTTTTTTGTAAGTTAATTCAAGTAGCTTATGACTTATATTTTTCTCTCAATTTTATCCTTGTAATTTTATTTAGAAAAAAATTAATATTAACTAAAGGGTTAAACAAGTTTTTATTTCCTATAAAAAAAACCAAAATTTATATTTCCTAAGCGCTTGCGTTGACATGTTGGCTTCTATGGGTCACTCGGTGATTGGTGCAGTTTGGTTGTCTGTTTTGCCTTCTGATTTTCAGCCGGATTTTTATTCGGACCGCTGTGGTTTGCCTCTAGGTTGAGATTTCTGTAGGCGGCTGTTATTTTTTCTTCCATTTATTTTACCTTTCTGTTTTTGTATCTTGTTTCTTTCGAGGGTTTTGGCCCCCTCTTGTATTTGCCCCCTTTTTTAAATAAAGTTTTGAGATTGATGGTAGAGGATAGGGTTCATCGGGATGCCAACCTAGTTAAGATGTCGTTGTTTCCCCTTGATGTCTGTTCTTTCTCCTAACTTAGGGAAAAAAAATGTAATGCCTACAACAATTTCCTTTAAACTTTGACCGCCCTAAAATTTATATTATCACTCTTAGTCCTCGTCTTTTTAACAAAAATCCACGTAACAAATTCATAGTGACTATTTTTTATAATGTGTCATTGTAAAGACATTAAAATAAATTTAATAATTTAACTATTTTTATTTTATTTTACTATTGGTCTAGTGACAACGCACACAAAAGAGGACGAGGTGACCCGAATTCATATCTGAAAATTCCACATGAAATATTTCCACCCAATATTGTAACAATTTAATATATATACTCCATCCGGTTTTAAATGTAAGAAACTTTTCACTTTTAAGTTCATTCAATAAATAATGTATATTGTTTATAATATAGACTACATACATCATTTATTGAATGAATCTAAAAACTGAAAAGTTGCTTACATTTGAAACCAGAAGGAGTATATAATATATATTTATCTATAGCTCAATGTTAAAGATTAATTATTAAATTAAAAATTACATTTTTAAGTTTTTTGAGACAAAAAAAACTTGTTAAAGCTTAAGTTAATGATATTTTAAGGAACTAACACTACAATGTTATAAAAAAAAACCACTTTGAACATGTTGTGTGAACTTTTAAGTGTTTTTTTTTTTATAAATTTCGTCTTGATTAATATTTTTAAAGTATTAAATTTTTATAATTTTTTCTAAGAGATAAAATTAAAATTGTGCATTGATATGTGTGAGTAGGTTAATTGTGCTACTCAATATAGAACGGATGGAGTAGTATTTTTTAAAAGAAAAATCTTATAAATAAGATAATATTTTTAAAAGATAGTACTAATTCTTAATTTAAGACTTATCCAAAATGAAAATAATACGGGAAGCATCCCTAGAAGAGACGTTTGAAATTTGTATGCTCCCTCTTAAAAAAAGATTGAAATTCAAATGATTCCCTCTTGGACCAGTAATCGTAGCAATTCAATTTTTGGGTTGGTGGCATCTATTTACCTTTTTGACTATTTGTCCCAGATTGCGTCTTCAACTTCAAGGCTGTCCCCTATTGGGCCCCACATTTCATACTCATAAATTCATTTTCTTTGACTCAATAGTGTCCTCATAAATTCATAGAGAGAAAGAAAATCAATTTTTTATTTTGTTTACCACATTAAAAATATTTGAACCACCTTGCACACTGTGTCACTGACTCTAAACTATAGGACTGCACGTGGGAACAAGAAAGTTACACTGCTCCAAAGTGAACCCGTGCTTTCTCACACGCTATAAAAAATACTACTCTCTCCGTCCTGCGATGATCCATTTAAAAATGTGCAATTTTAAATTAACTTATTTGACCATATTTTTCTGCTAATATACAAAGAGAAATAATATCATATAAGATGTCGTTAAATTCGTCTTGATGAGTATTTTCAAAATATCAATTTTTCATAATTTTTTCTAATATATTATTCAAAATGTTTAAACTCAAAATTATGCATTAGTATGTGTAATAGGGTCAACTGTGTCATGTATTATGCGAAATATTTTAATGTTAGAGATTATTTTTTCTAATGTAGTGCACAATCAAACACTATTTTAAAATTTTGATACGTTGAAAGATTATTATGACTCTGTCCCTAATTATAAGACCATTTTGAGAATTTTTTTGTCCCGTTTTATAAAACCCCTTTGCTATTTCCAAGTACATTAATTATTTATTTACATACATGCCCCTAACCATAAACTAACTCTATCTTAAGGATAAAATTGTAAAAACAATAGTGATTACAAACAACTTTAATACAAATATCCATTTTCTTAATTCCCGTTATTTTTTCAAAAGGGTTTTATAATTAGGGACGGAGGCAGTACTCCCTCGACCCTTATTACTTGACACAGCTAACTTTGACACACATTTTAATGCATATTTTTTATCTTTAATTCTCTATTAGAAAAAATTATGAAAATTTAATTTTTTAAAAATACTCATCGAGACAAATCCAACAACATCTTATATGATACAGTTTATTTTTGTATATTAGTTGAAAAATACAGTCAAAGTATGTTAAATCAATATTGTAGTATGTCAAATATGGGACAGAGGCAGTATTAATTTAGAATTTTGGTATCTAGCATAGTATGTAAGAAAGTGTTGTATAGTGCTCTCTCACACATCATTTTGTTGTTCTTCATTCATGAAAATGAAACTTTTTTTATGCTAGTTTGTTCATGTGGGCAATCTTGTTTGATGATATCTTACTTTTTATGGAGCTTGAAGAGGAAGAGTGCTTTGGTGTTAGTGAAGACTCAATCATATCAAAGATGATGAAATAAGCAAGGTTATACTTTTTGAATTTTGACCATAGAAAAAGTGGGAAAAAAAGCAAAAGCAATAAACTTTGTCCCTTTGACAGCATTTTCATTCAACCTTCCTTTTCTTTCCCACACGCTTCTTATCCTTCCACACTTTCTACACACTCTTCATCAAACCAACAAAAAAAAATTCATTTTTCTTCATTTTTTAGACCTTTCTCTTAAGAGGGTATTCAACAATGCTTTCATATGAGATTAAAAATCCTTTGTTGGGTTTTGAAACATCTTTTAAAGGTTGTTTTTTCAGTGTCATAGACACTGAAAAAATGGATCTCAAGTTGATAATTGAAGAGCTTGATTCAATTGATGATGTTCCTTATGTGTTTATATGTCCAATCTCACTTGAACCAATGCAAGAGCCTGTGACACTTTGCACAGGTCAAACGTACGATAGATCTAACATCCTTAAATGGTTTTCACTTGGTCATAAAACATGTCCAACAACAATGCAAGAGTTGTGGGATGATTCAATCACTCCCAACAACACTCTCAAACAATTGATCTTTACTTGGTTCTCACACAGGTATTTGGGAATGAAGAAGAAGCTTGAAGATGTTCAAGGAAGAGTTTTAGAAACTTTGGAGACACTCAAGAAGGTAAAGGGTCAAAGTAGAGTCAAAGCTCTTAAGGATCTTAGGAAACTTGTTGTTTCTCATGTTTGTGCTAGGAAAACAGTGTTGGAAAATGGTGGGGTTGGTTTGGTTTGTTCTTTGTTAGGTTCTTTTACTTCACATGTTGTTGGTTGTGAAGCTATTGGTATCCTTGTGAATTTGGATTTGAGTTTAGAATTGAAGAGAAAGAATCTTATGCATCCAGCTAAAGTTTCATTGGTTGTTGATATCATGAATGAAGGAACTATTGAAACAAAGATGAATTGTGCTAAATTGATTGAAATGTTGTTGATGGAATTGGAAGGAAATGAAACCATGGTTGAGATTGTTTCAAGCTTGAGTCTTTTGGTTGGATTATTGAGATTAGTGAGAGATAAGAAACATCCAAATGGGATCTTAATTGGTCTCACATTGCTTAAAAAAGTACTATGTTGTCATGAATCAATTAGAAGTTCTGTGATAAGCATAGGAGCAATTCCTCAATTGATTGAGATTTTACCAAATTTGAATAATGAGTGTTTGGAGATAGCACTTTATATATTAGAGGTATTATCAACACTTGAAGAAGGGAAATTGGCATTGAAAGAATGTCCAAACATTATACCTAATGTGGTAAAGATGTTGATGAGAGTCTCAGAAAATTGTACACAATTTGCATTGTCAATATTGTGGGCTATTTACAATCTTGCACCTGAAGAATGTGCTTCAAAAGCTGTGGAAGCTGGATTGGCTTCAAAATTATTGCTTGTGATTCAGAGTGGTTGTAATCCTGTTTTGAAACAGAAATCTTCTGAGTTTTTGAAAATGTGTAGTGTGAATTATTCTACTAGTATTTTTATTTCTAAGTGTATGCTTACTACAACAATACAATGAAAAATAAGAAATTTGTTCATAGTTTCATATACTAGCCAATTGTTATGTTCATATGTTTATGAAATTTAGATTTCTTTTTGTCCACTTTATTATTGTACATGTAGTTGGTCATTCAAATCAGTATCTCCTCTGTCTTTGATATAAGCCAATTTGTTCATATATGGTATGGTCCACGATTCTACAACTAGTCCATCTAAGGGATAATTTTTTAGAATGGAATTGTTGGATGCTGAATTGTGAAATTGTAGAAATTGATATTTTAATGGTATAGTTCCTCCTGATCCATGCTATTTTACTTCGTAAATAGAAATGGTTTTATTTTCAGTTTGTTTGATCTTGATTTTACAGTGCAAAAATATGGTGAAAAACAAGATGAATTTGAAACAAATAAAAAAATAACAACATACATGTCGAACCAAAGTTGGAATTCCGACCGAGAGAGATGTGCATATTTAATGTGTCAAAAATAATGTCTTGAAGCTGATTACTTCAGTTCAAGACCTAATGATAAATAAAAAATAATAACAATACTAAATAATATAATTTCATCCAAAATTTCTCGCCACGATGAAAAATGACTTTAGAGTAAAGTTTTGTTTATATGTGTTGATCCACACATTTGTTCTAACAAAACTATTTTTTCGTTGATCCGTAAACAAACTGGTAAACACCACAAAAAAATTCACAAACACAACTGCGAGATTTCATTTCAAATCTGAGTGGAGGTGTGCAATTTAGCAACATATGTATAGCCCATTCGTACAATGTTGGGGGTGTATTAGAAATGGTGAGGTGAAAAAAGATACCTCTTCAAACGAAAAGTTACCCAACATTGTAAAGCCCAAATGATGAAGAAAAAAAATGAAAACTCA
>Ga0315914_1004028_pt1 | contig 22063 bp, 20 predicted proteins | sample MpolenodulesMG_FD_203920 | JGI IMG/M metagenome (GOLD analysis project Ga0315914, IMG submission 203920) | Medicago polymorpha root nodule microbial communities from Los Angeles, California, United States - elongated nodules | ecosystem: Host-associated > Plants > Roots > Nodule | place: USA...
AAAGGATGAAGAAAAGATGAAGATTCAATGCCTAGATCCATGATGTCTCAACAAATCTTGGGTTGAATCTACTCCTAACTACCTTGCTTTGTGTTTCTCTCTCAAGAAAATGCCCTAATCTCTCTCTAAAACCAGAATAATATCAAAACAATGTAGAAAAAAAATAGCTGGAAAGAGAAGAGAAAACTATTTATATGGGTTACTTCTGCCAAATTTCGCTAATAGCGAAATATTTCGCTATTAGCGAAATGTATAGAATCTGCCTCTGCACCAATGGAGTTGCTCCACGTGTCCCTTATCCACTTGAAGTTCTTGAAGTTCGCTGATGGCGAAATCCCTCTGATGCAACTTCGCTAATAGCGAAGTTTGGCCTTCTGCTTCTGAACTTCGCCGATAACTTCACTGATGGTGAAGTCTCTCTGGAATTTTGCCAACTTTTCGCTAATGGCGAAAATCTCGCCAATAGCGAAATCTTGTGAACTTGGTGCATTTTCATCCTTGCTTGCATTTTCCTGCACAAAAAGGGTTGAGTAAGGCATGTAAAGCATAAATGGTAAAAGAACGCAATTTGGTAGCTTTTCCTTAGATAACTTGCAGAACAAGTCACTTAAATGCCTAGATTAACGCATAAAATATGTTACTTTTGAGCACTTATCAAGGACTAAGATCGGTGGGGAGTGGTGTCATCAATTGTAACTTTGAGAGAGAGCAGCCAGTCATAACCGCTTTTGGTTGTGTAATTGCCATTTTTATTTCTTGCCCATATAAAAGAATCTTCAATAGCGGTGTTGAAACGGAAGTGGGTGGAGTTGATGAAGTCTACACTTTCAGACGGAAGATTAGTGTAAAGTTCCTGAGCATGAAGACCAGCAACGGAGAAAACATCTTTAACAATAAGGTGAAGGTCATGGATGTCGATAATGGGAACATGATTACCAATAAGACCATGAGTACTCCAATTGTTGAACCAAAAGGAAGAGGAACCTGAACCTGCGTGCCAAGAATAACCATGATTGAGAATATTTTTAGCGCGGATAATAGAGGACCAAGAAGGAGAGCTGTTTGTTTGAATTGATGCTTGAAGGAAATTCCACCCCCCAATGTATTTATTTGATAGAAGTTGCACCCATAATTTGTTTGATGACTGGACCATGTCCCACACCAGTTTACCAAGGAGACTAGTGTTGGTTTCTCTAGCCGTACGGATACCCAAACCACCAAGATGCTTAGGAGTAGTGACCTTGTGCCAATTAACCAAATTGATTCCTTTGTTATCAGTACCCTTCCAAATAAAGTCACGGGTTGCTTTGTCGATACTATCACAAATACTTTGAGACAACCAGTTAATTTGCATGTAGTATGAAGGAATAGAAGATAAAACTGAAGAGGCTAGTGTCAATCTTCCTGGTTTGTTGAGAAGTTTATTTTTCCAAGAAGCGAGCCTTGAATACATTTTCTCAATGATAAAAGAAATTACTTCTTTTTGGTCGCCCTTTGATCATGGGGAAACCGAGATACCTATGGAGGGAAGAAGTGCTTCAGATACGTGAAATAGAAGTAATGCTGGTAATTTTCCTTTGAGGAGTACCTGTGGAATAAAAGGCACGAGACATGGAAAGATTAATCTTCAAACCCGAAGCCTTGCTGAATCTATCAAATAAGTCAGCAACAAAACAAATTTGAGCATTTCTAGCTTTAATAAAGAAGGAGGACATCGTTCGCAAAGAGAAGGTGGGATATTTGAGGTCTTGTATTTGTAATTTGGATAGGCTCCCATTCTCCTTGAAGGACCACAATGCTTATGGCAACCGAGAGCTTTTCCATACAACGAATAAATAAGTAGGGAGATAGCGGGTCACCTTGGTGAAGACCGTGGGAAGGCTTGAAAGGAGGCAATTTGTTACCATTCCAAAGAATAGGGAAGGTGGGTGAGGTAACACAATGCATGATGAGTTTGATGGTGATGTCTGGGAATCCGAAATCTTTCAAGCAATGATGAAGAAAATCCCAGTTGACATTATCAAAAGCTTTTTCTAAATCCAGCTTAAAAGCTACGTAACCTTTTTTCTTTTTTGATTTTCTCATGAAACAAACAATTTCTTGCAAAACAATAGAATTATCAGAAGTTCCCCTACCATGAAGAAAAACTGCTTTGATATGGGCCAATAATATTATTAAGAATCGGTCTCAATCTGTGAACCAAAACTTTGGTGATGATTTTGTAAACAATGTTGCACAAACTGATAGGTCTGAAATCCTTGTAAGTGTTAGGAGTGTCAATCTTAGGAATGAGTGTAATGAGAGTATTTGAAATCTCCGGATCAAAATGACCATTTTGAAAGGTTGAATGAACCAAACGAAAAATGTCATCTCCAACTATGTGTCAGTATTGCTTGAAGAAGATACAATGGAAACCATCAGGGTCGGGCGCTTTGTAAGGTTACATGGAGTTAAGGGAAGTGAAGACTTCGGTTTTGGTGATGGGACAGGTGAGGGAAATCTTGCTTGGCTCGTCAATGGTGGGGTGGAGTCCGAAGTTGAAGGTGCGGTTTTGATGGGGTTGGGTGTTGGCCAAAAGGTTCTTGAAATATTTTTGAGCTTTCGCTTGGAGAATGGTGTCATCGGAAGACCAGGTGCCATTGGGGAGTTAGATTCCTTGAATTCTATTATTCTTTCTTCTAATGATGGTTTGGGCATGAAAGAAAGAGCTGTTTTTATCCCCAAATTTAATCCACTTCTCACAGGATTTTTGGTACCAAAGCATTTCTTCTTGAAAGAGGATTTGATTATATTCATTTTGCAATTCTTTTTAAAGAAGAGTGTGCCACACTGAATCAACTCGCTCCAAGTAATTTTGAACACCCTTGAGTTTGTTTTTCACATGCTTCTTTCTCTTGAAAATGTTTCCAAAGATTACTTTGTTGAAGATAATAGAGTTCTCTCTGACTTTTTTCAAGGCGGAAATGGTATTATGGTTGGAGGAGTTCCAAGATTGGCTAACCAAGTCCGCATATTCATTATGATCAATCCAGGCAACCTCAAAATGGAAGGGTCTTGGCCCCTAGCTAATGGGAGACCACCAAAGCGGAGGAGAAGGGGATTATGATCATAATGTAACCTGCAGAGAACCTTAACAAATGCTTCCGGGAAAGTAATGCGCCAATCAACATTAGCAAGGCTTCTATCAAGTTTTTCGGACAGAATACAGATGCCATTGTGATTACGGTGCCAAGTAAAACGACCACCTGTTGTTGAAAGATCAAGGAGGTTGCAATTGTCCATAAAGTTTGAAAAGATGGTTGTTCTATTATGATGAAAGATACCACCTCTTTGGGATCTCTAGGAATGAGAGTTTCATTAAAATCACCAATAAGCATCCACGGGCTAGTAATGTTATGACTGATGTTTGTGAGGTAGGACCAAAGGTTAGGGTGCATGGTGTGATTGGGGCCAGCATAGACACATGTGCATGTGGTGTAGGCGTTTCCCCTTTGGATAGAGAAGGTTATGGAATACTGATTTTGATGAAGGACAGTTGAGGAAGTAGTAGTAGCAGTTTTGATTTTCAATATAGAGTATGTCTTTTGTCAATTTTAAAAATAATACTTGATTTATGACCAAAATATTTTCTCTTCTCCTTCTTCCCAATGAAAATAAAAATATAAATGTCGACATTATTGGAGTAAGTGTGTTTATTGAATTTGAGTTTAATTTTACTCGAAACCCATTATTTTTTGAGTTTTTTATTTTTTAAATCATACTCACTCAATTACTCAACCTAACCCACCTTTTTTTTTTTTTGTGTTTTTAAGTGGATTTGACCGGATACTCTTAGAGTCACATAGAGGGATACTCTTAGAAACTCAACCGACCATAAGCAATTGAGGCGATAAATTATGGTTGTACAAGAAATTTCCACTTCAGATCATAGATTTACTAAAGAATTGCAAATGAACTGAATTTGTTACGTAACATATCAATGCATACATGAGCATGCTAGATTAAAAAAGATACAAAATGCCGTCTTTATTAACATGTTCAACGCATACAAAAAGATCGATTCATTTCTATTTTCCAATTTTTTTTTATTTCTGAATGGCTTATATGTTCCATTTCAATTCTAATCAGCAATGACAACGTCAATAATATTTTGTTTCGTCTTTCAACCTGTATCATTCTTCCGCTGCATTTGTTCTAACTTGTGTGGTCAACAATCTATGAATTCTAACCAGATTAGTTGGAACAAGTTTTAAACGTAAACAATATATTATAGTCACGGACACTGGGTTAAGATGAAAATTTGACATAGGAATATATCAATTATTAGAAATGCATTGCACATGTTACAAAACACTAAATTTTTTATTTTTATTTTTGTCTCGAGTATGCTCATACATGCATATGGGCACACATGAACATAGCAACCATCTAAGAAGCATTTTTCAAAAATAAAAATATAAGTAGAAAAGGCTGAAGTAAAAGGCAAAATCCAAGTCGTTGCTATACCCAAAGCAACAAGCCGAGCTTTGACACAATCAAGTAAAGTATAACCATCTTAGAATTGCAAGTATGAGGCCTAATACGAGGTTTAAAAAATTTGGAGGCCTAAACCTCTTGCTTTAGTGACATTCACCTTGAACCGGCCCTGATAAATAGATATGTCAAATAAAATGGTAGTAAGAGAAGTAAGTTTAAACTCATATTTTTTTAGTAAGTTGTGGTGACCAAACAAAAATGAATTTGCGGTAAGCCCCTACATTTTAGATGTGAATCTTATTAAATTTCGTGGTAACCAAACCAAACGATAATTTAAAATGGTTATTGGCTTTGAGATTCTAAATAATTTTGAAGTAGCAATGTATTTGAGATGATAAATTGGTTATCGCAAAATTATTTTTTTTTTTGAAAATCAAATCATTTGAGATGACAAGGTATTTTCAATATCCAATTTGAGATGACCAAATTGACTAAATATTTATATACTTCAAGAAAAATTTATATACTTCAAGAATGAAATTGACAAGTTTTGTTTACTTGAATTATATACTTTAAGAATGAAATTGACAGGTTTTCTTTACTTGAATTATTAAAGTACTCACAAATCACAATAGTTAAATGCCTGTTAAAAAAAAAATCACAATAGTTAAATAGGAGAAAAAAAATCTAAAGTGACTATCCAAATACGAGATTGGATTAAATGGTAGGAAGTGTATTCAAAGTGGACAATATAAATAACAATTTTCAGAAAAAATGTTCAAAATCATCAACCCCGAAGAAAATCTTAAGCAGTGATCACAAACAGCCATATTCATTTTTTGTAAAGAGGTTTAAGATATTTATGAAAATTTGAATTTATTTAATAAGAGTTCAATAATAAAGTAAACGATTAAATTTTTAAGCAGTATAATGTGTAAACTATTTATCGATTTAAACATGTAAACAACATTAACTACACGTTTAAATCAGAAAGCGGAAGCAGAATAAGAGAGCACTTACCTCCAGCCATTGCTAGGTGAAAAAGAGCTTTTTGCTGCGCTTGCTGCTGCTGTAAACCGACTGTTTCGCTATTCCAAACATTTACTCGCTTCAAACTCGATGGTGCAGTTGCTTTAGAGAGGAGCAGGTTCTGTGACTCTGAAACAGTGAATCCGTTCTGACTTTATAGTGCCTTGCCCATCACAAGGTTTACAGAACATGTGACACAATTTGAGGGAGCCTTAAACTGAATATGGGATAAGTGGGAATAAGAGGTGGACCAATTCAGCAGATTTTTCCCCTTAAAAATAGCATTCCACAACAATCAACTTTGACTCAATTGGCACATGTGGAAAAGAAAAAATAGGGAAAAAATCTAACATAATGAACTTTTTTTAACCTTTGCATCCAATAAAATCACACTATAGCGTCTTTCTTATACTAGTTCCTAAAATTTCTCTATAAATATCTAGATGAATGTGTAAAAAACAAAATTCTATATGATGTCATTTAATTGGATGCATGTATAAAAAAAACTTAACTATACAAATTAAATTCATAGAGTGATAGATTTTGATTTAATTAGGGCATAAGAAAATGCCAATATACTAGGAAACTAATTTACAACATAAATAATTTTGTACGATGGCTTAAAAATATATTAATTGAATAAATAATAAATTAATAAAATTATGTACGAAAAAAGAAGAAAAAATAATGAATAGGGAAAAGAATGTGAGGGGAAAGAGGGAGTAGATGGTCGAGAGAGAATGAGAAACGATGGTGGGTTGTACATGATAAAAAAAAAAATTATAGGCTTCTCCCCATTTCTTTGATTTCTCTCCCATTCTCCCTTGTTTCTAATTTTATTTATTTATTATTGTTTCTAAGTTTTTATTTATTTAAAATTGATGGTTATTTATGAGGATGAGGTCTAGTTTATGGTGGCTATTAATGGTTTATGTGGTAACTCATGGTTGTGTGATGATAAAAGGTTAAAGAAGATGCATGAAGTAAAAAAAAATAGGATGGTGGAGTGCAAGACTCTCATCTGTTGGCTCCAACTCTCTCCTCTATCTTTTGTTGTGATTTTTTCGTTCAAATTTATACTCCAAACTATGTTAAAAGATGTCAAAACTTGTGGTTAGGTGCAACAAAATTATGTACCTTTGTTGTTTCTTTTAGGACTGTGGAGGTGGTCTCAAAATTGAACCGAAAAACAGATATGCATGTGATGTTTTAAGCTAAAAATGGAATAAGGAAAAACCAAGTGGAAAAGAGAATTCGAGATTTTCCTCAATAACAAGAACGATATGTTGGGTTTTTGTCATGCAAAATAACCTAACTGTAGTTTGTTCTTTTTTACTTTTGTGTTTTTCTGTTTTGAATTTTTTTTCTTTTTATTTTCAATTTGTAATATTATTTTTTATTGTAATTTGATTTTTTTACTATATTTATTTTATAAAACTAATTTTAGTTAAAATTAAATTGATTGTGAAGTGGTTTATATTTCGAATTGAAAGATATAAATCCTAAATAGAGAAGAAATCCCGCAAAGGAAAAAAAGTCAGCCTATAAGTAAATTCTAAACTTTTCATGACATAAATTGCATACCTATAAAATTCAATAGAAACTCAAAGAAAATATCACATCTTGTAGCTATACTTGTCTAAATAAGATGTTTTTATATTTAAAAGCTAATAAAAATATCTACAAGACTACAAACTCTATTGTTTATAGAAAAATCAAATTCAACTTGTAACGTAGTAGAGACTTTACTACACGGATTGAAAGTGTGATATTTCATTTGTTGATTTGGTTATCTACTTGATGACAATATCTTGAGTTTTTTTTGCAAACAATATTTTAATTATAAATATTATTTTGAGATAAAAATTAAGTAGTTTGAAAGCTAATAACCTATCCAAAATAAAAACTTATGAATACCATGAATATGAATAGACTTGTTTTAAGTGTCATATCATTAGTTAAGAGTCAATTATTTAGTTATCTTGAATAATGATCTAAGAAAACTAATCATTGGGTCTAATCCAAATTATAAGACTAAAAAATGAAGACATATTGAATAATGTTGTTCAAAATAACATTTTCACTCTTTACCTTTCTTTTATTAATTAAAGTGATATTAATGATTATTTTACAACGTTTTTGAGAGGATTCGAGTTTAATATCTTAAAGTTACAAAGTTAAACTCTTACCATTAAGTTAGCAATTCAAATGTACATCCTAGCTTTTAGACCCATTTTGAATATATATCTTAATTTATCATTAACTCTTTTTTTTTCTCTCCCGTTCTATATTGCAAGTGCGAAAAGAAAAATTTCTCTGAATAATTTATGTCAAACACATTGCATGAATGCTTCAAATGCTTGTTCTTTTTATCTGTATAAAAGTTATTACAATTTACATGGAGCTTCTCAATTCTAACAAGATTTTGTTAATTATCTAAAACTACAGGTGTTTAGAGATGCTAATGAGAAGAAAAGATGATGAATGCTTTTGCAGCTCCAATTATACAAGGGAATTGGTGACATGGCTTGAAGGATTTAAAAGTCACTAGCGCTATGAATATTGATAAGAATGTTGATGATTTTAAGAACATGTTAGAATCGTTGCCAATTTTTTTGCCTCGAGAAAATATTAGCTTTATGCTAGAATTTTAATATTGTTGTGATAAAAAGAGGTACACCTCTTTCTATGAAGAATGTTGAATGGTACCAAAGGAAGTGCTATCATTTTGCTCCAACTCTGTCAATGTAATTATTTTTGGTTCGAAAGAGTATAGTGGCGAAATTCTTATACCAAGTGCCAAGAAGTGATGAACTGTATATTCAAACCCACGTCCCAACATATCAAAATCTCAATGTAATCTTATCATTTGAGCTGTAGTTGCGGGACCTATCCGTGTTTTTTTATCATGACGAACATGGTTCGAATGAAAATAGTGTCTTTCGTGTACGCATTAAACATATTAGCAAATACTTGTATGTCTTGCACATCATCTGTCCACACGCAACTTGAGTCCTGAATGTTAGAAACTTCTATTTATAATAATATATATTAAGGGGATACTACACCCTTTTGGGTTGGATTTATTCTTTCATTTTTACCATTCAAGCGGAAAGACAGACAAGTTAGTGCTTGTTTAACGCTGGTTGAGCATAATTTTGGGATACTTGGTACGGTTTTTCTTTTTTAAGAAAAAAAAAACGTACAAATGAAAAATAAATATTGTACCTTCAAAGTTTTTAATAATATAACTACTACTTTTTTTTTGGGTTACAAGGCTAAAAGAAAGAGAAAACAAAACGAAAGAATGAAAAAGGAAGACTATAATATATGGAATCAGGTTTCTTCAGAGCCTGCAAATTGGATGACAACAAATCTTGAGAGTGCATGATTGCATGGAATGCTGATTCGATGATCATGGATGAAAGTCCAAGAGGTCACATAGATTTAGACTATATGAAATTCATAATTAACATATCATATGACATGATAAAAAACTATAATAGAAGATTCATGCAAAATAAAATCACTTGAAAAACTAGTATACAATTTACACGAATTTTTTTTCCAAATTAAAGGGTTAACCATCAGGAAAATACTGAAACTTTTGTAATTGTAAACAGGACAACTGCACCTTAGATGTTTAAGTAGATAAAAAAAAAATTGATCAAATTATATTATTGATCGCAGCACCTGCTAGAAACACGTATTAAAACAACCTGCACCTAGCAATATCTGGATGGCCCTCAAAGCAAGATATCATTATCTGAATCTTGTAAAACCTCTCACAAAATCACAGTGTCAACTATTTCAAACATGACCATGATTTTTCCACAATGACAACCTCAAAATTTAACTCACGTTGTCCATATTTTTCTCGCGTTCCAAAGTTATTTTGACATGGTTTTTTCAAAGCAACAAATTGAAGCTTACTGATAGGGTTCAAAATATACTGTTATTGGCACTCTCTCTTACTCCCTCATTTTTGCCTATCCTGTTGATTGCCATATATCTCTCTTTATTCATCGTTATATCATTTAATACATCTCACTTATTTATTCTCATTCTATATTTGTCTTCTCTCCTGAGATGCATATACTACTGAGAATATTTTCTTTTCTGAATAAATTATGGTGATCACTGATCTTCAACCCCCGCTCAAAAAAAAAAAAAAAATACCGCCAAAACACATGAAAACATCAAGAGGCTCAACAATTGATATAATCACTAATCAGTGCTTTCAGCAAGAGAGGTTGAAATTTGGATCTGATTATTTTTAGTTAAACTGGATTTCCATTTTCTTTAGGTTAAGGTACCGTGATTGTAAATAAAGACCAAATAGAAAACAATGGAGACAATTATTTCAATTGTTCTTTGAATTGAAATTTACAGATGTTATAATTTTCTTAGAATAGTTCAGTTGGTTGAAGTTAACTTCAGTGCTGAGGTAGAAAATGATTCACATTAGGCGTGTCGACACAGCTAAGCAACAGAATTCAAGCTAAACCAAACATCCCATAATATGTACACAAGTATATGACTTTCCTGAGAATAAATCCCTTCAATTACTTTAGATTTGAAAATATAAATATGACAGTATAACATTATATGGAGAGAAAATGTTGAGAAAATTTATTTGTCTGTCACGGCACAACAGTAAACCACATACTCGAGTATACAAACCACATCAATCGTATATGATCCAATAAAAAACAAGGTGAGCATAAAATTCAGTATGCACAATGCAAAAGCAATGCGAGAGGCAATATAGTTTTGGACTAGGATAATCATAACTAACAGGAGATCATATATGACATGATAAAAACTTAAGATTCATGAAAAATATAATCACTTGAAAAGCCAGTATACATCTTACATGGAAAATTTCACAAATTCAAGGGTTAGCCATCAGGGAAAAAAAAACTGAAAGTTCAAACAGAAATCACCTTGTAAATGAAAACAAGATGATTGCACCTGACAGTCTCAGTAACTAAGAAATTAATCAAGTTACATTATTAATCACAGCACCCACTAGAAACAAATATTGAAACAAAACCTGCACCTAATAGTTTCTTGATGGCCTAAAAGAAAAAGCATCATCGGTATGTTATAGAGGTGTTGCAAAACCTGCGACAAAATGAACGCAAATGTCAGGGTTATTGTGTGTTAAAGAAAACATCTTAGGTATCCAATGTTTGTTTCGGTAGCAGTAATTTTTATCATTTGGTTCTGCAATCAATATTACTGCCAAATCGGTAGGGGTGCCAACCCCAGGGGTAGTTTCAATTAGTACACCCACCACAAACATGACAAAGCAATGTATATGCTAATGACTAGAGAAGCACATTAATAACAAAAATATTTGCATCCTTCAAAATCAAAACGCAAGAAACTTTGTTTTTAGTGCACATCCGCTGTAATTGAATCAAATGGACACTTAACATTAGTAATTAGAAACAAAATTACCAACTAAGTTTGCAAATGAAGTTGGGTGAATTTGCCAATGAAATTGGGTGAATAGTGGTGAAATGGTTACAAACAAATTGACCAGAAAATAAACGTGAGACAATAATACTACAATTAAATCTCAAAGATCATTACCACTTAACTTTTCTCCACCGTGAGAAACTAGAATCCTTGTGACAAACTATGATATTGCAAATGAGTATAGTACTTGAAGAAAATCCAATAACGATTATGCTCGAATGATCACAATACTATGTTATGACCGAAATAGCAGATCAAATAACAGTGCAAAGTATAATTACATTAACACCTATTTTTTATACATGTTTCCAATGTTAATGCTATTCGGCTATTCCACACATCAATAGATGCTGCCATGCAGACAACCAATAATCTATCCAGGGAAAGGACATAACATCGGACCAATAACAAGTACCAATCCTACTCACTAACAAACTGTAAAAAAAAAACAGATTTATTACAGCCATATTGAAGATTTTTTTTTTTTACAAATGACAGAAATTATGATGCATGGTAATATGGCCTCTTCTTTATTTATTTATCATACAAAAACTGTGGTTTTCAAGACAACAGAAATGGTGCTGAGAGTTGAAATAAAAGGGCAGAGAGTAGTTCTTTAAACAAAAGAGTAAACCCTCAATTTAGTCCTTCCAAGTATCACACTCTCTCAAACTTAATCCCTGGTATGTTTGGATTGGTGGTATAGGATAAAATTGAGTTGAATGAAATGTAATAGGATTACATCCATTTTTTAAAATCTAACTAGACTATTCTATTTCATTCTACTTCATTCCAACATATACCACCAATCCAAACATATCGTGAAGTATATACCAAAACCTTTTGTCAAATCTATCTTGTTAGTCTTGTTGTTACATATTAACAAAGCATTGGGGTATGTTTGGATGGAGGGTTTAGGAGCGGAGGGTTTCGGAGGGCTAAATCTATATTTTGATATATGTTTCAGATTTTTAAAATATTGAAAAAATAACATGATAATGATTATATAACATTTTTTTATCAGTTATATAACATTTCAATCACACTTAACTTCTTAAAAAACATTTTATAGCTTCCTTAATTTAGAAAAGAAAAGTAAGCTCTCCTCCCCTCGAAAATTGTGCATCCAAACATTCCTAAGACTAAAGTGACCAACTTGACAAAACCGTATAGCTACATATAAAATGCTAGTTATTTCCATAAACTTAAGGGAATAAGTGGAACATGCAGTGATAAAACCCTAGATTATCTATTGAACAGGAGCAACCAACCATCAAATACAGTTCTTGAAAATTGCTAGTCTTTAATGTCATGTCCAAGCATCTAAATGGTAGACTGTCCCATTTACATATCTATTAAGTGTAAAGTTTTAAAATAAACGAAACAAACTTACTTTAGAAATCCATGTACAAATGTATTTGAATACTAGTCCTGTAACAGCGACTTTGTTTGCCATGGATTTATACTTGGTTTACTGCAATATGTACAACTATCTTATTGATTTTCACCAAACACTTAAAGAGCTTATGACCATTTCCTATGAAGCACGGACACTCCTCTGATTAGGCATGTCCTAGTGTCAGACACGTGTCGTGTCCGACATGACACCGACACATATAATTACACTGAATTATGTGCTTTTCTCAAATTATATCCTTCCCATGTGAGCTTTAGTTTGCTTCAATAGATTCCTTCCTGATACTAAAATTTGGCTCTCTCACTAACAATAGAATCATATCAATCATGGTAAGGTCTATCCTACGGGTATTGTTGCATGCATAAGAGTCCAAGCAGTGAAGGAAGAAGGAATAAAGAGAATAAAAATACCTTCAGAAAGAACGCCCCAGGTATTATTATGCAAAGACAGGAGAGAAGTGAATAATGCAGAAGCAGTAACACTATGTAATGGTGTCAATGAGATTTGTGTACCCGCTAACTGCACCGGTAACCTAAAATGCAACCATATTATTAATCAATATATATTTATTTATTCAGAATTAAAAAATGAGTGAATATTAATTACCAGGAATATGAGCGTTTTTGTGGTGAAGCTTGAAAAGCAGAAGCGTTAAATTTATTAGCGTTTGAAGAAGAAGGAGATCGACGAGAAAATAGGGTTTCGGCGGAAGATGAAGCTACTCGGAGAGATTTTCTAGCACAGTTCGACGCCATTTCGTGTTCTAACTGCTCAGTCAGAATGGTACGAAGAAAGAAACGGGCTTTACCTTATGGGCTGGATCTTTCTACCCACAACTGAAAAGGGCCTTGTAACCTAGATAGAATCTTTCTACCCGTTTGGTTTTGCTCGTTCTCCTTAAAAATGTCCAATGTGAGTTAACTTACATAGGCACCAAAGCAAAGTGGAACGAGGAAAACCAAACAGGAGAATAACAATTCTTTATTTCTAAAACCTTTAAATACACATCTGATAGTTATCTACCGGATGTACGTTTGACAAAAAAAATATACATAGATAACTACGAGATGCATGTTTATGAGGTCTTAGAGATATTGAGGGGTCTAAAGAGAAACACCTTCAATATTTTCGACAAATCTATCCTTTAAGATTTTAAAATTTGGATGACATTTGTTGGGATTTTAAAATTCAAACGCTTCAAGTATAAATATGTTTGAGTATGGATTTTAAAACTCATCGACACCTTCGTTAACATTTTCACTCAAAACCACTTTCTTCAATTTTTTTGAGTTTTAATTTTTTTTATGTTTTGATTTCACTCTCTACTTTCAATATTTTTTAGAATCAAACTTATATTTAGCTACACTTTATTTTTAAATAGGACTTATATTTGAGAACAAAAGTATTATTGAAATAGAAAACCTAAGAATCCATATCCCAATCGTATCATATATTTTATCCTAATATTGATGTTTTTGAAGCAACAAATTCATATTGTCCATGTCTGATAAGTGGTTCTAGATCACATACTTGTCCATCACCTTCCATGCATGATCAGTTGATATATGTGAGTTAGAATTAGAGTTCGTTAAGATCGTATAGTCTTGCATTTTATCGTTCATCGAAAGCCACCAACATTTTTAATGTTGAATCAAGGCTAAACTTGGATTATATGATTTTGTAACCAATTAATATGGTTCTCAAAATACTTTTTAGGGACCAAGATGGTTATAGTGATATGTTAGATGCTGAATAACAGAATAGTATGAGTAACGGTATTTTCATAACAAAATAACATATTCACTCAAGGGCAAATACATAATAACAATAACATATCTAACTTCTACGGGGCAATCCACTAATGCAAACATAAAAATGATACATTCATAAGGACATAGAAATGAATACAAATAACATTATTAGAGCATCTTCATTCGTCAGAGAGTAAGGTCTAATAGAAATATCATATTTGATATGATCCTCAACATAAAAGGGGATCACCAAATAAGTCACATAACAAGGTCTAGCAAAAATACCATATTTGGTATGAACCTCGCATATATAGTTAGTGATTTATTTGACATACAAAAATCATACTTCAGTCTAAATTATATACTATAAATTAAAAAGTGGAAGAAAAAAAAAAGGATAATGTTTTTAATTTGAAAACACATACACGTAACAAATTTAGAAGGCCACAACAGAAAACGGTATGTTTCATGAGTTTAGCTCTTGTTGCACCTAACCACAATACTAAAAGACATGTCTTTTGTCCATAAAAATAATATGGCTTAATAGCAGTTTTCGCCCCCTAACTTTCACGAAGTTGCGATTTTGGCCCCCTAACAAAAAAAACTACAAAACCGCCCCCTAAGTTTTGCAACTGTAGCAGTTTTGTCCCTCAAGACCAATTTTAGTAAAAATAAATTTAAAAAAAATAACATGTGGCACCTCACTTAGGGTGCCACCTCAGCGTAGACCGAGTCAAAATTGGCCCTGGGGGCCAAAACTGCCACAAATGCAAAACTTAGAGGGAGATTTTGTAACTTTTTTTCTTCTTAGGGACCAAAATCGCAACTTTGAAAAAGTTAGGGGGTTAAAACTGATATTAAGCCAAATAATATATATCCTCTTGTGGAAACAAGTTAAGTCCAAATCCTTTCAACATGAATCTGGCTTTAGTAAACTATTAACTCAATCATTTCTCAAAAAAAAAATAAAAATACTGACGAAATTTGGTTAGTTCAAAACAAAATTGAGGGTATATTTTGGTACAAGGGATTGAGTTTTTTACTTCTAGTCTCTAGAGCAGCATATCATTTATTTGATAAATGGAATTAGAAACTATTTAATCAAAGTGCAAAAGAGCTCCATTAATCATAGTTTACTTTTCCGTCAATTTCAGTGGCCAAGTCCGTACAAATCTTTGCTCTGACTTTAAATAGGGCACCCATAAGTGAACAGTGAAATTGATTCTCTTAGATTAATCGTTTTCTTTTATCAGATACTGAGTTCTAAAAAATATTACATAGTTTACTTTTTTATTTGTATTTTATTTTATTTTATTAAAGTGCGATGAATTTTGCTTGCTATTTTATCTAACTTAACGGTCCCAAACATATATTAACGGCCAATTTGAAAAGAAAAATTTAGATTTAATTACTGGTTTCAAATCATCATCCTAATCAAACATACAATGACTTTCTGTCATGCACCGATACTATATATCCACTTGATGAAGCTAAATTATAATCATGGTACTTACCGTTGTGCTTTCGCTTTCACACCGTTGCTAATGCACATTGCATTGAATTAGTGATCCTAATTCAAAGTTCAAACTACTACACCAGCAAGTCAAGATATGAAAGTGTCTCGCTCAGATCATAAGCTTAATTTAAATACATAGGGTAGGGATTGCAAGGGAAAACATACATTTGTTTGGAATAATCAATCTAGATGTTAATATATTTACTATATAATTATGAACTAACGGTTCTTTCAAAAAAATATATTACTCATTGTCGGATCAATAAGCCATTTAAGTAAACCCAAATTATGAGATGACCTTCTACCAGCTTCGAATAAAAATCATTGCATAATTGGATTCTATGACTGCTTGTGATAAACAAATGTCATGTTAGGTAATTAACGGCAAGTATAATCCTTCACATCATTGGAATGAGAATCACTAAAATCTCACTCACTCTTATTCGTTAAATTTAAAAGAAATTCACTAAATTTGACTGATTCCAAGTTAATTTAAAGTGAGCTATATTAATTAGTTAAAATTTACATGAAATTTGCTATTGACACATTTGGTTTGGCTAAGAAACACATGTAAAAGACAGAAATGCCCCTCTGCAGTTAACTACCGAGGAATGCAAAAACCGCAGTTAACTACCGAGGAAAACCTCGGCAGTAACATAAACAAAAACAGAAACACAAACATATCAGTTTCAAAACTTCTCTCAACTTCTCTCAAACTCTCTCCAATTCTCACCAAAGCCATTTTCGCGAATTGCAAGCAAATCAATGACACATTATCACAAGTAAGTTGTATCAATCATTTTAATGACAATGTTAGTTTGTTTAGGTTTAATTTTTAAAAAAATTAGAGTAGTTTGCATGTGGTTAGAGTTGATTTTAAAATTGACAATTTGATGATTGCATGTGTAGTTTATGAATTGATAAATGAATGTAGTTGTTGCCTATGCTGTTTAAATGATGTTTAATGATAATGTGGTTTTGAATGATGGCAAATGAACACATTTTGAGTATGTTTGATACTTTGCACACAAAGTGTTTGATAAAATGCCCCAGTGACAATTTTATTGATTATTTAGTTAGTTTAGGTTATGAGAATTATATTGAATGATGTTTAGGTTATGATGGAAATGATGCACACAAATTATATTGAAATGATGATTATATTGAATGGTTTTAGGTTTAGTTATGTTTATGTTTATTGAAATGTGAATGTTTATGTTTATGTTGAAATGATGATTATAATGATTATATTGAATGTTTATGTTTATATTGAAATGTGAAGGTTATAATGTGAAGGTTATATTGAGATGTGAATGATTATATTGAAATGTGAAGGTTTAGTTTAGATTATATTGAAATGATGTACACAAAGTGTTTGATTAGGTTATGGAAATGATGTTAGATTTTTAATTATTTGTGTAGATATGTCTGAGCAGGACCCGATTGATCCATCTAAGATGATTGGTGGTAGGCGTGCTCAGACACAAAGCTACCGAAAGGAGAAGGAGAGGAGAAACGCACATATACCGAAAAGGGGAAAAGGTCGGTGGGGGGATGGTTCAGGGACTTCTCAGGCTACACATCCTGAAGAGTCACAGGTTGTTGACCCGTCACAGGTTGTTGACCCGTCCGAGGTGGAGTACCAGAATTATCAGGATCAGGTACACCACGATGTCACTGATGGTGGGTATGACCAGGATCATATACCAGAGAAGCAGCATAAACTAGACGATGATGACATTGCTGCAGCGGCTGCCCCAACAGTGTTACCTTTGGAGCCTCCCTTTCCTAGAGGACAAGAAAATATATCTCTGCTGCACTCTTATGTTAATCATGTGGCATTGCCGCTTTGGTATAATTCAGATAACGTAAGTGTTATTTTTTTTACTTTTTTTCCTTAACGTTTAATTATTTTTTTTATATGTGTTTGTTTAATTATTATATCAACTTTTATATGTGTTTTTGTTTAAGTCTTTTCTTTATATTTTCTTTATTTCAACTTTTATTATTTTCTTTATGTTTAATTATGATTTAAATTGGTTTTGTTATGTGTTTTTCTAAGTTTTACATGTGTTATGTCTTAGGTTAAAAATATGTGCGGCAATTTAAATTTGTGATTTTTATTTTTGCATGTGTTAAGTTTTATTTTGTTTAGTTAGATGTTTACATTTTTTAAACTATGTTTATTTTTCTATTATTTCAGGTTCGTAAGGTACGTGTTGTAAAAGCGATTAATCATGGGAATAAGATTTTGAATCACGGACGTCCAAATGAAAATCAAAATTGGTTTTGGGGTCCGCTTAGGGAGAGCGGGTTACATGATTTGGTTTATCTGGGCTACACCACTGTGCCTCATGCTCTGCTGATGACATTATGCGAGAGGTGGCATCCCGAGACCAACACTTTTCACATGCCCTTGGGGGAGATGACCGTGACTTTGGATGATGTCGCATGTCTTACGCATCTTCAGATTGAAGGGCAGATGTTGAGCCATGGAAAAAAGATGTTGAGACATGAGGCCTGTGCACTTTTGGTGAGGCACTTGGGTGTGTGGCAAACGAAGGTAGAGAAAATTTGTGGTATAGAGTATGGTGGGTACATTAGTTATCCAAAGCTGAAGGAACTATATACGAGGTACTTTGGTAGGGTATACATATTGGCGGATACAGAGGATCCAGAGGAGCTGGAGGAGTTGGGGAGGGTTAGGAAATTTTGTGTGAGGTGTTATCTTTTATATCTTGTAGGATGCTTGTTGTTTGGTGATAGAAGCAACAAACGCATCGAGTTAGTCTATCTGACGACCATGGAGGAGGGCAACACGGGGATGCGTAATTATTCTTGGGAAGGGATGACACTGACATACCTATACGTCGAGTTAGCTGAGGCCTGTTTTCCTGGAGACAAAGCTCTTGGGGGAAGCGTGACACTGCTCACTGTAAGAAACTTATTAATGTGAACCTTAACTTTTTTTTTTGTTATATTTTTCGTGCATAATAATTTATAAATGTGATTTGTTTGGTTTGTGCAGGCATGGTTTTTGGCGCATTTTCCTAAGTTTTTCAGTGTTGATCCCAACACCGACTATATTGAAAACTATCCGGTTGCGGCGAGGTGGAAGCTACAGAAGGATCATGGAGAGGGGGTGACGTATCGCTCATTGCTTGATCGTATTCAGTTTGATGACGTGTGCTGGAGGTCGTACGAAGAGCACAGAGAGATCCAGGGTTTTGAGGAGGTTTTCTGGTATTCAGGCTGGATTATGTGCGGTGTTCGTAGGGTGTACCGTCACTTTCCTGAGAGGGTGTTGAGGCAGTACGGATACGTCCAGAACATCCCTAGACATCCGACGGATGTTGTAGAGCTGACACCGCCTCAGATTGTGCAGGCATTCGTAGACTTCCGCACTCACACTCTTAAGGAGCCTGATTGGGGTGAGCCGGCAGGAGAGCAGACATGGCGGATGACTATGTGATATGGTAAAATACAGTGTCTCACCCTCAGATTTTGCCACTTCTTCCAGGAGATCTTCCTAGGCCAGCAAATGAAGAGCAGATCATTGCACAGCAGTGTGAGCGGTACGAGGCGAGAGGCTCGCCTGATACCTATGACATGGTTAGTGTCGTTGTTGCCTACGCTGATGAGCAGATGGGTCAGGAGCCCTCAACAATGGTTTCAGGCTATGAGCCATGTTAGGGAGCAGATCGCGCCAATCTTGACCAGGAGGCGAGGCCAGAGGCCGAGGAGGCGGCAAGAATAGCATCAGCAGGACCAGCATCAGGAGCAATTGTAGTAGGACATTATGTTTTTGTTTATTACTTGTTTTTAGTTTTGTGGGATTTATTGGTTGGTTTCTTGTAAATTATCATGACATTGCTTTCTTGTATTTCGATGACATATTTCTATGACATTTGTTCGTTTTAGTATCATATTTTCAATTTCAATTTTGTTGGTAAATTTTGCTTATTGACTTCATGATTTGGCATTGAAACAATGTGCTTACAATGTGTAAAAACACATGTAACAGGTTCTGGCTAAACTGGTTCTGCCATTTTATGGCTTCATGACGCATCAACAGTTAACTGCCGAAGAAAAGGGGAACCGGCGGTAGTTAACTGCTGAGGTTTTCCTCGATAGTTAACTGCAGCCGGTTTTTGAAATTCTCGGCAGTTAACTACCGAGGGGAAATTTCGTATTTTACTCGTGTGTCTCAGCTTTATGATATGTGTCAACAACAATTTTCGAAATTCAAATACCCTTAAAAATAAATGTAAAATGATCATTAATGTCACTTTAATTAAAAATAATAATTTCTCTCTTCCCCAACTTTCTTTTTTTGCAAAAGAATAAAATTATAGATAAACTGAGTCTCAAGTAAGGTTGTTAAAATCACAAGTTAACATGGCATTGTACGATTCCACAAGTCTAGGTATACTCGGTTAAAAAATTATAGAAGGATTTTTTTTTTTATCTTTTTCTCTCATCTAATTTTCACATCGAGTTCATTTTCTTTGATTTTGTTCATGCCCATTTCTTATTTTTTAACAGAGTTGAATATTTGAATATTGACGTGTTTACAATATTATATAAGTATATATATCATGTATATATTGATTTTAATGTGATTTTAATATGATGTAAACTCGTATGAGACTAAGAGCCAATTTTATACAAGCAAAATGAATTTACTTCAACTCTCGATTTTGACAACCTTTGCCTCAAGTTCATGCAAGCTTCATGGCTCAATGAGTGTTTACAACACCAACCAAGTAATTTGATTGACAATAAATTCTAAGGCACGATTGTTACATATAAATAAAAATGATTATGCTAACAAGAATATGGAATATGTTAACAAGTGCCCTAAGATCATTGTTTAAGAAACTTATATAATAAGAAACTTCATCTTGAAAAAATGCAAGTCAAACAAATAGAAAAGTTAAAATTACACAATTTTTATGTAAAAATTACTCCTTTAAATTGCTTAAACAATGCCCTAAATGTAATTGTTAGTATTTTCTTAATTTGTTTAACTTATAGTCACTCACCTTAGTGCTGTACTTACTCCAAGAAGCAGCATGGAGTTCCAACCCTGAACATTAACACTAAAAGCATAAAAGTAAATATATGAAGAAAACCAAGAAACCAAGATACTTTAAAATTAGAATTTAATTCATATATACACCGTCGGTGTAGAGATTATTGACACTGTCAACCAATCATAATTGTCAAATCATTAAAAGTCTTTGACTTTAATTTTAATTACTTCTTAAAATAAATATGATTTATTATAATTGGTTGACAATGTAAAATATTTTACACAAAATATAACAAAATTAAATACAAAAGTAACATTGACTAATTAAAGTGTAAATATATGTGAAAGAAAATTATTTATTATCTTATACTTACCAAATTGAATAGGAACCAAGAGCAATCACAGGATTATCAAGGTGACCAGCAAGAAGGATAATGCAAACACTATACCACTGTTCTAAACAGATCATTCCAGATGAACCAAGACTTAGTATTGTAAATTCCCATAATTCCCTAAATGCCATCCAAGACAATCCATTCCATCCTTCTTTGGACCAACCAATGACATAAATTACTAGAGCAATAGAAAATCCCCATCCTGTGATATTACTTGCCATAGCTAAGCCAAATATTCCCCAGTCAAATACAGAAATGAAGATGTAAAGTAGACCATTTTGTATGAGTAAAAACAATAGTGATATGCACATAATAACATTAACTTTGCATTGTGCTTGAAGAAATTTCTTGATGGGTAAAATGATAGCAAAGGAAAACATGTTGGGAATTATTTGAATTGCATATTTGCCAGCTAGATCAGCTATTTCTTGTTCTTGGCCAAGAAATTTTAAGATTGGGGTTGCATATATATGAATAGGCAAGAGTAGTATGCAAGTGGTGAAGAGTATAATCCATGACCTTTGAAGATAAATACCAGCACTTTGAAATTGTCTTGCACCATATGCTTGGCCACAAAGTGTTGCTAGTGCAGTTGACATACCAAACTGAAATTTTACATGTGAAATTTAGTTAGACATATATTTTTTTATTAACAAATGTTACTGGTTAATTGTTTAGGTGACAAGAGAATTGTTAGCGGAAAAGAAACTTTAATCAAGTACACAATTTTTTTTTGAGAGGAACTTCCATTAAAATATAGGCTTAATTGCAGTTTTAGCCTCCTAACTTTTTCAAAGTTGCGATTTTGACCCCTAAGAAAAAAACAACAAAACAGCCCCCTAAGTTTTGCAACTGTAGCAGTTTTGGCCCCCAAGGCTGATATTGACTCGGTCTACGCTGACGTGGCACCCTAAGTGAGGTGCCACGTGTTATTTTTTTAATTTTTTTTTGCCTTGG